>Ga0265798_10007554_pt1 | contig 14036 bp, 9 predicted proteins | sample P3T30metagenome_FD_192430 | JGI IMG/M metagenome (GOLD analysis project Ga0265798, IMG submission 192430) | Plant litter microbial communities from East Loma Ridge, Irvine, California - P3 T30 | ecosystem: Environmental > Terrestrial > Plant litter > Unclassified | place: USA: California...
CGGCCCCCCCCCGTCGAGCGACGGCGGGGCCGACCGACCGACCCGGTCCACCGACCGGACCGACGAGGAGGCGCGGGTTGCGCCGTGCGCACGCCGCGCCTCCCCGACCCCCACACCCAGCGAGGGAACTGACGACATGACGAAGAAGACGACGCTGCTGCTCGCAGCCGTGGTCGTGGCGGCCCTGGCCGTCACGGCGGGCATCGCCTCGCTCGTCGTCGGACCGTTCGGCGACCGCGCCGACCAGGCCCGGCCGACCGGCACCGACACCGGCGAGACCACCGACCCCGGCATCGATCCGTCCGCCTCGGCGGGCCGCACCGCGACCGAGATCGGCGAGGACTTCCTCGCCGACTGGGTCGACGACGACGGCCGCGTCGTCCGACGCGACCAGGGCGACGACACCGTGAGCGAGGGGCAGGCCTACGGCATGCTCGTCGCGGCGGCCGTCGGCGACGAGCGCTCGTTCGACTCGATCTGGCAGTGGACCGAGGACAACCTCGTGCGGCCCGACGGCCTGCTCGCCTGGCAGTGGGACGACGGCGCGGTCGTCGACGACGGCCCCGCCAGCGACGCCGACGTGGACGCCGCCCGGGCCCTCGTCGTGGCCGGCGACGCGTTCGACCGGCCCGAGTGGACCGCCCAGGGCGTCGAGCTCGGCTCGGTCGTGCTCGACACCATGACCGCGCCCGTGCCCGACGGCCTCGTCCTGCTGCCCGGCCTCTGGGCGCAGGGCCCCGGCCCCTGGTCGTACAACCCCTCCTACGCGTCGCCGGCCAGCTTCGAGCAGCTCGGCGAGGCGAGCGGGGACCCCCGCTGGGACGAGCTCGCCGCGGGCTCCCGCGCCGTGACCACGGCCGTGCTCGACTCGACCGCGCTGCCGAGCGACTGGGCGCAGGTGCAGGTCGACGGCAGCGTCGTGCCCCTGCCGAGCGCCGACGGCTCGTCGGGCACCGTGCAGTACAGCTACGACGCGGGCCGCCTGGCGCTCCGGTACGCCGAGTCGTGCCAGCCGGCCGACGTGGCGCTCGCCGCCCGCCTCGCCCCCGTGCTGTCCCGCTACGGCGAGCTGCCCATGCAGCTCGACCTCGGCGGCCAGGCCGTCGGGAAGGACCAGAGCCCGCTGGCCTACGTCGCCCGCGCCGCGGCCCACGCGAGCGCCGGCGACCCCACGGCGGCCGAGGCCGACCTCCGGACCGCCGACCAGCTCTCGACGAGCACCCCCACGTACTACGGCTCGGCCTGGGCCGCGCTCGGAGCCCTGCAGCTCGAGACCACCGGCCTCGGGGCCTGCAGCCCGATGGAGGTGGAGGGCTGATGCCGGTCACCAGCTGGCTCTCCGCCCACAAGCGGGCCGCGATCGCCCTCGGCGCCGTCCTCGTGGTGCTCGTCGGCGGGGTCGCCGTGGCCGCCGTCGCCGCGACGCCCGACCGGTCCGTCGAGGCCGCGGGCGACGCCCCGGGCGAGGCCGCACCGTCGGCGACCGGCACCCCGGGATCGGCGGCGGCGGACGGCTTCCAGGACCCGGCGGCGCCGTCGTACACCGCGCCTCCGGCGGGTGCCGTCCCGACCCGCGTGCAGATCCCGTCCATCGGCGTCGACTCGGGCCTCGAGGACCTCGGCATCGGCGCGGCGGGCGAGCTCGACCCGCCGACGGCCTGGGAGTCGGCCGGCTGGTACGCCGGCGGCGTCGTGCCCGGGGGAGTGGGGCCCGCGATCATCGCCGGCCACATCGACTCGTCGACCGGCCCCGCGGTGTTCGTCGACCTGGCCGACCTCGCGCCGGGCGACGAGGTGCTCGTCACCCTGTCCACCGGCTCCGTCGAGACCTTCCGCGTCACCGGCAGCGAGCGGGCCGCGAAGGCCGCCTTCCCCACCTCCGACGTCTACGGGTCGAGCCCGACGCCGTCGCTCCGCCTCATCACCTGCGACGGCCGCTTCGACACGTCGACGGGCCACTACGACGACAACCTCATCGTCTTCGCCGACCTGGTCGTCTGACCGGTCGCCCCGCCGGCCCCGCCGGCCCCCGACACCGCACCTCCCCCGGAAGGACTGCTCCGTGAACGAGACCCTCGTCATCATCCCCACCTACAACGAGCGCGACAACCTCGACTGGATCGTCGGCCGCGTCCTCGCCTCCGGCGCCCGCGCCGACGTCCTGGTCGTCGACGACGGCTCGCCCGACGGCACGGGCGCGCTCGCCGACGCCTACGCCGCCCGCGACGACCGCGTGCACGTCCTGCACCGCACCGAGAAGGCAGGCCTCGGCGCGGCCTACCTGGCCGGCTTCGACTGGGGTCTGGCCCGCGGCTACGACGCGCTCGTCGAGATGGACGCCGACGGCTCGCACCACCCCGAGTACCTGCCCGAGATGATCGAGCTGCTGGCCGACGACGACCTCGTGCTCGGTTCGCGCTGGGTGCCGGGCGGCGCGGTCGAGAACTGGCCGCTGCACCGCGAGCTCCTCAGCCGGGGCGGCAGCTGGTACACCCGCGGCGCCCTCGGCATCAGCGTCGCCGACACCACCGGTGGCTACCGCGCCTTCCGCTCGAGCGCCCTCCGCCGCATCGACCTCGAGCAGGTCGAGTCGCGGGGCTACTGCTTCCAGGTCGACCTGCTCTGGCGGGCCCTGCAGGCCGGGCTCCGCGTCGTCGAGACGCCGATCACCTTCACCGAGCGCGTGCACGGCACCTCGAAGATGAGCGGCTCGATCGTGCGCGAGTCGCTGACGAAGGTGACCCTCTGGGGCCTCCGACGCCGCGGCCGGGCCCTCGTCGAGCTGGTCGTGCGCCACCGCCGCCTGCCGAGCGTCCGTGCCTCGTCGCACCGCGTGCGCCCCGCGCGCACCCTGACGACGCACTAACCCCCCGACCGCCGGGCTCGTCCGACGAGCCCGGCCTCCCGACGGGGGTCCGGAGCCCGGAAGGTCAGACCGGGCTGCGGGCCTCCACGTCGGCGGCGGCGGCGTCGACGCACCTCGGCGTCGGCGGCCGCCCGCCGTGCCGCTGGCTGTGCCGCTCGCCGCGCCGCCAGAGGTGAGCGGCCCTCGTTCTGGGGACGTGGCGCGGAGGCGCGTGTCCTCTAAAGTGAGGACACCGGCTCATGCACACGCATCGATCGGACGAGAGGACACCCGATGACCGTCACCACGTCACCGTTCGGTGAGTCGCCCTACGGCCCCGCCGCCGGCGTCGTCCCGGCCGTCGTCCGTCCCGTCGCCCCGGCCTCGCCGCCCGCCGGCCACCATGAGCCGTTCCGCGCTCCCGACGACGCCGACGTGCCCCTCTGGGAGCCCCTCTACGGCGCGACCCCCGGCCAGGCGCTCGGTCGCTTCTTCCGCAAGTACCGCGACTTCACCGGCCGCGCGAGCCTCAGCGAGTACTGGTGGGTCGTCCTCGCCCAGGTGGTCGTGCTCGGCGGGCTCGTCGCCGTCACCCAGCTCACGGTCGTGCAGAGCGCGGGCCGGCCGACGCTCGTCCCGCTCGTGCTCGCGGCGGCCACCCTGGTCGTCGTGCTCGGGACGCTCTTCCCGTCGTACGCCCTGCTGGCCCGCCGGCTGCAGGACGCCGGCTTCAACCGCAACTTCATCCTGCTCACGCTCGTGCCCCTCGGCAGCGTGGTCCCCGTCGTGATGAGCCTCCTCCCCGCGAAGGCCGCGGGCGCGCGCTTCGACCGGCCGCGCGTCTAGCAGCGCCGACGACGACCGAGGGCCGACCACCTGCGTGGTCGGCCCTCTCTCGCGCGGGGGAGCGGGCCGCCGTCGACGGCCCGCCCCGGGTCAGCGCACGATCGCGACCGAGTGCGGGGGCAGGACGAGGGCCTCCCCGGCCTCGATCGACCCGTCGCTGGCGAACAGCACGGAGGCGGAGCGCACGGCGAGCCGCGCCTCCTGCGTCCCGAAGTTGACGGCCACCCGGATCGTGCCGCGGGTCATGACGAACCAGCCGGCCTCGGCGTCGTGCTCGACCGAGGTCGTGCCGAAGCGCGGGTCGGTCAGCTCGGGCTCGGCCCGGCGGAGGGCGGTGAGCCGCCGGTACGCCTCGAGCAGGGTCGCGTGGCGGCCCGTCGCGAGCTCCGACCAGTCGAGCTTCGAGTTCTCGAACGTCGACGGGTCCTGCGGGTCGGGGACGACCGACTCGTCCCAGCCCGACTTCGCGAACTCGGCGATGCGGCCCTTCGCCGTGGCCTCCCCGAGGTCCTTCTCCGGGTGCGAGGTGAAGAACTGCCACGGGGTCGACGCCGCCCACTCCTCGCCCATGAAGAGCATCGGCGTGAAGGGCGAGGTGAGCGTCATCGCGGCGGCGATCTGCAGCTGACCGTCGTCGAGGGTCGCGGCGAGGCGGTCGCCGACCGCGCGGTTGCCGATCTGGTCGTGGTTCTGGTTCGCCACGACGAGGCGCCAGGTCGGCATGTGCGCGGTGTCGACGGGCTGGCCGTGGTCGGCCTCGCGGAACGACGACCAGGTGCCGTCGTGGAAGAAGCCCTTCGTCACGACCTTGGCCAGCGAGTCGAGCGACGCGAAGTCGGCGTACCAGCTGTTCGTCTCGCCGGTGAGGGCGACGTGCAGCGCGTGGTGGAAGTCGTCGCTCCACTGGCCGTCGAGGCCGTAGCCCTGGCGGTGCTCGGGGCCGAAGCCGCCGCCGTCGCGGGGCGTGACGAGGCGGGCGTCGTTCATGTCGCTCTCGGCGATCAGCGTCAGCGGCCGGCCGAGGTGGGCGCTGAGGGCCGCGGTGCGCTCACCCATCTCCTGCAGCAGGTGCACCGGGCTGTCATCGACGAGCGCGTGCACAGCGTCGAGCCGGAGCGCGTCGACGTGGAACCGCTCGAACCACATGAGGGCGTTGTCGAGGATGAACTCGCGCACCTCGTGCGAGCCCTCGTCGTCGAGGTTGACGTTGTCGCCCCACGTGTTCGCGTGCTTGCTCGACAGGTACGGCCCGTAGGCGGGCAGGTAGTTGCCCGAGGGGCCGAGGTGGTTGTAGACGACGTCCTGCACGACGCCGAGGCCGGCGGCGTGCGCGGCGTCGACGAAGCGCTGGTAGGCGTCCGGCCCGCCGTAGGCGTCCGTCACCGTGAACCAGTCGACCCCGTCGTAGCCCCAGTTCCAGCGGCCGTTGACGCCGTTCACCGGCAGCAGCTCGACGAGGTCGACGCCGAGCTCGACGAGGTGCGGCAGCTTCTCGATCGCCGAGTCGAGCGTGCCGCCCGGGGTGAAGGTGCCGAGGTGCAGCTCGTAGACCACCGAGCCGGCGAGCTGACGACCCGTCCAGGAGGCGTCGGTCCAGTCGAACGCGTCGCCGTCCCAGGTCTCGCTGAGGCCGTGCACCCCGTCGGGCTGGCGCCGCGAGCGCGGGTCGGGCAGCGGCGTCTCGCCGTCGTCGAGCAGGAACCCGTAGCGGTGGCCGGGCCCCCGGTCGAGGTCGGCGCGGGCGCGCCACCACCCCGTGGAGGCCTCGTGCTCGAGCGGCAGCACCTCGCCGTCGAGGTGCAGTCGCACGGTGGTCGCGGTGGGTGCCCAGACGTCGTAGACGCTCATCGGTCTCCTCGGGGAGTGGTGGGGTTCGGGTTCTCGGGGTGCAGCGCGGCGGGCACGACGACGACCGCCGACCCGCAGGGGGTCGACGGTAGTCGTGCGGCGGGGTGCTAGTCCTGGTCGTCCGCCGGGACGAGCAGCGCGACGGGGTACGTGTCGAGCAGCTCGGCGAGGCGCAGGTCGCCGCCCTGGTGGGTGCGCCCGGTGAGCACGTCGCGCCAGCGGCGGCCCTGGGTCAGGACGACGGTGTCGCCCCAGCCGCCGGCCTGCTCGAGGGAGACGGGCAGGCGGGTCGCGACGACGAGGGCGCCGCCCCGGTCGGTGGCGATCGCCGAGTCGGCCTGCTCGCCGAACACCGGCAGGGGCGCGTAGCGGGTGAAGAGCTCGGGGCGGTCGCGGCGCAGCTCGAGCGCGCGGTGCGTCACGAGCAGCTTGGCCGCGCCCGTCTCGTCGACGGCCGGGGTCGCCCCGCCGCGGACGGCCTCGAGGTGGCGGCGGCGCTCGTCGTAGTCGACCTCGCGGCGGTTGTCGGGGTCGACGAGCGAGCGGTCCCACAGCTCGCCGCCCTGGTACACGTCGGGGCTGCCGGGACCGGTCAGCTGCAGCAGCGCGAGCCCGAGCGCGTTGCTCATGCCGGGGGCGCGCACGACGTCGACGATGCGCTCGATCTCGTGCCGCACCTCCTCGTCGTCGAAGACGGCGTCGACGGCGGCGTGCATGCGCTCCTCGAAGGCCTCGGCCTCGGCGGTGCGGTCGGTCCACGTGGTCGAGGTGCTGGCCTCGCGGCTCGCCTTCTCGGCGTAGTCGTGCAGGCGCTCGCGCGACGCGGGCCAGGCGCCGACGACGCTCTGCCAGAGGATGTTCTCGAACGGGCCGTCGCCCATCGGGGCGAGCTCGCGCAGGCGCTCGAGGGTGGCGCTCCACTCGTCGGCGATCTCCGACAGCACGCTGACGCGCGAGCGCACGTCGGCGCTGCGCTTCGTGTCGTGCGTCGACAGGGTCGTCATGCCGAAGGGTCGTTCGGCGAGCCGGGCCTGCTGGCGGGCGTGGAACTCGGCCGGCAGGAGGGCGAACTCGGCCGGGTCGGCCCCGACCTCGGTCAGGGTGGCGAGCCGGCTGTAGCGGTAGAAGGCCGTGTCCTCGACGCCCTTGGCCATGACCATGCCGCTGGTCTGCTGGAACCGGACGGAGGCGGGGTGCGCCTCGTCGGCGAGCACCGCGGTCACCGAGGCGATCACGTCGGCCAGCTCGGGGCGGTGCTCGGTGGCGACCTCGGCCGCGCGGGCGAGCTGGTCGGCCCCCTGGGGCAGGTAGCTGCGGTAGACGGGGAAGGCGGCGGCGAGCTCGGCGAGGGCGTCGACGACGCGGTCGTCCGCCCGGCCGTCGTCGGAGACGAGGCGGGCGAGGCGGCGGATCTCGCTGCCGAGGATGCCGTCGGCGATGCCCCGCTTGGTGCCGAGGATCATCGCGTGCCAGTCGAGCGCCTCGTGGTCGGTCGCCTCGGCGTCGGTCGTCGCGTCGCCCGGAGCCGTCGGGGCGGGCGCGCCCGCCGCCGTCGCCTCGTCGGCCGCCGGGCCGGAACCCTCGGCGTCGGCCCGGAGGCGCGCGTCGAGCCGGTCGAGCGCGCCCGCGCCGCGGGGGTCGACGAAGACCCGGTCGAGGTCGGCGAGGGCGTCGTAGCCGGTCGTGCCGGCGGTCGCCCAGTCCTCCGGGAGGCGCTCGTCGCCCTCGAGGATCTTCTCGACGAGCACGTGGGCGCCGCCGGTCAGCTCGGCGAGCCGGTCGAGGTAGCCCTTGGGGTCGGCGAGGCCGTCCGGGTGGTCGACGCGGAGGCCGTCGACGAGCCCCTCGCGGAACCAGCGGCCGATCTCGGCGTGCGACTCGTCGAAGACGCGGGGCTCCTCGACGCGGATGCCGGCCAGGGTGTTCACGGCGAAGAAGCGGCGGTAGTTGAGGTCGGTGTCGGCGCGCTTCCAGTGCACGAGCTCGTAGGCCTGGCGGGCGTGCACCGCCGCCGCGTCGTCGCCCTCGCTGAGCGTGCCCGGCGCGATCGGGTAGGCGGTGTCGTAGTGGTGCAGCTCGCCGTCGACGATCTCGAGGCCCTCGATGCGGCCGTCGGGGTCGGCGGGCTCGCCGAGCACGGGCACGAGCACCTTGCCGCCGCCCGCGGCCCAGTCGACGTCGAAGGCGTCGGCGTACCGGCTGTCGCGGCCGTGGGTGAGCAGGTCCCACCACCAGGTGCTGGCCTTCGGCGTGGCCACGCCGACGTGGTTCGGGACGATGTCGACGAGCACGCCGAGGCCGAGCCCGTGGGCCGCCTCGGAGAGCGCCTGCAGGCCCGCCTCGCCGCCGCGGTCGCGGTCGACCCGCGAGTGGTCGACGACGTCGTAGCCGTGGTCGCTGCCCGGCTCGGCCTCGAGCACCGGCGACAGGTAGACCCAGTCGACGCCGAGGTCACGGAGGTAGGGCACCAGCTCGGCGGCCGCGTGCAGGTCGAAGCCCGCCTTGACCTGGACGCGGTAGGTGGAACGGGGGTGGTCGAACGTGCTCAAGACTGCTCCTCGGCCGTGGCTCGGAGGACGACCAGGGAGCGGCCCGCCACGGGGAGCCGGTCGCCGGCGAGCAGCGCCGCGGGGACCTGCGGCGTGCTGGGGGGCTGGACGGTGGTGGCCGACCGCGTGGCGGTCGGCGTGCGGGGGGCGGCGCTCGGCGCCGGCGGCGGGGCCGTCACGGTGCTGTCGACCACGACCTCCCAGCCCTCGGCGTACTCGTCGGGCGGGAGGACGAACGTGACCGTCTCGGCGCTCGCGTTGAAGTAGAGGACGAAGTTGACGTCGGTGATGCGGCCGCCGCGGTGGTCGCGGCCGCGGATGCCGTCGCCGTTGAGGAACATGCCGATCGCCTTGGCGTACGACTCGTTCCACTCGCCCTCCTGCATGGCGTCGCCCTCGGTGGTCAGCCAGACGATGTCGGGCAGGGGCTCGCCCTCGCCGCGGGTGACGGGCCGGCCGTTGAAGTAGCGCTGGCGTCGGAAGGTCGGGTGGTCGTGGCGCAGCTTGATGACCTCGGCGACGAACTCGACGAGGTCGCGGTCGGCGTTCTCCCAGTCGACCCAGCTCAGCTCGCTGTCCTGCGCGTAGGTGTTGTTGTTGCCGCGCTGGGTGCGCCCGAGCTCGTCGCCGTGCAGCAGCATCGGCACGCCCTGGCTGAGCAGCAGCGTCGCCAGGAAGCTGCGCTGGCGCTGCTCGCGGAGCGCCCTGATCGCGGGGTCGTCGGTCTCGCCCTCGACGCCGGAGTTCCACGACCGGTTGTGGCTCTCACCGTCGGCGCCGCCCTCGCCGTTGGCGTCGTTGTGCTTCTCGTCGTAGCTGACGAGGTCGCGCATCGTGAAGCCGTCGTGCGCGGTGACGAAGTTGATGCTGGCGACCGGTCGACGTCCGTCGCGCTCGTAGAGGTCGGCCGAGCCCGTGATGCGGCTCGCGAACTCGCCGAGCGTCGACGGCTCGCCGCGCCAGAAGTCGCGGACGGTGTCGCGGTACTGCCCGTTCCACTCCGTCCACTGCGGGGGGAAGTTGCCGACCTGGTAGCCGCCGGGGCCGACGTCCCAGGGCTCGGCGATGAGCTTCACCTGCGAGACGATCGGGTCCTGCTGCACGAGCTCGAAGAAGGTCGACAGCCGGTCGACCTCGTAGAACTCGCGGGCGAGGGCCGCGGCGAGGTCGAAGCGGAAGCCGTCGACGTGCATCTCCGTCACCCAGTACCGCAGGCTGTCCATGATCAGCTGGAGCGAGTGCGGGTGCCGCACGTTGAGGCTGTTGCCCGTGCCGGTGTAGTCGCGGTAGTAGCGGGGGTCGTCCTCCATCAGGCGGTAGTACGCCCCGTTGTCGATGCCCTTGAACGACAGCGTGGGGCCGAGGTGGTTGCCCTCCGCGGTGTGGTTGTAGACGACGTCGATGATGACCTCGATGCCGGCCTCGTGCAGCACCCGCACCATCGTCTTGAACTCCTGCACCTGCTGGCCCGTGTCGCCCGTGGCCGAGTAGGCGGCGTGCGGCGCGAAGAAGCCGATGGTGTTGTAGCCCCAGTAGTTGCTGAGGCCCTTCTCGAGGAGGGTGTTGTCCTGGACGAACTGGTGCACCGGCATGAGCTCGAGGGTCGTCACGCCGAGCTTCTGCAGGTGGTCGATGATCGCCGGGTGGGCGACGCCGGCGTAGGTGCCGCGCTGGTCCTCGGGGATGTCGGGGTGCGTCTCGGTGAGCCCCTTGACGTGGGCCTCGTAGATGACGGTCTCGTCGTAGCTGTACTTCGGGGCGCGGTCGCCCTGCCAGTCGAAGAAGGGATTGATGACGACGCCGAGCATCATGTGCGGGGCGCTGTCGTCGTCGTTCCGCGAGTCGGGGTCGCCGAACCGGTAGGCGAAGAGCGCCTCGTCCCAGTCGATGTCGCCGCTCGTCGCCTTCGCGTAGGGGTCGAGCAGCAGCTTGTTCGGGTTCGCGCGGCAGCCGTTCTCGGGCTCGTAGTCGCCGTGCACGCGGTAGCCGTACTTCTGGCCGGGCTGCACCGTCGGCAGGTAGGCGTGCCAGACGTAGGCGTCGACCTCGGTGAGCGGCACCTTCGTCTCGGTGCCGTCGGCGTCGAACAGGCAGAGCTCGACCTTGGTGGCCGCCTCGCTGAAGATCGCGAAGTTGGTGCCGCTGCCGTCGTACGTGGCTCCGAGCGGGTAGGGGTTGCCTGGCCAGGTGTGCAATCGGACCTCCGGGTCGTGGACCACGTCAGCCTACGGGCAGCGGGCGCGGCAGGGCCGCCGCGCCTAGCGTCGGGGCATGACGTCAGCAGCGCTGCCCACGGCAGCAGTCCTCGACCCCGGTCCGCGCCTCCTCGTGGCGGTGGCCTCGTGAGGGTCGTCGTGATCGGCGCGACCGGGCACGTCGGCGGGTACCTCGTGCCCCGGCTCGTGCAGGCGGGCCACGACGTCGTCGCCGTCAGCCGCGGCACGTCCGAGCCGTACCGGCCGCACGCGGCGTGGGCGAGCGTCGAGCGCGTGCGGCTCGACCGCGACGCGGGCGACGCCGACGGCTCGTTCGGGCGCGCCGTCGCCGCCCTCGGTGCCGACGTCGTCGTCGACATGATCTGCTTCACCCTCGCGTCGGCCCGGTCGCTCGTCGAGGCGCTGCGGGGCACCGGCACGGTGCTGGTCAGCTGCGGCACCATCTGGGTGCACGGCCCGTCGGCCGAGGTGCCCGTCACCGAGGAGGCGCGGCGCACCCCCGAGGGCGAGTACGGCACGCAGAAGGCCGAGATCGAGGCCTTCCTGCTCGCCGAGTCGCGACGCCCGGGCGGCGTGCCGAGCACGGTGCTGCACCCCGGACACATCACCGGGCCGGGCTGGCCGATGATCAACGCCGTCGGCAACCTCGACCTCGACGTCTGGGAGGCGCTCGCCGCGGGCCGCGAGGTCGTGATGCCGGGGCTCGGCCTCGAGACCGTGCACCACGTGCACGCCGACGACGTCGCCCAGGCCTTCCAGCGGGCGGTCGAGCGGCCGGCGCAGGCGGTCGGCGAGTCGTTCCACGTCGTCAGCGAGCGGGCGGTCACGCTACGCGGCCTCGCCGAGCAGATCGCCCGGAACTACGGCCGGGAGGCGCGGCTGCGGCCCGCCTCGTTCGAGGAGTTCCGTGCGCAGCGCAGCCCCGAGTCCGCCGACGCGTCGTGGGAGCACCTGTCGCGCAGCCACTCGATGAGCATCGACAAGGCCCGCCGGCTGCTCGGCTACGCGCCCCGGTACACGACCGTCGAGGCCGTCGTCGAGGGCCTCGAGTGGCTGCGGGCGGACGGGCAGCTCACGCTCGGCTGAGCCGCGCGGGCAGGGTCGAGCGGGAGGTATGCTCGCCCCACACACACGGGAGTCCGGTGAGCCGGGCTGAGAGGAAGCGATCCACGCTTCGACCGTCGAACCTGATCTGGATCATGCCAGCGCAGGGAGGAGAGAACATGTCCGTCACCATGTCCGCCAACGGGTCGACCCCCGATCGCCAGGAGCGACCGACCGCCACCTCGCCGAGGAGGCCGTCGCGTCGCTGGCGCGTCGTCGACATCGTCGTCGCCAGCGTCATCGGGGTCGCCTGCGGCGTCGTCTTCTGGGCCTGGGGCATCGCCTGGACCCCCCTCAGCGGCCTGCTGGCCTTCACGCCGGGCCTCTCGGGGCTGCTCGCGGGCGGCTGGCTCTTCGCCGGCGTCCTCGGCGGGCTCGTCGTGCGGAAGCCCGGCGCCGCGCTCTACACCGAGGTCATGGCGGCGGTCGTCTCCATGCTCATCGGCACGCAGTGGGGGTTCTCGACGCTGATCTGGGGCGTCGTGCAGGGGCTCGGAGCCGAGCTCGTGCTGGCGCTCTTCCTGTACTCGTCGTGGCGGTTGCACGTCGCGCTGCTCTCGGGGGCGGCCGCAGGCCTCGCCGTCGCCCTGCTCGACACCTCGTTCAGCGACTCGATCGCCGCCCTCGCGCCGGAGTACAAGCTCGTCTACGGCGTCAGCGCCGTCGTGTCGGGCGTGGTGCTGGCCGGCCTGTTGTCGTGGCTGGCCACCCGGGGGCTCGCCCGGACGGGCGCGCTGTCACGCTTCGCCTCGGGTCGCAGCGCCGACGTGCGCGTCTGAGGCGTGCCCGTCGTGCCTGACCGGTCCGCCGACCGCGGCGCGCGCGGCGCCCGCGTGGACGCCCGGGGCTGGGGCTGGCGGCACGCGGGTCGCCGTCTCCCGGCGGTCTCCGACCTCGACCTCGTCGTCGAGCCCGGAGAGCGCGTCTTGCTGCTCGGCGCCTCGGGCGCGGGCAAGTCGACCCTGCTGGCGGGGCTCGCCGGGGTCCTCGGGGGCGACGACGAGGGCGACGCGACCGGCGAGCTGCTCGTCGACGGCCGCCTCCCCGCCGACCAGCGAGGGCGGGTCGGCCTCGTGCTGCAGGACCCCGACTCGCAGGTCGTGCTCGCCCGCGTCGGCGACGACGTCGCCTTCGGCTGCGAGAACCTCGGCGTGCCCCGCGACGAGATCTGGCGGCGCGTCGACGAGTCCCTCGACGACGTCGGCCTCGACCTGCCGCGGTCGGCGTCGACGTCGGCCCTGAGCGGCGGGCAGAAGCAGCGCCTCGCGCTCGCCGGTGCCCTCGCGATGCGCCCGGGCCTCGTCCTCCTCGACGAGCCCACCGCCTCGCTCGACCCGGCCGGCGTCGTCGAGGTGCGCGACAGCGTGCACCGCGCCCTCGACCGCACCGGCGCCACGCTCGTCGTCGTCGAGCACCGCGTCTCGGTCTGGTCGCCCGTCGTCGACCGGGTCGTCGTGCTCGCCGCCGGAGGGGGAGTGCTGGCCGACGGGCACCCCGACGACGTGCTCGTCGCCGAGCGCGACCGGCTCACGGCCGCCGGCGTCTGGGTGCCCGGGGTCGCGCCTGTCGTCCCGCGCCGCACCCGCACGACGGCGACGACCCTGCTGACCGCCGACGACCTCGCGGTCGGCCGACGGGGGCGACGCGGTCCGGCCGTCGCGTCCGGCGTCGACCTGACCGTCGCGTCGGGCCGGGCATTGGCCGTGACCGGGCCGAACGGGGCGGGCAAGTCGACCCTCGCCCTGACCCTCGCGGGCCTCCTGCCGACCGCGGGCGGCAGCCTCGTCGCCTCGCCCGAGCTCGCCGCCGACGCCGGGCCGACCCCGTCGCGGTGGCGCTCGCGCGAGCTCCTCACCCGCGTCGGCACCGTCTTCCAGGACCCCGAGCACCAGTTCCTCACCGCGACGGTGCGGGCCGAGCTCGCCGTGGGGCCGGAGGCGCTGGGCGCGCCGCCCGCACGGGTCGCCGACCGCGTCGACCACCTCCTCGAACGGCTGCGCCTCGACCACCTGGCCCTCGCGAACCCGTTCACCCTGTCGGGCGGCGAGAAGCGGCGGCTCTCGGTGGCGACCGTCCTCGCGACGCGGCCGCGCCTCCTCGTGCTCGACGAGCCGACCTTCGGGCAGGACGCCCGCACCTGGCGCGAGCTGGTGCTGCTGCTGGCGGAGCTGCTCGACGAGGGCAGCGCCGTCGCGGCCGTGACCCACGACGCCGAGTTCGTCGAGGCCCTGGCCGACGACCGGCTCGTGCTGCCCGCCGGCGCCCGGACGGTCGCCGCGTGAGCGTGCTCGCGCCGGTCGTCGCGCCCGGCGTCGTCGGCCGGGTCAACCCCGTGGCCAAGCTGCTCGCCGCGCTCGTGCTCGCGGTCGCGCTGCTCCTGTCCATCGACTGGGTCTCGGCGGGGGTCGCCCTCGCCCTCGAGGTCCTGCTGCTGCCGTGGGCCGGCCTGACCGCCCGCCAGCTCCTGCGGCGCACCTCCCCGCTGTGGTTCGCGGCGCCGCTGTCGATCGTGGCGACGGTCCTCTACGGGCGGGACGAGGGCACGGTGCTCGCCCAGTTCTGGTGGATCAGCGTCACCGAGGGATCGGTGTCGCTCGCGTTCGCGATCGGGCTGCGCATCCTGGCCGT
>Ga0265798_10007555_pt1 | contig 14034 bp, 7 predicted proteins | sample P3T30metagenome_FD_192430 | JGI IMG/M metagenome (GOLD analysis project Ga0265798, IMG submission 192430) | Plant litter microbial communities from East Loma Ridge, Irvine, California - P3 T30 | ecosystem: Environmental > Terrestrial > Plant litter > Unclassified | place: USA: California...
CGTTCAACTATTGCACCCAGTGCGGCCGGATCGAGCCGTCGGACTTCGACCCGACGCTCAAGCAACTGGGATCGGGCCAGGCCCATGACCGCCCCCGTCCCAGGAGGATCAAGGAACCCGATCAGTGCACGGGCAGCGTCACCAAGATCGTGCTCGGCAACGAGTTCCGGACCGACGTGGCGGTGTTCCGGCTGGGCCTACCACGCAGTTGGCGGTTCGATCCCGATCGCCCGGCGACGACGAGCGCCGCGCGCTCGGCGGTGGAGGCGCTGCGCCGCGCCGCGTGCAAGCTGGAGGACCTGGAGCCCAACGACATCGACGGCGACTTCCGCTTCGCCCCGGCGAGCGGCGACCAGCAGTTCATCGATCTCTACCTCTACGATCAGGCGGCAGGCGGGGCCGGGTTCGTCAAGGCCGCGTCGCGCGATCCGCAGCGGCTGGTGGAGCGCGCGATCGCCTTGCTCGACGACTGCACCTGCGACGACAGCTGCTACCAATGCCTGCGGTCGTACAAGAACCGCTTCGATCACGCGACGTTCGACCGGTTCACGGGCGGCGATCTCCTGAAGGCCTGCTTCACCGGCACGCCGCTCGACATCGCGCGGCCGCGCGAGGATGCGGCGCTCGACCGGCTGGCCCGCGACCTCGAGGAAAGCGGTGCATCGGTGACGCGGGCAGAGGGCGGCCTGATCGACGAAGGCGGTCGCGTGATCTGCCTGGCGCACCCGTTCAACGACGGCGAGCCCTGCACCGCCCGCGCGCAGGCGCTGGCCGCGGGGAAGGAGGTCGCGGCGGTCGACGCCCTCCTGGTCGCTCGCGCGCTGCCGGTCGCCACCAACATCGCGCTGGTCGGCCCGGTCACCACCGGTGCGACCACGCTCGCGCCCGATCCGGCGGGCACGCCCGAGCTGACGCCGGCGATGATCGTCGCGGGCGACCTGACCGGCGACGCCGCCACCCCGCGCTACGCGGTCGGCGGCGCCGAGGCCGGAGACCTGCTGTTCCGGGTGACCGGCAACATGCTGTCGGGCAAGAACGGCGACGGGCAGGGCGGCGCGGTGGAGAGCGGCGCGCTCTGCCTGTTCCGGCCGTTTTCCGGCACGCCGACGAAAACCGATGTTTACCTCCTGCGGCGCAAGGACGGGCATGCTTTCGGCTCGACCAGCGCGGAGTGGACGGTTGGCGTGTTGCAGCCGGTCACCGGCGGCATGCGCATCCGCTACCGCGCGGCCTCGCAGCACATGGAGTGCGCGAGCGAATTGGTGGTCCCGGCCGACGCGGTCGAAGTGCTCGCGCGGTTCGTGAAGGTCGCCGGCTGATGGCGCTGTTCATCCCCTCGATCGATCCCACGACGATCGAGCATGGCTCGGAGGCTGACGTCGCGCGCGCGATGCTGACGGGCCTCGGCGCCGGCTTCACCGTGCTGCACTCGCTTCCCTGGGCGAACCCGGCGCGCGACGCGATCGAGGCCCCCGCGCGCGAGGGCGAGGCCGACTTCGTGATCCTCCACCGCCAGCACGGCGTGTTGGTGCTGGAGGTCAAGGGCGGCGAGATCGAGCTCAAGGGCCGGCGCTGGTGGCGGCACAAGAAGGCCGGGCTGGAGGAGATCAAGGATCCCGTCCGCCAGGCGTCGCGCAGCAAGTGGGCGCTGCGGCGCCGGGTGGAGCAGATCTGCGGCAAGCCGCTCGCGGACCGGGCGACCTGGGGGACGGCGATCGCCTTCCCCAACTGCCTGTTCAGGGGCGAGGCTCCCGCGGACCTGCCGGTCGAGTCGGTCCTGTCCATGGACGACATGGCCGATTTCGAGGCGGCGTTGCTCCGCGTCTACAAGGCCAACGGCGCGTTCAAGCCCGAGCTGTCGGGGACCGACCTGGACTCGATCCGCCGCGCGCTCGCACCCGAGTTCCGCGTGTACGAGCCGCTTAGCATCAGCCTGGCAGCGAACGAGGCGGCGCTGTCGCGGCTGACGCGCCAGCAACTGCAGGTCCTGCGGGGCATGGAAACCAACCCGCGCGGGATCATCGAGGGCGTCGCGGGATCGGGCAAGACGCTTCTGGCGATGCAGCGCGCGCGGTCGTTCGCAGGCGAGGGCAGGCGCGTCCTGTTCACCTGCTTCAATGCCGAACTCGCGCGCTGGGTCCGCGAGGAACTTGCAGGCGAGCTCGTCGAGGATGGCGGGCTCATCACCGTCGAGAACTTCCACCGCCTCGCCGCCGACCTGTGCCGGCAGGCCGGGATCGCGTTCGTCGTCAACGACCGCGAGCCGCAGCGCTGGTGGGACGAGATCGCCCCCGATCTGCTCGCCCAGGCGGCGATGGACCTCTACGGCGACAGCCCGCCCTATGCGGCGCTGGTCGTGGACGAGGCGCAGGATTTTTCGCCGAGCTGGTGGGACGCGCTCGAATATTTATGGGACGAGGAAGGGCCGGCCTGGGCTTTCCTCGACAAGGCGCAGAGCCTGCGTCGCGAGCCGGTCGATCCTCCGCTCAAGCTCGCCTTCCGCTTCCCGCTCGACATCAACTGCCGCAACACGCGCCGGATCGTCGCCTGCGCCAATGCCGCGACCCAGATCGCCACCGTGCCGTTCGAGACGGCCCCGCTCGGCCGCCCGCCCCGGATCCTCACGCCCAAGGATCCGACCGCGATCGCCGGACTGATCCAGCAGGAGCTTCGCTCGCTGCTGGGCGAACACCGGCTGAGCCCGCGGCAGATCGCAATCCTGGGTCCCGCGGGCAAGGCGCGCGGGCCGCTGGCTCGGGTCTTGGCGGTGGACGGCGTGCCGCTGATCGAGGATGCGCGCGGCTGGCGCGAGGGCGGCGGCATCCTCGTCACCACCGCGCGCAGCTTCAAGGGGCTGGAAGCCGACGTGGTGATCCTCGCCAATTTCTCGGGGCTCGGTGGCTTGTTCACCGTGTGCGACCTCTACGTCGCGCTGACCCGGGCGCGGTCGCACCTCGTGATCGTCGCGCACGACCGTGCCGCGCGCGAACAGATCGACGGCGCGATCGCGGCCGCGGTCGCGCTGGGCTCCGACGAATGAGCAACACCGCCCCTTGGGCCGAGGCGCTCGGCTTCTCCGGCGAGCCTGAGCAGCTGCGCGGCAACGTGCTGCGCCACGTCCGCGATGCGGTGCGCGAGGCGGGCTATGTCAGCCGGGGCCGCATCACCAGCGGGCTGGGCGAAGCCTATCGTCCGTTCGGGTTCGAGGATGGAATGCTGCGCGCCGCGATCGACGAGGCGATCGGCACGCTGATCCGCTCCGGCGACATCGACGAACTCGCGACGGGAGCCGGCCGCGGCTATGCGCCGACCCCGCCGCGCCGCATCATATGGGGCGGCGCCGACGACACGATCCTAGGCGGCGCCCCGATCAGTTCGGACGACGCGGTCCGGCACCTGGACGACGCGGCCGAGCTGGACGAGGTCGTCGCGGTGCCGCTGCTCCACGAACTCGGCCGCCCGGCGTGGCGCGACGCGCTGGTCGAGTTCGGCGGCGGCGACGAGCCCGCGGGCGATGCGCGGGCGCTCGCCGAGCACGCGCGCGCGCTCGCCAACAGTGGCGAGCGGTTCGCACTGGACGAGCCCGGCAAGATCGCCGTGCTGAGCGGCAGCGGCAGCTATTTCGGCGTCCCGCACGATGTCAGCGGCCGCTGGGCGCGCCCCACCGAGGACGGCTTCTACCCCGCGGTGATCGAGAGCGGCTACACCCAGCGCCGCGCGCTGCTGATGATCGCGGACGGCGCGGCGACGCTGTGGGATCCACCCAGCCGCGACGTTTGGCACTGGATCATCATCGGGTTCACGCTCGGCCAGGGCTCGCCCGTCTGGGACTACCATGCGGCGACCGAGACCCTCGCGTTCCTGACCCCGCCGCCGCGCCAGGCGGAACGCGCGGCAATGCTGACCGGCGTGCAGTTGACTCCTTGGTCATGGCGCGTCGACCGCCACGCGCAGCGCGTCATCGCGGATCTACTGGGGGCTCCTCGCTGATCCTCCTGGGCACCAGCCAGAAGTAGCGCGCCTTGCCGAGCGCCGCCTGCTCCGCCACGGCAGTCGCGGCGCCGGCCAGCCATCCCCTGCGCGCGGCGCCCGCGGCCTCGGCCAGCCGCACCGCCAGCGCCGCGCCGCGCACCGCCGCCTGATTGAAGACGAGTTTCTGGTCGAGCGTCTCAGCGCCGGCGAGCTCGGCACGGGCGGCGGCGAGTTGCGCTTCGGCGTCCACGTCGACCGCGAACAGGCGGTGATCGACCCCGCCGCTTACCGCGAGCAGCGCCCGGTTGAGCGCCTCCGATCCGCGCTTCTGCAAGTCCTGCTGCGCGGCCTTGCGCGCCTGAACCAGCGACGTCTCGGCCAGCGCCGACCGCCGCCGTCCGAGCTGGCGGCCACGCTGGCGGGCATGGGACAGGTCCAGCACCGCCGCCGCGGCCGCGGGCACGGCGGTGAAGCCGGCGCCGTCTTCGAGGAACACGCTCACCAGGAACTCGGGCGGGCAGTGATCGAGCAGCCAGCGCCGATCCGCCGCGAGCGCGGCTTCCAAGGTCCGCAGCGTGGCGGCGCGCGCCTCCTGCTCGGCCCTGGACGCTGTGGGGTCGGCGGGGCCGACCACCGCCTCGAGATCGGGCGACAGCGCGCGCGACAGGTCGAGCGTCGCGACCGCGACCAGCAGCCGGCGTCCTTCCAGCGCCAGGATCGGGTGGTCGGTCGGGTATTCGACCGTGAACTCGCTGGTGAGGTCGGTTGCGACCGGCCGCTCGCACAGCGCCGCCACGAGCTGATCGTGGAGGCTGCACCCATGGTCGAGGAAGTGGAGGCGCCGCTTGGAGGCGCCATCCTGCTCGACAGAGGTGTTGGGGGGACACTCGATCGCGGTGCGTCTGGCGATGAACGCCTGGCGGTGGCCGGAATGGCTCGCGTCGATTTCGCCGAGCGGCAGCTCGGGGTCCTTGGACTTGTACCAGATCGTCTTGAAGGTCTGCTCGCCATCCCTGGCGTTCCGGATGTCGAAATACTCCTCGCGGGCGAGCTTGAGCAGGATGTCGAGCCCGCGCTCGCGCCACTGAAACCACGAGAGCTTCGCGTCGTCCTCGCCGGCGACCAGCGGGCAGGCATAGTCCCGCGCGCGCAACCGCGACGCGCGCTTCTCCGCGATCCCCGTGCGCGGGCTTGGCGGAAGCCTGGTGCTCTTGAGCCATTCGTCGGCGGCGTCGCCCAGGTCGCGCGCGCACGAGGTCGCCTCGGTCCAGCCGGCGCCCGAGCTGCCTTCCGCGGCGGCGTTGATGGCGTCGCTGATCTCCGCCCATTCAGCCTCGTCGTAGACGTCGCTCTTCTCGAACACCCCCGTCGCTTCGAGCACGTCGAGGATGCGCGCCTCGATCGAGCCCTCGGTGACGATCGGGGTGATCGCGATCGTCCGGCTCGACGGGACGCCGCGGGTGCCCAGCCGGTCGATGCGGCCGATCCATTGCTGGATGTCGTGCGGCGACCAGGGCAGCGCGAAGAAGATGATCTCGTCGGCGAACTGGAGGTTGTGGCCTTCGCGCGCGTCGATCGCGGCGATCAGGATGTTGGCCTCACCGCTGACGAACTCCTCCAGCGCGTCCCTCAGCACGGCGATCTGCACCTCTAGCTCCTCGGCAGCGCGCATCACGCGGCGCTTGCGCGCGACCTTGGCGTCGACCAGCTTCGACAGCGTGTCGTGGAGGTAGTCGGTGGTCGGGTTGTCCTCGGCGACGATCATCACCCGCGCGTGCGGCTTGCGGGCGAGCACGCCGCGCAGGTGATCGACCAGCGCGTCGAGCTTGGCATCGCCGGGCTCGTCGCGCAGCACCGTGTCGATCCGCCGCCAGGCGTCCTGCACGGTCTGGGTGCGCTTCAGCGTCGAGAGGCGCTCGCGCAGCGATTGCGGGCTTCGTCCGGCGACTTGAAGCAGGGCGTTGCGCTGATAGCCGAGCCCGGCGACCTCGGCGGCCTCCAGATAGGCGCGTGTCGCGCGGGCGCGCTCGACGTCGCCGTCGGTGGGGGCGACCCGGATCGGCTGATAGCGCCGCTGCGGCAGCGTGTCGGGATAGTCGGTGCGCTGGGTCCGGATCAGGCGGCGGTAGACGCCGAACGCGTCCTCGACGGCGCGCCGCCTGCCCGCATCGACCAGTTCGCCCCCGAACCGGGCGAGCGCGGCCTCCTCGCGCTCGGCCAGCACCTTCAGGATGCTGCGATCCTCGGCGCGCGCGATCCGGGCGGCTTCGGGCTCGAGCAGTTCGAGGAGCTCGCCGCGGGTGCGCGACTGATGCAGCGCCGGAGTCGCGGTCATCGCGAGCACGTGCGGGATCGTGCGGGCGGCGGCGATCAGCTCGCTCCGGACCGCGACCTGGAGCTTGGTGAACTCGTCCACCAGCAGCAGATCGACCTTGTCGGGATTGATCCTGCCGCCCGCGGCGATCCGGCTCGGCCGCGCGAGCCGGATGACGAGGTTGCTGCTCGCGTCCCCCGCCTCGCCCGCCTCGATCGCGATCGCGTGGCCGCGGGCGAGCAGCTCCTTTTCCCATTGCTCGACCAGGTCGTCCGGCACGACCAGCGCGGCGATGAAGGGGCGCGGCGACTGCGCGGCGAGCGCGCGCATCACCATGATCGCCTGCACCGTCTTGCCCAGGCCGACCTCGTCGCCGAGCAGCCAGCGACAGGCGGGCGCGGTCAGCATCCGGTGGACGCTGTCGAGTTGGTGCGGATAGGCGAAGGCGCCGACGCCGAGCGCCCCCAGCATCGCCTGGTCGCGGTCGCAGCGCCGCGCCTCGGCATGGAGGTTGAGGAGCAGCCGGTTGAACTCGCTCACCACACCGCTCCGCTGACGGTCGAGTGCATGCGAATCGCGGCATAGCGCGTCGCGCGCGCCACAAAGGGATCGTTGATCAGCACGCGCACGGCGGCATCCACCCCGTCGCACGCCGCCGGTGAGAGCCACAGTTGGAGCGCGGCCGCTGCGGCATCCGCGCTCAATTGCCCGCGCGGTAGCGCGAAGGTGCGGGTCCAGGCGGCGAGGTCCTCCGCCATGTCGGCGATGCTCACATGCGCAAAGAAGCGGTCGCGAAGCCGGCGTCCGCCCTCGCTTGGCGCAATCAGGCGGGCGAGGCGCGTGCGCCGGACCCGGCGAAGCGCTTCCTCCGCCGCGGCAGCCCAGGCGTCCTCGGGGCTGCCGAAATCGCAATCGTCGGGATCGGCGTCCGGCAGTTCGCCGCGAGTCTGGATGCGCGACACGGCATCGGCGAAGCCGAGGTTGAGCGCGTCGTCCATCGCGCCGTCGAGCGGCGCCGTGCGTCCAAGCGGCCAATCGGCGTCGAGGGTGCGGGCATGCTCCGCGAAGGCTTGGGCGAAGTCGGCCGCGTGGCGCTCGGATGCGCCTTCGGGAAGGCTGGCGAGGCCTTGTTCGAGCGCCACAAGGTAAAGCGCCTCATGCGGATCGGAGCGCGCCGGGCGGTCGGCCTGCTCGCGCTCGGCCCAGTCGCGACCGCAGAGGTTGTGGACCAGCGGGGCTTCGAACTGGCGGACGATCCGGCTCTTGGCGGCGAGCGCTTGGAGCGAGTTGCACTCGGCTCGCGACCAAGCGACCCGCGCCCGGGCGAGTTCCCCGCTGCCCCGCCCGCCGTCGCGGAACTGGCGCGAGCCCAGATCGTCGCCGAACTGCGCCGCGAAGTCGCCAAGGTTGAATTGGGACGAGGCCAGCAGGTGAACCGGATCAGCGATCCGCCCGTCGCCGAAGCGCAGCGCATAGCCCGCGGCACCGCGTGCCGGTTGGACCACGGCGCCTGCGGCCGCGAAGCGGTGCGGCGCAGCCGCACTCGCACAGACGAGGTCTGCGGCCGCCTCCACCTGCGTGAGCGTCGGCGGATCGGTTGACCAGTCGACCACGCCTACCGGCCGGGTGAGCGGGACCTCGATAGCGGCAAGCCGGCCGATCGAGGCGCGCAGGGTGCCCGCCCCACTCTCGATCAGGCGAGTGCGCACCGCGTCGGCGTACAGGGCCTTGAGCAACGGCGACCCGGCGTCGATCGTCGCCGGCAACTCGGGGACCTGGGCGGTGCAGCGCACCGCGAGCTTGCCGCCGATCTCCAACTCGACCGTCACCGGCGCGTCCCGGAGCGAATGCTTGCTCTCGACGCGGATCTGAAGGCGCCGCTCGGTCAGCGCGGAGAAGGCGCCGTCCCGCTCGAGCAGCGACAGGCTAACGGGCATGAGATCGGGCTGGGCCGCCGGCTCGCAGCGCAGCCGGACCTGCGCGGTGCCCGACGTGTGCCCGACCCGGTCGCCCGCTTGCAGCCGCTGCGGCGCGTCGGAGGATACCGGCGGACCCGGGCGGTAGAGCACGAACGGCCGCATCGGTCGCACTACGCCCTGCGGCGCGGTGATCGCGTCGATCGGATGACGCGCAGCGAGCGTCCGGTCATGCGCGGCGAGCAGGCCTTCCTTCGCCAGGATCGCGCGATCGGATGCAGCAGCAAGGTCCGCCTCGAACAGGCGGTATCCGGCGACCTTGCCGACCAGGCGTAACCGGTCGAGCGCGGTGAACTCCGCGGCCGAGGCGATCCAGCCCGCGCCTGACGCGCCATCGAACGGGCTGAAGCGCTGCTCGCCGCGGCTGCTCTCCGGGTTCGGGTCGAACAGCAGGGTTTCGTTCCAGTCGATCGTCCGCCCGGCAAGCGCGGCGGCGACATCGCTCCCCTCGCCGAAGGTTGCCGCCGCCTCGGCATAGGCGGGCTGGTCGGGGCGCGGCACGTGCGCGTGGTTGAGCAGGAACGGCCCGTCGCCGAGGGCGGTGTCGCTGTGGAGACGCACGCCGGCACCCCAGAGCTGAGGTCGCCACCCGGCCGCCCGGGCGAGCACCCGCGCCTCCTCGGCGAGGTCGGCCGGCAGCGCCGGCCACGACGCGTAGAGCTTCGGGCCGGTCGCATGGCGGGTCAGGGTTAGGCGGCCCAGGCTCTGCTGCGCTGCAGTGACTACCTTGTTACGGCGCGAGCGCTGGCGCGCGGCACGCGTCGCGAAGAACGCCTCGGACGAGCGCGCGAGAGCGTCGTGAAGGCGGGTATAGCTTGCCGCAGGGATGCCGCCGCTCCGGTTTTCAGTTAGCAGGGCGGTGAGCACGCGTTCGGAGGCAGCCTCAAAGCGCAACCAGTCAATCAGCCGGGCCCCTTCAGCCGCGCTCGCCCAGGCACGCAAGCTCGGAAAGTTGACCGGCCGTCCGGGCCCAGGGAGCGCCGTGGCAGGCGCACGCGCGAGCATCCGCGTGACCGGCCCAAGCAGATCGAGGGGCAGGAGAGCGTTGGCAATTGGCCAGGAGATGATCGAGAAATGAGTGCTAAATGCGCTCTCGGACGGATGCGAGAGCGCATATTTGCGGGCAATAGCGGCGAAAGTCTCGCCGAAGCGGGCACGTTCGCCCATGGTGATTGGGACACCGAACGCGCTCGCGAGCTTGTTCCAGTATTCGGTGCCGACACCTTCGAAGCGGAAGCCAATTTCTGATGCGATGGCACATAGATAAAGCGGGGCGCGATCGAACAAGCTGCCGAGGCTGAGGCCCGTGAGGAACGGTTGCTGCGCTTCAAAAGCGTTCCGCCAGAGTTCGGCTTCGTCGACGGCTTCCACTAATGTGACACCTGCGACCTTTCGCTTGTTGAGCGCGATCGTGGCTGTCCGCAACCGGCGTTCCTGGCCATCGATGTCGCCCAGAACTGGCATCCGCTTTCTACCTCCCTCCTTATCGACGTGCTGCAGCCCAGAGGAGCGGTAAGTCGGCGACATGGCAAGGGGTGTCGGATCAAAGCCCTTGCTATAGTGCTAATTTTGAGCCCGAGCTCATCGCCTTGCCATCCTCGACATCGTAGAATGCCCTGCCCGGGCGATCCGGGCAGGGCATATCAGTTTCGGCTCAGTCGCGGTCACGACGGCTGGTACGCGACCAGATCAGTTTAAAGATCTGAGCAGATTCATCGCTGATAAGTTCAGCTACAATCGGAGCGGTGAAGCTCGGATCGTCGAGCCTGATGCTCAGATATTCACGCCCGTCGTCAGACTGCTTGGTCCAAGCAGCGCCGATCTCCGCCTGACCGACCATTACCCGGTGCGAGGCAGTGTTCTCGCTGATGCGGTTGCCGGTGGGGACGATGCGAACGCCTTTGGCTTGAACGCTGAGCGTGACGATCTCGCCGATGAACTCGTCTTGAGCCGTTTTTCGGAAGGTGCCGATGCTGCCCATGTAAGTTTCCAGTCTTGATCTACGAGCCCGTGCCCATCACGGCCTCGGTGGCTGGAGCATGACCGGAGCTGCCGCGGCCGCAGTCGCCAGACCTGAAGCGCAAGCGGAAGACGGCAGAGGGACGCTTTTTTGATCCGCGGGGAATGGCGGCGTAGCCGTCAGGGGAAAAAAGTGGCCAGCAGCCGTTGCGGCTGTGAGCGGCAGAGGCGCAGCCGGTTCCGATCATCAAGCCATCAGCGAGGCCGTTTGGGCACAGGCTGAGGTTCAACAACGGGACGTGAGGCAGCGCGTCGACGAAAAAAGGCGGCTCTGGGCACGATGGCGTGTATCACGTTCAAGTCAGCTATCTTAAGCTTAAGCACCACCGCAGGGCGAGAGGCAGCCCACGAGCGGCAACGTCGATTTTGATCGGTGAGAGCAGCCAGTGACGAAACGCAGCCGGCGGCAGGAGACAAAATGTTGCCCTGACCTGCACATCGGAGCGATATGCTGGCCTTAGTAGGATGCCACCAGCGGCCATGTGCCGCAACGACATGGAGGTTTGGCATGACGATTGATCCGACCACCCCCGACCGATTGCTCACCGAGGTCGAGCGCCAGGAGAAGTACCTGGCGAAGCTCCCTTCCAACTACAATTTCCCGCTGTTTAATGCCGCGCAGGCGCTCGAGTCCCAGCGCCGCAGCGGCTACCGCAACACGGCATCCGCCGCGCGCGAGATCGTCGACAATGCGATTGAGGCCGGCGCGAACCGCATCGACGTGTGCTTCGAGCGTCCGAAGGCGCTGAAAGCGCACCAGCGCCAAGACTCGATCTACGCCATGGCGTTTATCGATAATGGTTCGGGCATGTTGCCCAAGATGGCGCAGTATGCGCTCTCCTGGGGCGCGGGCACGCATTTCGACGAGGCCGATTTCATCGGCAAATTTGGGTTCGGCCTGCCGAACGCGTCAATTAACCAGACGAAGCTAGTCGAGGTCTATACCAGGATCGCCGGCGCCGATCGAGTGACCAAGGTCAGCCTGGATGCGCGCGAAGTAAAGGCACACGGCGTCCAGCAGATCGGCGATCCAGTCGACGCGGCTCTGCCCGAGTTCGTCCAGACCTATCTCGACAAGGCCGGGCTCGCCTTCGACCATGGCACTGTGGTCGTGTGGGTTGAGCCCGACCGGCTATCCTATCGCAAGCCGGCGCTCATGAAGGAGCATCTGGTCGACGATTTTGGCGTCACCTACCGCTACCTGCTCGATCGGGTCGACCTGATCGTCGATGGCATGAAGGTCGCGCCGGTCGATCCGCTCTTCCTGACGCCAGGCGCGCGCTACTATCTCGAGACCGAGAAGGGCGGCGCCAAGGAAGAGGCGACCTACAATATCCCGGTGCGGTATGTGCGTGATGAGGAAACCGGCGCACCGGTGCTCAAGCGGATCACCGAAGAGGACGAGATCGATCCGAACGATCCGGACCTGCTGGCAATGGGCGCGATCGCGGTGAAGGTCTCGCGCTTTCCCTATGGTTTCGCCGAGGCGGTTGCGAAGGGTCACAAGGTCGAAACCGACGCGCATCGGCGGTTCGAGATTCGCAAGAAGCGGCGTGGCATGTCGTTCGTACGCGCCGGACGCGAGATCGAGACCGTCGACGTGTTCCCCAAGTCGATCAAGGATCAGGCCAATGGCTTGGGGAACTGGCCCCTACTCCAGTCCTACGCCTATCACTGGGGTGTCGAAGTTCGGTTTACGCCGGTTCTCGACGAGGTGTTCGGCATCACCAATGACAAGCAGACGGTGCGGCCGATAGAGGATTTCTGGCGAATCCTGTCGCTCGAAGAGATCGATAAGCAGCTTGGGCGGGAGCAAGCCTATCAGGTGAAGGTCCGCAAGGCGGCGAAGGAAGAACGCGACCGGGCGAAAGCTCAGCGGAGCAATGGCCCGACGGTGGCGGAGACCGCTGCGGCCGCGGCGGACGGCATGTCCGGCAAGAGCATCCGCGTACCGGAGCGTCAGCGCGACCAGGCCCGCAGCGATCTCGAAAGGGAAGTGAAGCGCCGCTCCAAGCAGGAGAAGGTTCCGGCAGGCGAGATACGTGCGGCGCTCGAAGCCGACACAAAGCGGCGTCCTTACATTATCGACTTCTACGAGGAGCCGCGCGGGCCCTTTTACAAGCCGGAATGGCAGAATGGTGCGCAGGTTGGTGTGCTGATCAACAAGCAGCATGCTTTCTTCCAGACGCTATACGCCCCGTTGCTCAAGCTGCCGCACGGCGCCCAGGCGAAAAGCGCGCTCGATATTCTGCTGATTGCACTCGCTCGCGCTGAACTGACCGTCGACAATGACGACACGGCCAACATGTATCTGGTACAGCGCGAACGCATCTGGAGCGACTTCTTGACAGACGCCTATCGATCGCTTCAGCAAAAGATGGAGCCGGTCGACGAAGAGACCGCTGAGAGCGGTGATGAGTTCGAGGAACTCGAAGCGGCCGAATGACTTGTTGCCCCGGGGGAGCGCTGCCAGGGCGTCCCCGGGTATTTCGCTGGTCGACCGCACGGGCGCCTGGTATCCTGGCATTAGTAGAGTACCAGCTCGAGACCAGTGTAGGCTGCGGTCATGTGCCGCCACGTCCCCCGGACACTGCATCGGCCTTCAAGCTGATTTTTGAAGGCCAACGCAGTGAAAGGAGGACTCCGTCATGAGCGGTGTCACGCTATCGACTTTGCTTACCGCTGCCCTGACGGGGCGGCGCTATAATCACCAGCGCCTCGGCGACCAGGCGCTGCGCTATACGCGCATCCTGGTGGCGCGTTACGCGCCGAAGCTCCCGGAAGACCTGCACGAGGATGTTGTACAGGAAGCGCTGCTCGACCTGCTGACGCGGGGCCCGGCCGCGCTCGACACGACGCCGGTCAGCAGGCTGTTCCGCCGCGCGGTGGTCGCGGCGATCCGAAAGGTCCGCGCCGATTATACCCCTGCCGGCGAGCGTACCCGCGTCGCGCCCAAGGGAGCCAAGGTGGACCGTGTCGCCGCCGAGGATGTCGGCATCATCCCCGACGCGGCGACGATTGAACAAGCGACGGTCGCTGACGGCGATGCCGAGCATCTCGATTTCGATCAGTTCGAGAGCCCGGCGGCCGCGATCGCGACCCAGCAGATGCAAGATCGCATCGATGTCGAACGGGTGCTGGCGACGACGCCGCCCAACATCGCGCGCGCGTTGCGGTTGATCCATTTCGATGATGAGCCGGTCGAGATGGTCGCCAAGAACCTCGCGCTCACCCGCTTCGCGATGAAGCGCCGCTTCATCGCGGTCGGCACGATGTGGCAGGCTGCCGCCTAGCCATGGCGAGCGCTGCCACCATGCACGGCGCGGGCTTCGAGTCGGTTCTCGAAGCTCAACGCGCCTATGCCAATCATGCCGGCCGATCGAAGTTTGGGCTGATGGTGCCGGAAGCCTTCGTCCGCGGCATCCGTGATCTCGGCTATCGCAGCAACGGCGATGCGATCGCCGAGTTCATCGACAATTCGCTGCAGGCCTTCGCTGATCGGATCGACGTGTCGTTCGGCTATGCCGAGACGTCGACCAAGAAGCCGGTGCAATTGGCCGTGATCGATAACGGCCACGGCATGGAGCCGACCATGATCCGCATGGCGGTGATGTGGGGCGGGACCCACCGCGAAGGCGACCGCACTGGTCTTGGCCGATATGGCTATGGCCTGCCCTGCGCGTCGGTTAGCCTTGGGCGGCGGTTCACCGTCTTTTCGCAGGTTGCCGGCAGCCCGCTTTATTCGGTGACGCT
>Ga0265798_10007556_pt1 | contig 14033 bp, 13 predicted proteins | sample P3T30metagenome_FD_192430 | JGI IMG/M metagenome (GOLD analysis project Ga0265798, IMG submission 192430) | Plant litter microbial communities from East Loma Ridge, Irvine, California - P3 T30 | ecosystem: Environmental > Terrestrial > Plant litter > Unclassified | place: USA: California...
TAGGGTGGGCCGGGCCGCGCAAGGCACCCCGTGCCCACGCGGAAGCCCGCACGGTGACAGCCGGCTCAGCATCCATCAGGACGCCCATCGCGAGCGCATCCAGATGATCAGCCGGATCCTTCTGAACGGGCCCGCACCGCGACCTGCATCATCTTACGACCGCGATTTCTTCTCCACCGGCCACTCAACCAGCGCAAACACCCACAGCATGATGAGGTTTACCACCGGAACCAGGGTCAGGATCGACCACGCGCCCGAATAGCCCGCCTTGTTGAGGATGCGCCAGAATGGGAAGAGTGCAAATGCAATAAACGCGAGCAGGATAATCCAGTGCCAGATACTGAAGTTGTACATGTTGGAGACGATATGTGCGGCATCGATGCGTGCCGGTTCGCGCTGTCATTCTAAACAGCGCGCGGGGCGTCAAATCTCGTCAATTGTCACGGCTGGATCGATAAGCTTGGGCCAGGGCGACGGGCCACCGCATCGAGCGCGGGCGAGCGTGGCGGCCACGCCTGCCCTACGCCTGCCTTACGCCAGCGCGGTATCGAGCACCGTCATTAATATGAAGCCGAAGATCAGCGCAATCGTCGCCGTGGTCCCGTTCCCGCTTTCGCGCATCTCGGGAATCACGTCGTTGACGATCACGAACAGCATCGCCCCACCCGCGGCCGCCAGCGCAAACGGCAGCAAGCCCGACGAAATACCGATCAGGGCCACGCCCAGCGCCGCGGCGATCGGCTCGATCACGCCGGAGAGCACCCCCAGGCCTACCGCGGTCAGGCGGCCGTAGCCGACCGTGCGCAGCGCCAGCGCCACCACCAGTCCTTCCGGCACGTCCTGGATCGAGACGCCGGTAGTGAGCGTATTGGCTTTTTCGAGATCGATGCCGGCATACGCGACGCCGATGGCCAGGCCCTCGGGCATGTTGTGCAGAGCGACGGCGGCGACGAACATCCAGGCGCGGCGCAGCGAGTTGCCGCGTACGTCGTCGCGTTCGAGCACGTGGGCCGGTTCGATGGCGCGGCCGAGCAGCAGGATGGCGCCGGCGCCGAACATGATGCCGGCGCCCGCCGACAGGCTGGCCTCCCAGGGCCCGGCCCCGGCCGAACGGGCGGCCGCGAGTGCGGGGATGACGAGGGAAAAGGCGGTCGCACCCAGCATCACCCCGGCGCCGAAGCCCAGGAAGCTGTCATAGGTGCGCTTTGAAAAATTTTGTGAGAGCAGCACGGGCAAGGTGCCGAGCGCGGTGGCGGCTGCGGCCGTCGCGCCGCCCAGCAGGGCTGCGTGCATCTTCGGATTGGCATACATGATCTGCTCGACCAGGCTGCCGAGCAGGAGCAGACAGCCCACAGAACAAATCAGCAGGCCAATGGCGCGCCTGACCGTGAAGGCGCGTACCAGCGCGTCGGTCCAGGGCAGCTTGTGTGAATCTGGGTCCATCAAGAATCCTTTCTGCGATGCCTGGATGAAGGTTCACCCTCAGGACCACGCGTGGCGTGGCAACTGAGGGTGAGGTCTGCTCGCTCCTGGCATCGATTCTACGTCAACGGTGCGGGAAATCCCGTCACCGTTGCATGCCGAACCAGCTTAAGGCTTGCTGATCGCGGACGCGCCCTTCGGCGTGGAGGGGTCGAGGCCCAGTTCGGCGCCGGTCTGCGGATCCGTGGCCGGATCGGACAGGGTGCGTGCCTGCATCTGCTTCAGGATCTCGACGTCGGCCGCCGGCAGCTTGACTTCGGCTTCGCCGGAACCGCCATCGACGCCCATCTGCTTCTCGCGGTCCGAGACGAAATCCCAGCCCTCGCCCTGGTTCCATGGGCCGCGCATTTCGCCAGGACCCTGGGACATGTTGAAGTAGACGCTGGCAAAGCGCGGATCGACCGGCATTTTCCCTGGCGGGAAGTTCGACTCCATCGAGTACAGCGCTTTCTCGAAGGATTTCTGGTGCGCGACCTCGCGCGTCATCAGGAAGCCGAGCGCTTCCTTGACGCCCGGGTCGTCGGTACAGGCGATCAGGCGTTCATAGACGATCTTGGCGCGCGCTTCGGCGGCGATGTTCGAACGCAGGTCGGCGGTCGGCTCGGTAATCGAGTCGATGTAGGCAGCCGTCCATGGCACGCCGGCCGAGTTGACCAGTGGCGTACCGGCGCCGTACAGCACCTGGGTGATGTGGCTGTCGTTGCCGGCGCCGGTGATCTGCTTGTACATCTCGGCTTCGGTATCGACGGCCTCGGCCAGACGGCCCTTGGCGCCCTTGTTCAGCATCGCGATGATGTGGCCGATGATCTCGAGGTGGCTCAGCTCCTCGGTGGCGATGTCGAACAGCATGTCCTTGCGGCCTGGATCGTCTTCCGATACGGCTTGGGTAAAGTAACGCATCGCCGCGGCGAGCTCGCCCTGCGGGCCGCCGAACTGTTCCAGCATCAGGTTGGCCAGGCCGGGGTTTGGCCCCGCGACGCGGACCGTGTACTGCAGGCGCTTGTTATGTGCAAACATTCCGACTCCTTTGATAGATGAATACTAAGCGTCTACGCGACAGCGCACGACGCCATTCAATCACGGCTGCACGGTGTTGCACCGTCAGTCGAACGTGGACTCATCTTGGCAGCGAATCGTGCTGGAGTAATCAGCAGTACCGCCGTTTCCGTGTAGGACTATGGTGACAAACTATTAAAATATTGCAGGAACCTTTCCGCAATACATCTTTCCAGAAGTTAGGCGAAGATGCTGAAAGATGCACACACGAAACAGAATCTTTCTGGCGCCCATGCGCCAGTCATGACCCTACTGCCGGCGCGGCTTATACCGACGCGCGAAGTGGGCGGCGTCCTACGTGGCGCGACTGGCCGCCGAGCTAGCATGTTAGCCAATCATTAACAAGGAGACAGACATGTTTTCTCTCAAGCAGCTGAGCCCGACCATTACCGACATGATCCGCTTCGATCACTCGCACGTGATGGTCACCTTCCACCAGTACACCAAGGACAAGGCGCCGAGCGTCAAGAAGGCCCTTGCCGAAACCATCTGCACGGCACTGGAAATCCACGCCACGCTGGAGGAAGAAGTGTTTTATCCGGTGATGCGCCAGATCGACAAGGGCGAGCCCTTCGTCCACAAGGCCGAGCCCGAGCACAACGACATGCGCCGCATGATCAGCGAACTGCGCCGTACCAGCGCCACCGATCCGCGCCACGACAAGCTGATCCTGGAACTGATGCGCGACGTGATCCACCACGTGGCCGATGAGGAAACCACGCTGCTGCCGCAGGCTGAAACCCTGATGAGCAAGGCGCGTTTGTCGGAACTGGGTGCGCAGATGACCAAGCGCCGCATGGAACTGGTGGCGCCGAAGGCGGGCAAGCTGGCCAAGAGCCACGCGGTGGGCTTCTCGGGCAGCACGGCGGCGATGGTGGTGGGTGCGGCGAGCGCGCTGATCGCGCTGCGTACGCTGGTCAAGAAGCCGGGGATGCCGGGGTCGAACAAGACCTGGGCGCACGCGAATTCGACGCCGGGGCAGTGAACATGCCGAAGATGAGAGCGATGGTTCGGATCTCATCGGTTTGAATCGGTGGGTACGCGTACCCACCCTTACCACGTTTCCGAACTCGACAACCCGTTAAGCCACTTCCGCCTGCTTGAACGCCCCACGCTTGATCTGGTCACGCTCGATCGACTCGAACAGCGCCTTGAAATTCCCCTCGCCAAAGCCTTCATCGCCCTTGCGCTGGATGAACTCGAAGAATACCGGACCCAGCTGCGCTTCGCCGAAGATCTGCAGCAGCAGGCGCGGCTTGCCGTCGGTGACGGCGCCGTCCAGCAGCAGCCCGCGCTTCTGCAGTTCGCCCGGATTTTCGCCATGGCCCGGAATGCGGCCTTCGAGCATCTCGTAATAGGTTTCCGGCGGTGCGCTCATCAGCGGCACGCCGGCGGCGCGCAGGCCGTCCACGGTCTGGATCAGGTCGTCGCACAGCAGCGCGATGTGCTGGATGCCTTCGCCGTTGAACTGCAGCAGGAATTCCTCGATCTGGCCGCCGCCGGCCTTGCCTTCTTCGTTCAGCGGAATGCGGATCTTGCCGTCCGGCGCGGTCATCGCCTTCGAGGTCAGGCCGGTGTACTCGCCCTTGATGTCGAAGTAGCGGATTTCGCGGAAGTTGAACAGGCGCTCGTAAAAGGCTGCCCAGAAGGCCATGCGGCCGCGGTAGACGTTGTGGGTCAGGTGGTCGATGATCTTCAGGCCATGCCCGACCGGGCGGCGTTCGACGCCGTCGATGAATTCGAAGTCGATGTCATAGATCGACTTGCCGTCCTCGAAGCGGTCGATCAGGTACAGCGGCGCGCCGCCGATACCCTTGATCGCCGGCAGGCGCAGCTCCATCGGGCCGGTCGGGATCTCGATCGGGTGGGCGCCCAGTTCCAGCGCGCGCTGGTAGGCGGCGTGCGAATCCTTTACCCGGAAGGCCATGCCGCAGGCCGACGGACCGTGCTCGGCCGCGAAATACGCTGCGTGGCTCTTCGGCTCGTTGTTGATGATGAAATTGATCTCGCCCTGGCGGTAGAGCGATACGTCCTTCGAGCGGTGCTTTGCCACCTTGGTGAAGCCCAGCGCTTCGAAGATCGGTTCCAGCGTGCCCGGGGTCGGGGACGCGAACTCGACGAATTCAAAGCCCATCAGGCCCATCGGATTCTCAAACAGGTCAGCCATGTTGTTTTCCTTCTTGGTGCAATTGTTATCTCCTCCAGACGGCGCGCCCATCTCGTGGACGGGGCGCCGGGCCGGAACCATGCGGCCGGAACCCTGCGCTTGGCAAGTGGCCGGCCGGACGAACATACGACCCTTCCCTTCCCGTCGCGGGCTGGGTGGGTTCGGCGTGAGCGGAATCATACGCCACGGCGGCGGCATCCATGTACCCTTTTCGATGTCGAATCGGCACCATCACCCCAGGTTCGGCCTATTCCGCAAACGCCTGCGCCACCAGATTGCGCAGCCAGGCATTGCCCGGGTCCTGGTTGTAGCGCCGGTGCCAGAACATATTGGTCTGCAAGGTAGGCAGGCTCAGTGGCGGCGCGATCCAGGCCAGGCCGAAGGGCGGGCCGGCGCGCTCGGCCAGCTTGTGCGGCACCGTCACCACCAGGTCCTGGCTGGCCACGATGTAGGGCACTGCCGTGAAGTGCGGCACCCGGAAGCGGGTCGAGGCGCCGATGCCGGCCTTTTCCAGCAGCCCGTTCACGCGGTCGTAAGGGCTTTCGGCCGAATCGACGAACAGGTGCTCGGCCGCGGCAAAGCGCGCCAGGTCGACCTTCCCTTCCAATAGAGGATGGCCGCGCCGCATCATCGACACATAGGGCTGGCGAAACAGCAGGCGCTGGTATAAAGCCTCGGAAATATCCTCGAACGGGCCGATGGCCAGGTCGACGCGTCCGCTTTCCATGGCCTGCTTGAGGTCGATGCTGCCGGCGCGCACCGTGCTGATCTGCAACTGCGGCGCCGCCAGGCGGCAGCGTTCGATCAGCGCCGGCATGAAGTGCAGTTCGCCGACGTCGGTCATGGCCAGCGTGAAGCGGCGCGTGCTGGTGGCCGGATCGAAGGCGCTGCGCTGATCCAGGGCCAGCGCCACCTGGGCCAGGGCGGCGCCGACCGGCTCTGCCAATCCTTCGGCGAACGGCGTCGGCTGCATGCCCTGTCCGGTACGCACGAACAGCTCGTCGCCGAACACCCGGCGCAGCCGCGCCAGGGCGTTGCTGACCGCGGACTGGCTCAGGCCGAGGCGCTTGGCCGCGCCGGAAATCTGGCGCTCGCGGTAGACTTCCTGGAACACGGCAAGCAGGTTCAGGTCGATTTGGTGGGGTTCCACGAACGCTCCAATATTGATGTCGTGAATAGTCTACATTCATCTATTCATGTCGTAAAATACCAACGGCTGGCTTAGAGTGCGCAGGGAGAGAATCGAACCCGCTATTCGCGAGGAGACGCGCATGCAGCAACCTATGAACCAGCCTATCGGCACAGAGCAGCACTACCAGTCCGGCTTCGGCAACGAGTTCGCCACCGAAGCCCTGCCCGGCGCCCTGCCGCAGCACCGTAATTCGCCCCAGCGCGTCGCCTACGGCCTGTACGCCGAACAGATTTCCGGCACCGCCTTCACGGCGCCACGCAGCCACAACCGCCGCTCCTGGCTGTACCGCATCCGCCCGGCGGCCATGCACAGCCCGTTCGAAGAGATGGGAAATGGCCGCATCGCCGCCGGCTTCACCGGCGTGGCGCCGACGCCCAACCAGCTGCGCTGGAGCCCGCTGCCGATGCCGGATGCGCCGACCGACTTCGTCGACGGCCTGGTGACCATGGCCGGCAACGGCTCGCCGGAAAGCATGAACGGCTGCGCCATTTACCTGTACGCCGCCAACCGCTCGATGACGGAGCGCTTCTTCTACAGCGCCGACGGCGAGTTCCTGATTGTGCCGCAGCAGGGCCGCCTGGAACTGGCGACCGAACTCGGCACGATCCACCTGGAACCGCAGGAAATCGCGGTGATCCCGCGCGGGATCCGCTTCCAGGTAGGCTTGCCGGACGGCGCAGCGCGCGGCTACGTGTGCGAAAACTTCGGCGCCCTGCTGCGCCTGCCGGACCTGGGCCCGATCGGCTCGAACGGCCTGGCGAATCCACGCGACTTCCTGACGCCCGTCGCCCGCTATGAGGAACGCGAGGGTGAGTTCGAACTGGTGGCCAAGTTCTGCGGCAATTTGTGGCGCGCACGGATTGGCCATTCGCCGCTCGACGTGGTCGCCTGGCACGGCAACTACGCACCCTATAAGTACGACCTGCGCCACTTCAACACCATCGGCTCGATCAGCTACGACCACCCGGACCCGTCGATCTTCCTGGTGCTGCAGTCGCCGTCGGACACACCGGGTGTCGACACCCTCGACTTCGTGATTTTCCCGCCGCGCTGGCTGGCCGGCGAAGACACGTTCCGTCCGCCCTGGTTCCACCGTAACGTGGCGAGCGAGTTCATGGGCCTGGTGCATGGCGCTTACGACGCCAAGGCCGAAGGTTTCGTGCCGGGCGGCGCCAGCCTGCACAACTGCATGAGCGGCCACGGGCCAGATGCGGCCACCTTCGAAAAAGCCAGCAACGCCGACACCAGCGCGCCGAGCAAGGTGGCCAATACGATGGCTTTCATGTTCGAGACGCGCAATGTGCTGTGCCCGACCGAGCAGGCCTTGCGCTCGCCGCAGCTGCAAGGCAGCTACCAGGATTGCTGGGCGGGCATTCGCAAGAACTTCCAGCAGGCGCCGTAGGAAGGGGGCAGCGGCATGGCGCACCAGGCGGTTCTTGAATTTGCCAGGCAGGGCCGTGCGGACGCGCGCCATCACCCAGGATGTGGCGCAAGTCGTGGCGGCGTCCGGTGCCGCATGTTCCTCCGGCCCCGCTTTGTTCAGCGCGTCGGCGCCTGGCGCAAAGCTGGGCGCGGGCACCAGTGCGGAGCTTGCCCGGACCGCTGTGCGATGATGTCTGCGCGCTCCCGGCGCACCGGATACCGGCCCGTTTCGCCGCGGCAGACACGCTTCGCACATGACCGACATCCTGATCATCCTGTTCCTGATTCTGCTCAACGGTGTCTTCGCGATGTCCGAACTGGCCCTGGTCTCGGCCAAGCGCACGCGCCTCGAAAAGCAGGCGCTCGAAGGCAGCCGCGGCGCGCGCACGGCGCTCAAGCTGGCCGATAATCCCAGCCATTTCCTGTCGACGGTGCAGGTCGGCATCACCGTGATCGGCATCTTCAACGGCGCCTTCGGCGAGGCGTCGCTGGTGGCGCGCCTGACGCCCTGGCTGGAAACCATGCCGGCCGCCGCGCCCTACGCCTACCAGATCGCGCTCGCGCTGGTGGTGGCCTGCATCACCTTTGCCTCGATCATCCTCGGCGAACTGGTCCCCAAGCGCATCGCGATGCAGTACCCCGAGGCGATGGCGACCCTGATCGCGCCGCCGCTGCGCATGCTGTCGACCATCATGTCGCCGTTCGTGAAGGTGCTGGCCCTCACCACCGAGGCGATCACGCGCCTGATCGGCATCGGCAGCCACAAGGCCGAGGCGCCGACCGAGGAGGACATCACCGGCATGATCAAGGAGAGCACCGCCGCCGGCGTGTTCGAAAAGACCGAATACGACATCGTCTCGCGTGCGCTGCGCCTCGACGACCGCCACCTGAAGGCGCTGATGACGCCGCGCATCGACGTCGCCTTCGTCGACCTCGACGGCGACCGCAATACGGTGCTGAACCGCATCGCCGACAACAACTACAGCCGCTTCCCCGTGTGCCGGGGCGACCGCACCCAGGTGACCGGCTTCATCCACACGCGCGATTTGTTCGCCCAGGCCGTGCGCGGCGGCTCGCTCGACGCCATCGACATCGACGCCGCGGTGCAGGACATCCTGTACGTGCCGGAAACCGTCAGCGCCATGGCCCTGCTGGAACTGTTCAAGAAGCATGGCGCTGAACTGGCGCTGATCGTCGACGAATACGGCGACATCCAGGGCATGGTCACCCTCACCGACGTGATGAGCGCGCTGGTGGGCGACGTGACCGTGATCGGCGAGCACCACGACGCCGACGCCGTGCAGCGCGAGGACGGCAGCTGGCTGGTCGACGGCGGCGTGGCGCTCGACCGCTTCCGCGACCTGTTCGGTCCGCATGTGCGCTTCCCGGGCGAAGAGATCGCCGCCTACCACACGCTGGCCGGCTTCCTGCTCTACCAGCTCGGCACCATCCCGCGCGCGGCCGAGTCCGTGGAGTGGGACGAGTTCAAGTTCGAGGTGCTGGACATGGACGGCAACCGGATCGACCGCATCCTGGTCGTGCACACGCCGCGCCCGCCGGCGCCCGATGATGACGAGGATGGCGCGGCCAGGGAAGCCGGCTGAACGTTCTCCATGCTCGCCTTGAGGGAATGTCCTGCCATGAATGCGTCGATGCCTTGCGCCTGGACGCCGGGCCGAGCGCTTCTCCCTGCGCATCGGCCGCTGATTCGACGCCCGCGCCAGCAAGCTTCCTTCGACGCGTCTGCTCAGCCAGTTTGCGTCACGTGCGCGTCGCGCAGCGCACGCCAGCCCAGGGTCGCAGCGATCGTGCGCCGGTAGCGGGTGTCGATGTGCGCCGGCGTGCGGCGGATATAGTCCTCGACCGCCTCGCGCTGCGCGGCGTTGCGGCTGTCGATCCAGGCCAGGACTTCGCCGGAGCTCGGCACGCGGCCGCTGACGCCGTCGAACTTCGGCGGCAGCGCGGTCCAGACGGCGGCGTCGATGCCCTTCTCTTCCATCCATGCCTGGACCCGGGCGTCGACCCGGGCGCCATCCACGGGCGGGATGCTGCCGATGTAATCGGGCCGGTCGGCCGCGATTTTTTCGCGCGCGCCGAGCATGGCGCGGGCGGCGTCGAGGTCCTGGGTGGCGAGATAGGCCCAGTAGGTCGGCATCAGGCGCGCGCCTTCGCACAGCACCAGGGCCAGCTCGGGGCTGTCATCGCTCTGGCGCGTGTACTCCAGCGGCAGCCTGGGGCCGCCAGGATGCCAGCCGGAGGCGAGTTTCAAGGCTTGGGGTTTCCAGAGCAGCGAGCCCCAGGCGATACAGACGATGTTCATGAAGGTGTCTTTACTCGGAGTAAGCGAAACAGACCAACAGTCTAGCTCGCGCGCCGAAACGGCGCTGCGCGGCTGGGCTGGCTCGCCGCGAGGCAGGCCTGCGCTGGCGCGGTCTGCGCGTTAGCGAACGGAAGCGCGCGGCGAAAGCGCGCAGACTGGGTGTATCAACCCGTACCGGAGCCTTGTCATGACACGCCGTTTCACGCTTGCCACCGCCGTTCCCGCCTCCGTCGACGAGGCCTGGTCGTGGTCCACCTCGATCAAGGGCATCAAGCAGGAAATGTGGCCGGTCCTGAAGATGACCTTTCCCAAGGGCCTGACCCATATCGGCAAGGACACCACGCTCGACAAGCCGCTGGGCCGCTGCCAGTTCCTGCTGCTCGGCCTGTTCCCGATCGACATGTCGAAGCTGACCTTCGTCGAGATCGAGCCGGGCCGCCGCTTCGTCGAGCAGTCGCCGCTGCTGTCGATGCGTCTGTGGCGCCACGAGCGCATCGTCACGCCCTCGGGCGACGGCGCGATCGTCACCGACAACGTCGAGTTCACGCCGCGCTTCGCACCGCCGGTCGTCGGCTGGTTCGTCAAGCGCTTCTTCGAGCACCGCCACGCCGTGCTGTCGCGCTCGCTGCGCTGAGCGCGCGCCCCTTGCCCTCCCCTTTGCCGCCTGCAGCGGTTTCCATGCCGCGCGGGTGATCGCGCACGGCTCAAGCATGGTGGTTTGACGGCCCCGGCAAATCGGCCTATATTTCCCGCATTGATTGGAAAGGTTTCCAGTCTCGATTCTCCATTCAATCAGCTTCGACCAAGACCAGCCCCCAAGCTGGCTCAGCGTGGCAAGGCTGTCCTGGCCTGTCCACTCATTCCCGGAGTAACACGAGGAGATAGCGTGAATAACGACCACCAACACCGCAGCACCAAGTGGAAACCTTTCCAATCGCTCGCCGCCGGCCTGCTTCTGGCTTGCAGCGCCACGGCATCGGCCAGCGTCACCAATCCCGCCATCGGCCAGCTGTTATGGTCCGAGGAATTCAACGGCAGCAGCGTAGCCGGCACCACCTGGACCGCGCAGGACGGCAACGGCTGCCAGATCAACCTCTGCGGCTATGGCAACGCCGAGCTGCAGTACTACAGCCCGAACAACGCCAGCATCGGCACCGTGCCCTTCGAGTCCGGCACGCGCGCGCTCGCCATCCGCGCCCAGCGGCAAACCGTGGGCAGCAACAGCTTCACCTCGGCCCGCCTCGACACCAAGGGCAAGGTCCAGGTCCAATACGGCATGATCGAGATCCGGCTCAGCACGCCGGCCTTGGGCACCGGCCTGTGGCCGGCCGCCTGGATGCTGGGCGTCAGCCCGCAGACCTGGCCGCGCAACGGCGAGATCGACATCATGGAGATGGGCCACAAGGCGGCCAGCCGCAGCGCCTCCGGCGCGCCCTCGCCCGACCGCTTCGTCGGCTCGAACGTGATCACCTGGCAGCAGGCCGCCTGCGTACCGGGCAACGAGAGTTGCGCCGCGTCCACCGCCTGGCAGACCAGGAACTGGGTGGTGCCGCCGACCTCGCTGGCGAACCGCTTCGTGCTCTACCGCATGTACTGGACCGAGAGCGAGATGCGCTTTACCCTGGTCGACAACGGCGTCGAGCGCAACATGTACGACGCACCCCTGCCGGTGAACTCGCCGGCGCTGCAGGCGCCCTACTATCTGCTGCTGAACATGGCCGTCGGCGGCAACTTCACCGACGCCGCCTCGCCGGCCCAGGTAACGTCCACGCTGCCGGCCACCATGTACGTCGACTACATCCGCGTCTACCAGCTCGACGGCAAGGGCGCGGTGAAGCTCGGCAACCAGACGCTGCCGGAAGTCGGCAAGTTCGGCGTGTTCACCGATAACACCGTCGTGAACAGCAAGCTCGTGGCCGGCACCAGTTCCGACATCTTCCTGTGGAACGGTGCGTCCAGCGGCGCCGGCAACACGGCGCCCTACGAGGGCAGCAATGTGATCGCCTGGAATTACACGGCGCCCGGCCAGTGGTTCGGCGGCGGTGTGCAGGCCCGCCAGGCGCGCGACCTGTCGAACTTCCGCAACGGCAGCCTGAAATTCCGCATCAAGATTCCCGCCAACGTATCGTTCAACATCGGCGTCGGCGACACTTACACCAACCAGAACTGGGTGAACTTCCCGTCCAACAGCACGGCGTATGGGCTGGTGCGCAATGGCGACTGGGCCCAGGGCAGCATCCCGGTCTCGACCCTGATCGGTCCCAGCGTGGCGCTGCAGTCCATGCTCGACGTGTTCATGATCTCGAGCGACGCCAACCGGCTGCCGGGGGCGGCCTTCCAGTTCGCGATCGACGACATCGTGTGGGATTCAGGTAATGGCGGCGGCACCACGAACCCGCCACCAGGCAGCGGGCCGACATCGGTGACCCAGCTCTCGGCCACCACCCTGCAGTTCACCACCACCACGGGCAGCTGGGCCGATGTGCACTACACCGTGAACAATGGCGCGCAGCAGAATCTGCGCATGCGGCTAGACGGCAGCACGAACACCTATGTGGCCGGCGGCCTGAAGATCGGCGACGTGGTGCGCTACAGCTTTACCTACTGGGACACGGCGCGCAACTTCGCCGTGGACACGGCGCAGCAGAGTTATACGATGAAGTAGCGCAATAGCCCGGAGCCTGCCCCGGTCCAGTTCCCGCATGGCCGGGGACCGGGGCCCGGGGCAGGCTTTTCGGGTCCGTCTCATACGCTGTCTCGTTTGGCCTGCACATCCTGTCTTTTCTTGCTTCGTTTTGTATCGGGCCGGCCCGGCAGCGGCTTGAACACGGCGGCGTCATCCAGCTAGAATGACAAGCACTTTCTTACCAGGACCACCATGTACAAAGCGGCCACCCTGTTCACCTTCGCCCTCCTCGCCTGCGGCCACGCCCTGGCGGAAGACGTTTGCAAGACCGGCGTCCAGGAAGAAATCGTCCTGGCCGAGCGCTACCAGTACAAGGTGGCCGGCACTGGCCGCCTGCACCTGCACACGGCGCCGAACGACAAATGCGTCAACAAGAAAGTGTTCGTGATCCCCGGCGACGACCTGGTGGCCTTTACCGAAGCCGGCGAGCACGGCGAATGGACCAGCGTCATGTACGTCGCCAAAGACGGCGACGACTATAGCGGCTGGGTGCGGACCGAGCGGCTGCGCTTCATGGGTGCGATCGGCGGCAACATGTCGCCGGACACCATCAAGTTCTACCAGGAGGCAGCCAAGGCGGCAACGGCAGGCCGGCTCGGCGCGCCGAAAGCCGTCGAGAATTAAGCTGCGCCGCCTTTGGCGGCCTGCTGGTCGCCCAGGCCGCCCGCGAACTGTCGCCTGCCCAGCTGCAAGAACGCATCGCCGAACTGGACAACTAAGAGCTGGGGTCATGTCTGACATTCGGACACGAGCTCATCCGTAGCCCGGGCGCGCTGCCGTACAATACGCGCGACAAAAGGACCCGCCATGCACATCAACCCGATCCAGCTGTTCGACGCCGAGTCGTCGACCTTTACCTACATCCTGGCCGCGCACGGTAGCCAGCAGGCCGTCATCATCGACCCGGTCGACCGACACTGCGAGCGCGACCTGGCCCACCTGGCCCGGCTCGGCCTGCAGCTGACCTATGTACTCGAAACCCACGCCCACGCCGACCACGTCACCTCCGCCGGCCGCCTGCGCGAGCGCACCGGTGCGCAAGCCGCCGTCCCCAGCGGCTGCGGCATCGCCCCGGCCGAGCTGCAACTGGAAGACGGCGACACCGTGCGCTTCGGCGCCGGCGAGGCAATCCGCGTGCTGCACACGCCGGGCCACACGGCCGGCAGCGTCAGCTTCCTCTGGCGCGGCAACGTGTTCACTGGCGACACCCTCCTCATCGACGGCTGCGGGCGCACCGACTTCCAGGGCGGCAGCGCCGCCGCCCTCTACGACAGCATCACGAATACACTGTTCGCGCTGCCCGATGCCACCCGGGTCTGGCCCGCGCACGACTACAAGGGGCAAAGCGTCTCGACCATTGGCTGGGAACGGCGGCACAACGCGCGCCTGGCCGGGCGCTCGCGCGAGGACTTCATCGTCCTGATGGACAACCTCGACCTGCCGCGCCCGAAGCTGATGGACATCGCCGTCCCCGCCAACCGCCAGCTCGGCCTGGCGCACGCCGCCTAGATCCGGACCGATTCCGGACCCATATTGGCAGGATTGCACTCCAGCATCGCCAACATGCATTAGAATCATCCACTTTTGCAGACTGGCGCAGGCGGCAATGTCGGAACCGACGCAACAACTCAAACGCGGCCTCAAGGGCCGCCACATCCAGCTGATCGCCCTTGGCGGCGCGATCGGCACCGGCCTCTTCCTCGGCATC
>Ga0265798_10007557_pt1 | contig 14033 bp, 16 predicted proteins | sample P3T30metagenome_FD_192430 | JGI IMG/M metagenome (GOLD analysis project Ga0265798, IMG submission 192430) | Plant litter microbial communities from East Loma Ridge, Irvine, California - P3 T30 | ecosystem: Environmental > Terrestrial > Plant litter > Unclassified | place: USA: California...
GGCCTTGTCATGCTGCGCCGCGATCTCGCGATCAGCAACGAGAAGGGCAGCAACGTGATCCGGCTCAGCCTGACCGCGAACACGCCCGAGCAGGCGGCCAAGACGCTGAACCTGATCGTCGACACGTTCCTGACCAAGCAGGTGACGCTACGCAGCGGCAGCGCGCAGGGTAACGCCAAATGGTACGACGCGCGGACTCGCGATGTCCGTGACCGGCTCGAAGCTGCGCAGTCGCGCTTGTCCAACTTCCAGCGGCAGCACGGCATCGTCGGCATGAACCGGATGGACGTCGAGGCCGACCGCGTCCGCAACCTGTCGACCGAGCTGGTCTCCGCGCAGGCCGCCGCGGCGGTCGCGCAGTCCAAGTCGGGGTCGACCGCGCAGCCCGAGGTCGCGCAGTCGACGATCGTCCAGGACCTTCAGCGCGAGAGCGGTATGCAGGCAGGCAAGGTCGCCGAACTGTCGAAGACGCTTGGTCCGAACCACCCCGACATGCTGGCCGCCAACGCGCAGCTGGCGGCGCTGCGCAGCCAGCTTGATTCGGCGCGATCGATCCAGGCGCAGGCGTTGACCGCCTCGAGCTCGGCAGCGGGCCGGCGCGAGTCGCAGATCCGCGCCGATCTGGCCGCCCAGCAGACGCGCATGCTCGCGCTGTCGGGTGTGCAGGATCAGCTGAACGTGCTGCAGCGTGATGTCGATGCGGCGCGGGCGACCTACGACACGGTGCGTCAGCGCTACAACGAGGCGACGCTGCAATCCGAGGTGTCGCAGGCCAATGCGAGCCGTCTCGATCGCGCGGTGGCGCCGACGCTGCCGTCCAAGCCGAACCTGATCCTGTGGGTGATCGCAGCGATCGTGCTGGGTGCAGGCGCTGGCCTCGCCTCGGCGATCGGGCAGGAAATGCTCACGCCGCGGCTGCGTACCCCGTCGGGGACCGCGCGTGCGCTCGATCTCGACGTGATCGCCGACATGACCGACATCGAAAGCGGGACAACGGGCTGGCGAGCCCCGCGCAAGGAGGCAATAGCGTGAGGCTTCGTTCGACCACTGGTCCCGCATCGTTTCGTTCCGACGGCGACGATACCGGACCGTCCCATGTCGCCCCCGGCAGCGTCGATCCGCTGGTCGTCGCGGCCTATGCGGCCGACACGCCCTATGTGGTGGCGGCGCGCGCGATCCGCAGCTCGATCCTGCAAAGCTACGGCGAGACCGATCGTCGGTCGCGCGCGTGTGCGCTGATCGGCGTCGATTGCGACGAGGCGCTCGCCGTGCTGGCCGCCAATATCGGCGTGGTGATGGCGCAGGCCGGATCGCACACGCTGATCGTTGACACCAACCGCGCGCATCCGCGGATCGCGAGCCTGTTCCAGCTGGCCGATCATGCCGATCACCAGGGCACCGCGATCCCGGGCCTGCTGGTGCAGGGGACCGGATCGGATGGCGGCAGCGGCGAACCGATCGAGCGGCGGTCGCTGCTCGAACAGCATGATGCGGTCGCGACCTCGAGCGGCCAGATGCTGGCCGTCGCGGCGATCCATTCGACCAACGGTGCGACCAGCATCGCCGACGCGATCAGTGGCTTCGACGCGGCGGTGATCGTCGTCCGCAAACACCGGACCAAGCGCAGCGACGTGCGCGGGCTGATCGAAGTGCTCGACCAACACGGCATTCCGATCACCGGCACCGTCCTCGTCTGATCGCATGGCCGTGTCGACCGGACCGCGCGGGGATGGCAGCGCGCCCCGCGTGCTGCATGTGTGCGACAGCATCATCGGCGGGACGGGGAGCTTTCTCGCCGAACTGCTGACCCCGCAGGCGGAGCTTTACGGCCCCGCCGCGCTGACGCTGCTGATGCCCGAGCAGCACCGCGACCATATCGAGCCGCGGCTGCGCGACAGCGGGATCCGGTTCGAATATTTCGACCGGCCCAACCGGCTGCGCGGGATGGCCAAGCTGTTCTTCGCGTATCGGCGCGTGCGGCGCGCGTCGCGTCCGGACATCGTCCACGCGCATTCGTTCGGCGCGGGCGTGATCACGCGGATCCTGCGGTTCGGGCGGCGCCCTCGCGTGCTGTTCTGCCCGCATGGCTGGGCGTTCAGCATGCAGGTGTCGCCGAACGTGCGGCGGTTCATCGTTGCGGTCGAGCGCTATCTGGCAAGGGCGGCGGACCGGATCCTGCTGATCTCGCCGCACGAACGCGACGTCGCGGTCGAGGCCGGCTTGCCCGAGCGCAAGCTGGTGGTGATCAACAACGCGATCGCCGCAGCCCCGCCCGCGGTCGCACCCGCGCAGTGGGACGATGCCCGCATCAAGCTGTTGTTCGTCGGCCGGCTGGATCGGCAGAAGGGCCTGGACCTGCTCCTGGAGGCGATCGCCGGGCTAGGCGATCGCTATGCGCTGCGAATCGTCGGGCAGGCTGTGCTGTCGACGGGAACGGGCAGCCCGACGCCCGATTTCGTCGAGTATGTCGGATGGCGCGACCGCAACGGCGTGGTCGCCGAGATGATGGCTGCGGATGCGATCATCGTGCCGTCGCGCTGGGAGGGCTTCGGTCTGGTCGCGATCGAGGCGATGCGAGTCCGCCGCGCGGTGATCGCCTCGACCGCGGGCGGGCTGAACGACATCCTCGACGGCGGACGCTACGGCGTCAGCTTCCCGGCGAACGATGCGGCCGCGCTGCGCCGCACGTTGGAAACGCTCGACCCCGCCACGTTGCCCGAATGGGGCGAGCGGGGCCATGCGCGCTTCATCGCCGAATATACCGCGGAGAAAATGGTCGATGCCGTCGACCGGGTGTACCGGTCCGCGCTCGACGACTGACGCGCACGCGTCCCGATCGGGCGATCAGGACGCTTCGGCGATCAGCTTGGCGGCGGCGGGCGTGTTCCATTCATAGCCGCCGGTCATCCGCCACACTTCCTTGCCCGCCGAATCGTACAGGATCGTGGTCGGCAGGTTCGCCTGGTAGGCGAGGCTGAGGCCGAGCTTCGGATCGAGATACGGCTTGAGCGCGACGAACTTCTTCGCCGCGAAGAACGGCGTCACCTTCTCCGCGCTCTGCATGTCCTGGCTGACCGCGATCACCTGGACCTTGCCGGCGAGCGACTTGGCGGCGGAGTCGAGCGTCGGCATCTCCGCTACGCACGGCGCACACCAGGTAGCCCACATGTTGAGCAGCAACGGCTTGCCCTTGAACGAGGCAAGCGTGACTGACTTGCCGTCCGGCGCGGTGAAGGCGACGGTCGGACCGGTCTCGCCCTTGTGGCTGCGGTCGAGCTTTTCGGCGGGGGCGGTCGCACCGGTCGCCTCGTCGGGGGCAGGGCCGGACGCGACCTCGTCGGCGGACGTCGTGTTTGCCGTGACGACGTTTGCTTGCTCCGGCGCGGGCGATTTCCTATCGCAGCCGGCGACCAGCAGGCCCATCCCCATCACGGCGGCGATCGGCCCAGACTTTAACAGCGAATTGAACACAGGATTCGAGAACATGGACGGTTCCAATTCGATGTGGGGCGGGCGGTTCGCCGAAGGGCCGGCAGCGGTCATGCGCGAGATAAACGCCTCCATTCCCTTCGACAAGCGGCTCTGGCAGCAGGATATTGCCGGTTCGAAGGCGCATGTCGCCATGCTCGGCAAGCAGGGCATCGTTTCGGCGGAGGACGCCGCGACGATCTCGGCGGGGCTCGACACGGTAGCGGCGCATTATGCCGAGCACGGCGTCGAGGAGGATCTGGTCCTTGAGGATATCCACATGCAGACCGAGGCGCGGCTGGCCGATGCGATCGGTCCGGTCGCCGGGCGGCTACATACCGCGCGGTCGCGCAACGACCAGGTCGCGACCGATTTCCGGCTGTGGGTGCGCGATGCGATCGACCAGGCGCTGGCGGCGCTCGCCGGGTTCCAGGCGGCACTGCTCGCGCGGGCGGAAGAGCATGCGGCGAGTGTTATGCCAGGCTTTACGCACCTCCAGTCCGCGCAGCCGGTGACGCTGGGGCATCATCTGATGGCGTATCACGCGATGATCTCGCGTGACGTCGGGCGGTTCGCCGATGCCCGCGCGCGGATGAACCGATCGCCGCTTGGCTCGGCTGCGCTGGCTGGCACGGGTTTCCCGATCGACCGGGAGATGACCGCGGAAGCGCTCGGTTTCGACGGGCCGATGACCAACTCGCTCGACGGGGTCAGCGACCGCGACTTCGCGATCGAGTATCTCACCGCCGCGACGCAGACCTCGCTGCACCTATCGCGCCTCGCCGAGGAGTTCGTGCTGTGGGCGTCGCAGCCGTTCGGGTTCGTCGCGCTCAGCGATCAATGGTCGACCGGCAGCTCGATCATGCCGCAGAAGCGTAATCCCGATGCGGCGGAGCTGGTGCGCGGGCATGCCGGGCGGATCCTCGGCTGCATGACCGCGCTGATGGTGACGATGAAGGGCCTGCCGCTCGCCTATTCGAAGGACATGCAGGACGACAAGCCGCCGGTATTCGAGGCGCACGACCTGCTCGCGCTGTCAATCGCGGCGATGACGGGCATGGTCGAGAGCGCGACGTTCCGCACCGATCGGATGCGCGGGCTGGCCGAGAGCGGCTTTGCGACCGCGACCGATCTCGCCGACTGGCTGGTGCGCGAGGCCGGCCTTCCGTTCCGCGAGGCGCATCATGTCACCGGACGTGCGGTGAAGCTCGCGGAGGAGCGCAAGGTCGCGCTCGATGCGTTGCCGATCGAGGACCTGAAGGCAATCGATGCACGGATCGACGAACGCGTGTACGGCGTGCTGTCGGTCGATGCGTCGGTCGCCAGCCGGACCAGCTTCGGCGGTACCGCGCCCGACAATGTACGTGCCGCGATCCTAGCGGCTCGGGGAGAGACGGCATGAAGCGGTATGTTGGATTGGCGGGACTGGCGTTGGCCTTGTCCGGGTGCGGTGCGGCGGACGGCTTGAAACCGGCCGAGGGCAAGATGCTGCCAGTCGCGCCTTACGGTGCGAAGACCCGGCCGACGCCGGCGCAGTTGCTGACGCCCACCACGCAGCAACGCCCCAAGCGCAGCGACGAGCTGCTGACCCAATCCGACGAGCGGCGTAGCGACGAGTTCGACCTGCCGCCGCCCAACTGAAGACCTGATCCATGGACCATTTCGCCTATCGTGACGGTGTCATGCACGCCGAGGACGTCGCCCTGCCGGCGATTGCCGAGGCTGTCGGCACGCCCGTCTACGTCTATTCGACCGCCACCTTCCGCCGCCATGCGCAGGTGTTTCGCGATGCGCTGAAGGGCGCGGGCCGCGTGCACCTGGCCTATGCGATCAAGGCCAATCCGAACGTCGCGGTGCTGCGCGTGCTGGCCGATGAGGGCTATGGCGCCGACGTCGTCTCGGCCGGCGAGATGCAGCGCGCGCTGGCGGCGGGCATTCCGGCGTCGGACATCGTGTTCTCGGGCGTCGGCAAGACGCGGCGTGAACTGGCGCAGGCGCTCGATGCCGGGATCGGCCAGTTCAATCTGGAGCTGGAGGAGGAAGGCGAAGTCCTTGCCGCGCTGGCACACGCACGCGGCGAACGCGCGCCCGCGGTGCTGCGCGTGAACCCCGACGTCGATGCGGGCACGCACGCGAAGATTTCGACGGGGCGCAAGGAGAACAAGTTCGGCGTCGCTATCGATCAGGCGGTGGCGATGTTCGATCGCCTGTCGAAGCATGACGGCCTCGATTTGCGCGGCGTCGCGATCCACATCGGCAGCCAGCTCGCCGACCTCGCGCCGCTCGAGGCCGCCTATGCGCGGATCGGCGAGCTGGTCGCGGAATTGCGGGCGGCGGGGCACACGATCAGCCGTGTCGATCTCGGCGGCGGGCTCGGCGTGCCGTACAAGCCCGGCGACGTGCTGCCGAGCCCCGCCGAGTACGGCGCGATGGTCGCTCGCGCCACTGCCGACTGGGACGTCGAACTGATGTTCGAGCCCGGCCGCGTGATCGCCGGCAATGCGGGCGTGTTGCTAACCGAGGTGATCTGGGTGAAGCCCGGCGTCGTGAACCCGTACGTGATCGTCGACGCGGCGATGAACGACCTCGCGCGCGTCGCGATGTACGACGCGTATCACGACTTCGTCGCGGTCGCGCCGAGCGGCGAGCGGATGACGGCCAACATCGCCGGGCCGGTATGCGAGACCGGCGACACCTTTGCGATGGGGCGCGATATCGATGCGGTGAAGTCGGGCGATCTCGGCATCTTCCGCACCGCGGGCGCGTATGGCGCGACGATGGCGTCGACCTACAACAGCCGCGCGCTGGTGCCCGAAGTGCTGGTCGACGGCGACCGGTTCGCGGTGGTCGCCGACCGCATCCACCCCGAGACCATCCTCGCTGCCGAGCGCGTGCCGGAATGGCTCAAGCGGTGACGGCTCCCGTCCCGCTACAGAGCCTGCCGCTGTTCGTCAGGCTGGCGGGGCGCCCGGTGATCCTGCTGGGCGAGGGGGAGGCGGCGGATGCGAAACGGCGATTGCTCGATCGCGCGGGGGCCGACGTGGTCGGTGAAGATGCTGCGGCGTCGCTGGCGATCGTCGCGATCGACGACGAGGACGACGCGCTGGCGGCGGTGGCGCGGCTGAAGGCGCGCGGGATCCTCGTCAACGCGGTCGATCGCTCGGCGCTGTGCGACTTCACGCTGCCGGCGATCGTCGACCGTGCGCCGGTACTGATCGCGATCGGGACGAGTGGGGTGTCGGCGGGGCTGGCGGCGGCGCTGCGGCAACGGTTGGAAGCGATCGTTCCCGCCGATCTCGGCAAGCTCGCGTTGGCGTTGCAGGCGGCGCGCGGCGCGTTGCGGAAGCGCTGGCCCGACATGGGCGACCGCCGCCGGGCTCTGGCGACGGCAATGGGGGCGGGCGGCATGCTCGATCCACTGTCGCCGACGCATGACGTCGATGCGTGGCTGACCACACCAGACTCCCCTCCCTGGAAGGGAGGGGCAGGGGGTGGGTCGGCCGCTGATGCACGCGCCGACTCCCAACTGGCCTACCCACCCCCAACCCCTCCCTTTCAGGGAGGGGAGCAAGTCGCGATCCGCCTGACCTCCACCGATCCGGACGACCTGACGTTGCGGCAGGCGCGGGCGCTGGCGAGCGCGGACCGGGTCTATCACGGCCCCGACGTGCCCGCGGCGGTCCTCGATCGCGCGCGTGCCGATGCGGCGCGGCACTGCGCGGCGATGCCGGCGGATCCGGGCACCGGCCTGTCGGTGGCGATCGAGATGGCGCGATGAGCGGCTTCGGATTTCGCATCACCAACGGCGAAGCGACCCGCGTCGACGTCAAGGAAGCGCTCACCTGCACCGCCGACCTCGTCTGGGTGCATTTGTCGACCACCGCCGAGCATGCGCAGGCGTGGCTCCGCGACGAGGCGAAGCTGCTCGACTATGTCGTCGACGCGCTGACCGCGACCGAGACCCGGCCGCGCTGCGAGGCGGTTGGCGATGGCGCGTTCCTCAATTTGCGCGGGCGATCGAAGGAGGAGCTCGACACGTCCGACCTGCTCGCGTCGGTGCGGATCTGGGCGGTGAAGGGCCGCGTCTATTCCGTCACGCGGAAGCCGCTGATCGCGGTCGCCGACGTCGAGAAGATGGTCGAGCGCCACGAGGTGCGCGATCCGGGCGACCTGATCGCCGCGTTCGCGACTGCGATCACCACCGATCTCGATCCCGACGTGGCGACGCTCGGCGACGAACTCGACGATTGCGAGGAACAGCTCGACGCCAACCGCGTGTTCGAACTGCGCCGCACGGTCAGCAAGGTGCGCGTCGCGGCGATCGGCTACAAACGCTTCCTCAATCCGCAACGTGCGGCGCTGGAGAAGCTCGCGGCGCTGCCCGGCGACTGGCTCGCCGACGACGATCGGCTGCATCTGGCGGCGGCGGCGGACCGCGCGGCGCGGATGGCGGAGGAGCTCGAATCGATCCGCGAACGCTCGGCGCTGGTCCACGAGACGCTGACCGACCTGCGCGCCGAGCAGATCGACAATCGCTCGCTGATCATCTCGATCGCGGCGATGGTGTTCCTGCCGCTGACCTTTCTGACCGGGCTGTACGGGATGAACGTCAAGGGACTGCCCTATGCCGAGGAACCCTGGGCGTTCGACGCGATCGCGGTGGCGTGCCTGGTGATCGCGGTGGGCGTCGTGGGATATTTCTCCGCGCGCCACTGGTTCCGGCGGTAGGATAAACCTCGGGCCTTACGCCGCGCTGACGGTCCGCCAGGCCTGCGCGATCTCGTCCAGCATGTCGGCCGAATCGCGGAACGGGCGGGGGTCGAGGCCGATCGAGGCGTTGATGATGGTTTTCCGGGCGCCGCCGTACAGCCGCGCCAGCGTCTCGGCGACCGCGCCGCCATTTTCGAAATCGAGACCCGATTCGAGCGCGAACAGGATCGCGGTGGCGCGCGTGATGCGCTCGCTCTTGATCGCGAGCTTGCCCTTTTCGGCGGCCCAGGCGGCGGCGCGCAAGGCGGCGACCAGTTCCTTGTAGAGCAGCTGGACGAGCGCCGGGCCGTCCGCGGTCGCGGTGCGGCCGACCGCATCGATCTGGCGATAGGTCGCGAACGGGTCGCGGGTCAGGGTCGTTGCGTAGGTCACGAGTCGCTCTTGTTCCATTGGGCGATCTGGCCGGCGAGGAAGGTCTGCGTCGACTTGTACGCCGACACGCGCGAATTCATGCTGGCATATTGCTGGGTCAGGCGCGTGTTCATCTGGGCCGACTGATCGGTGACCTTGTCCTGCTGGTCGGTGACGACGGACTGCGCCGCGGTGTAGCGCAGCGCCGACGCACCCAGCCCGGTCAGCGTGCTGGTCGCGCCAGTCGTCAGCGCGGTCAGCGTGGCGGACAGGCCGAGCGCGTTGGTCCCCGACGGCGCGAACATCGATTCGATCGTGTCGGGGTTCGCCGCGATCTGTTTGGCGAGCAACACCGCATCGACGCGCAACGTGCCGTCGGTGCTGGTCGCGACGCCGATCTCCGACAGCGTGCGCGGGATACCCGAGACCGCACCGCCGACGAGTGCCTTGGACGACAGCGCCTTGAACGATCGCAGCAGGCTGGTCGCGGCGGGATCGGAGCGGAGATTGCCGGTGATCGGATCGGTCTGCGCGGTGATCGCGGCGAGCACCTGGTTGTAGGTGTCGACGACATCGTTGACCGCCTGCGTCAGCGCGTCGGTCGGCGGGGTGCTGCCCAGCGTGACCGGGACCGTCGAGACGGCGTTGAGCTGAAGCTTCACGCCGTCGACCAGATCGCTGACGGTGTTGCTTGGCCGCTCCACGGCGATGCCGTCGACCGTCAGCTGCGCGTTCTGCGCGGTCGAGACGAGGCTGGTTTTCGTCGCGCCGCCGCCGATGTCGACCGCATCGCCGGTCGCGCCCTTCAGCGTGAACGCCTGCGCGTCGCCGGTGCCGCCCTTGACCGACAGATACGCGCCGCCGTTCGCATCGGTAACGACCGAGGCGGTGACGCCGGTCTTCGCGGCATTGATCGCCGATGCGATCGAATCGATGCTGCCGTTGCCGACGGCGATCGATACCGGGGTGCCGCCGCCGATCGTCAGCGTGAGCGCCCCGGTGCCGAGGTCGGCGGTCCGGTCGGCTACCGCAGTCGTCGTCCGCGCGACCTGTGCGGTGGCGAGGCGCGTGACGGTGACGCTGGCCGCCAGGGTCGACAGCTTCGCACCGGGCAGTGCGGTGGCGGACAGGATTGTGGTGTTGGAGCTGCTCGGCTGGGTCTGGAGACTGCCGCTCTTCACCAGATTGGCGAGCGCGGTGGAGAAGCCGGTGATCGCGCTCTTGATCGTGCCGATTCCCGAAATCTGCGCGGTCAGCGTGTCGGCTTTCGCCTTCAACGTCGCGGTCTTGGTCGCGAATTGCGCGTTGACCAGCGCAGGGACCAGCGTGGAAGTATCGATCCCGGAACCGGTGTTGAGCGACGTCAGCAGCGCCTGGGTCGCCGACTGGATGACGCTCGTCGCGCTCGGCGTGGGGGTCGCAGTGGGCGTCGGCGTGGCCGTCGTGCTGGTGGTCGAAGTTACCATGGCGAAATCCCTGCACTGCGCACGCTTACGATCAGTAACGGCCGGGCCGCCGCGATCTTTAGGCCTGTTTCATCCCGTTTTCGTCGAATCGCGCGTCCTTCGGCACGGTGACGAACGGCTGGACCGGAGCGGCCGCCCCGCCCCCCGTGCCGCCGGCTGCGACGTTGAGCCCGAACACGAACGCGAGCACGGTCGCGATCGCCATGTAGAGGTCGTCGCGGACCTCCTGATTTTCCTTGCTGGTGTAGTAGATCGCACGCGCTAGCATCGGATATTCGAGCACCGGCACGCGGCCCTCCGCGGCGAGTTCGCGGATCGCCAGCGCGGTCGCGCCGCGCCCCTTGGCGACCACCACCGGCACCTGATCCTTGCCGCGATCGTAGCGCAGCGCCACCGCGAAGTGCGTCGGGTTGGTCAGCACGACATGCGCCTCCGCGACCGATTTCCGCAGGCCACCGCTCGCCATCGCGCGCATCTTCGCCCGCATCTGGCCCTTCGCCTCGCCATTGCCCTCGGTCGACTTGTGCTCGTCCTTCACCTCCTGCTTCGACATCCGCATCTTGCCGAGGCGGCGGATGATCTGGATCGGCAGGTCGATGCCGGCGATCGCGCACAGCCCGAACGCCATCGCGATCAGGATCGCCTTGAACGTGCCGCCGAGCGACGACAGCGCCTGGTTGAGATCGGCGGACGAGGCGAGCCCCATCGTCGTGTGCGCGGCCTTCCACAGCATCCACCCGCCGATCGTGCCGAGCAGGATCACCTTCAGCAGCGACTTGCCGAGCTCGATCCAGCCGTTCGATCCGAAGATCCGCTTGAGGCCCGCGGCGGGATCGACCCGGCTGTATTTGGGCGCCATCAGCTTACCGTTGAAGCCGAGCGAGCCGAGCCCGGCCTGGCTCAGGATCGCGGCGGCGATGGTGACGACGAACAGGCTGATCAGCGACGGCGCGAGCTTGCCGCCAGCGTCCATCAGCGGCCGCCACGGCGAGAAATCCTCGACGTCGGCGTGGGTGAACTGGAAGCTCGATGCCATCACCTGCTTGCAGGCGGTGATCAGCGTCGGGCCGGCGTAGATCAGCCAGCCGACGCCCGCGACCATGCTGAGCGCGGTGGCGAAATCGCGCGATCGAAGGATGTCGCCCTTCTCGACCGCATCCTTCTTGCGCTTGGCGGTTGGCGATTCGGTCTTTTCACCGCTGTCCTCAGACATGAGCCGCCGCCGCCATCAGCCGAGCACCAGGTTTTCGGTCGCCGACAAGCCTTCGCGGACGATGACGAGCATGTAGTCGCCCATCGTCGGGAACGCGATCGCGAGCGTGATGACGCCGACTGCGAGGCTGGCGGGGAGGCCGACCGCGAACAGGTTGAGCGCGGGCGCGGCGCGGCTCAGCATGCCGACGACGATGTTGAGGCAGAGCAGCAGGAAACCGACCGGTAGCGCGAGGAGCAGACCGGCGAGAAACGCATAGCCGCCGAAGAAGGCGATCGCCTTCAGCCGCTCGACGCCGATCCACGCGGCACCGGGCGGGAGCACGTCGTAGCTCCGGACGATCAGGTCGATCAGGATCAGGTGGCCGTCGACCGACAGGAACAGCAGGGTGAGCATGATCGAGAAGAACTGGCCGAGCGCCGGCGACGATTTGCCGTTCTGCGGATCGATCGAGGAGGCGAAGCCGAGCCCCATCGCGCCGCCGATCACTTCGGCCGCGATCATCGGCGCGGCGAAGGCGATCTGGAGAACGAAGCCGAGCGCGAGCCCGACCAGCGCTTCGGCGGCGGCGGACAGCATCGTCGGGACGCTGAAGATGTTTTCCGGGGGCACGATCGGGTGCGCCGCGAGGACGAGGAACCCGATCGCGCCCGACAGCGTGACGCGAACGGTGACGGGCACCGAGACATTGCCGAATACGGGCGCGGCGATGAACGTCGCGCCGATCCGGATCATCACGAAGAAGAGCGCCCAGAGCTGGGGCTCGATCGAGAGGCCGAAGCCCAACACTACTTGGTTCCCTTCCCGCTTGCGGGAGGGGTCAGGGGAGGGCGCGACGTACGTACTGGCGTCCGGTCGGTGGGGCACGCCCCTCCCCCGCCCCCTCCCGCAAGCGGGAGGGGAGCAGCAAGTGCGCTCACTTCACGAGGTCCGGGATACGCTCGAAGATCCCGATCGTGAAATCGCTCAGCAACCCGAGAATCAGGCTCCCGAAGATCAGGATCGACACCGCGACCACCACCAGCTTGGGCACGAACGACAGCGTCTGCTCGTTGATCGACGTCGCCGCCTGGATCATCCCGAGGATCAGCCCCGCCAGCAGCGCCGGAATCAGGATCGGTGCACTGGCGAGCGCCAGCACCCACATCGTCTGGTTCGCGACGGTCAGGAAATATTGCGCGTCCATTGGTCAAGTCGCGAACGAGTTGGCGAGGCTGCCCATCGTCAGTGCCCAGCCGTCGACCAGCACGAACAGCAGCAGCTTGAACGGCATCGAGATGATCGTTGGACTGAGCATGGCCATGCCGAGCGACATCAGCACGGTCGCGACGACGAGATCGATAACGATGAAGGGGAGGAAGATCAGGAAGCCGATCTGGAACGCGGTCTTCAACTCCGACGTGACGAACGCGGGGAGCAGGACCGAGAACGGGATGTCGAGCGACGACGCGTAGGGGCCGGACTTGGCCATCTGCGCGAACATCGTGACGTCCTTGACGCGCGTCTGCTTGACCATGAACGCGTGCAACGGGACGCCTGCGGTGGTGATCATCTGCGTGCCCGCGAGCTTCCCCGCGGCATAGGGCTGGATCGCGGTCGTGTTGATCTGGTTGATCGTCGGCGCCATGATGAAGAAGCTCAGGAACAGCGACAGCCCTAGCAGCACCTGGTTCGGCGGCGTCTGCTGGAGGCCGAGCGCTTGGCGCAGGATCGCGAGCACGATGATGATCCGCGTGAAGCTGGTCATCATCAGCAGGATGCCCGGCAGGATCGTGAGCAGCCCCATGATGATGAGGACTTGCAGGCTGAGCGACAGCGAACCGCTCTGGCCGGTATTGCCCGCGGCCTGGCCGCCAAGCTGGCCGAGCGCGCGATCGACCGCGTCGCCGACCGCGGGGTTGGTCGGGGCGGGGACGCCCTGCGCGAAGGCGGGCATCGCGAGGAAGAGGGCCAAGAGAACCGCGAGCCCTATCCACAGCCAAGCGTTTACGCGCGGGCGCGGAGCCGCGTTGCGCAGAGCGCCGTCCGTGGCTTCTGGATTCCCGCGTTCGCGGGAAAACGGTTTGGCCTTCGACGCGGCAAACAATGCCGGACCGGAACCTTGGCGCGTCACTGTAGCGCGGGGGTTCATGCGTCGACCTTGTCGATCAGGTGCACGCCGCCACGGCCGACCGAGACGAGCAGCCGGCGGCCCTCGAAATCGATCACCGCAAGGCGCAGGCCCGGCGAGATCATCATCGTTTCCTTGACGCCGATCAGCCGCGTCGAGGGCTTGCCCGGGATCCGGCTCTCGAACTTGCGCCATAGATACAGGCAGCCGAACATCAGGCCGCACACCAGTGGCAGCAAGATCACGAGCTTGAGAATATAGGTCCAGAGCATCGGGTTCAGCCGCGCTTGTCGGGCGACACGAGCTCGGTCATCCGCACGCCGAAGCGCTCGCCGACCGTCACCACTTCGCCGCGCCCGATCAGCGTGCCGTTGACGAAGACGTCGAGCAATTCGTTGGCCTGGCGATCGAGTTCGATCACGCTGGATTCGCCCAGCGCGAGCAGTTCGCGCAGCGTCAGGCTGGTCGAGCCGATCTCGACGGTCAGCTTGACGTCGACATCCTGGAGCAGCCGGAAATTGGCGGCCACGGCGGCCACGGCGGCGTCGACGGGGAAGCCTCCGGTCATGTCGTTCATGCTGCAAATCCTTCGTCGAAACTGGTAATCGAGGTGAGCTGGATGGCAGCGAAGCCATTGGATGTGCCGACCGTGCCG
>Ga0265798_10007558_pt1 | contig 14031 bp, 11 predicted proteins | sample P3T30metagenome_FD_192430 | JGI IMG/M metagenome (GOLD analysis project Ga0265798, IMG submission 192430) | Plant litter microbial communities from East Loma Ridge, Irvine, California - P3 T30 | ecosystem: Environmental > Terrestrial > Plant litter > Unclassified | place: USA: California...
CCACGACGAAGGCCACGAGGGCCGAGGCGACGAGGGCGAGCAGCACGCCGGCGAGCGGAGCGAGCCCGGCGCCGGGCACCATCCAGCCCTCCCAGGCCAGGGCCGAGGCGGTGGGCGAGAGCAGGCCTGTGCCGACCACGGCCGCGAGGACGACGGCGGCGACGACCGCGACGGGGCCCCGCGAGGCCACCACCGCGTCGCCGGGGCGACGGGAGTCGACGACGCGGAGGGCGCCGGTGCCGACCAGGCCGCCCACGACGGGCGCCGCGACGGTGGCGACGACGGCGGAGGCGAACAGGTCGGCGTCGACGACGGCCAGCACCACGGCGGCCAGCACGACGAGGAGTCCTGCCCCGACGGCGACGCGGGCGACGGTGGAGGACGGCACGAGGGAGGGCGAGACGCGCTGCGGCGCCCGGACGAGCGGGGCGGCAGCGTCGGCGCGGGGCTCGACGGCGGCGGGGGCCGCGGCGGCGGGCCCGGAGCCGGCGGGCACGGACCCGGCGGGCGGCGACGAGGCCGGCGCGGGCGACGAGGCCACGCGGGGGCTCGGGTCGGCGACGGGGGCGGACGACCCGGAGGGCGCCTCCTCGGGGGTCCCGGGGCGGGAGCTCGGCGCGGTGGCGACCGCCGCCCCCGTCGAGGGCTCCGGCAGCGGGAGGACCACGTCGATGACCCCGGTGAAGCGGAGGCGGGTGCGCTCGAGGGCCTCGACGGCCTCGTCGGTGCCGATGCGCCCGACCTCGTCGGCCCACCGGGCGAAGCGCACGGCCTCCTGTCGGCGGGCCACCAGCTGAGCCTGGAGGACGGCCATGAGGTCGACGGTCGCCGTGTCGTCGAGCCGACGCTCGACCATGCGGACGAGGACGTCGTCGTCGAGCGTCACGCGCTCCGGCGGCTGCGGGAGGGACGGGTCGACGGGCTCGGCGAACACGGGGAGGACGATGCTCGAGGTCGCGAGCGAGTGGCGCCCGACGCTCATCGGGCGGGGCTCCGAGGGGTGGGTCGGCACGACGTCCGAGACCGGCACGTCGGCGCGGTGCGAGGGGACGGACGCCGGCCGGGGGGCGCGGGCCGGCACGGAGGACTGGTCGGCCACGGGCTGGTCGACGACGGGCTCGCGGTCGACGGGGGCCTCGGGCGTCAGGGTGGGGGTCACGGGGTGGTGCTCCTGGTCGTCCGCCGCCGAGCCGGCGACGGTCTCGGGCGACGGGGCGGGTGCCGGCTCGACGAAGGTCGAGCGGTGCCTCTGGGGCGCGGGGTCGGGCTCGGGCGTCACGATCGTGTCGCCCTCCGCCGCCCGCACGCTGTCGGTCATGGCTGGATGCTACGTCGCGCCCACCGGCGAGCCGGGCAGACTCGCCGGTCCGACCAGCAAGAACGAGGAGTCGGTACCCCGGGCCCGTCGGAGGCTCAGCCCCAGCCGCCCAGGTAGGCGGCCACGGACGGCTCCCCCGCGACCTCCTCGAGCCCGTCGGCGGGTCGGGTCGCCGTGCGGAACAGGTCGTCGCGGCCCCACCGCTCCGCCCGCAGCAGGGCCCGACGGGAGACGACGCGGACCACGGGAGGAGCGTCGCCGCGTCCCGCGGCCCCGGCGACCGCGAGCTCGAGCTCGACGGTCCCCAGGTCGCCGGTGCCCGCCTCCTCGACGGCCCGCCGCAGCGCGGACCCGTCACGCACCCGCAGCTCCGTCGGCACCTCGACCACTACCCTCGCGGATCCGGACCCCGCGTCGGGCGACGCGGCGCTCCGCACGCGCTCGTCGTCGGCGAAGACCGAGGCGACGTGCTCCGGCACCTCGACCCGCGCCTCCGGCAGGGCGGCCAGCAGGCTGTCGACGGAGACGAACGCCCGCCCCCGCGTCGTCGCCGACGCGAGCCGGACCACGACGTCGACGCCTCCGCCCCGGAGGCCGAGCGGCCGGGACCCCGCGACCGGCACCCGCGTCGCGAGGGTCAGGGTCTCCTCGTTCTTGCGGCGCTGGCGGGCGTCGGCCTCGGCCCCGCTCTCCCGCCCGGCCCAGTCGGGGCCGTCGTGCCAGGCCACGGCGTCCGGGACGTGGGCGAAGACGGCGCCGCCGAGCCACGCGCGGTGCGCCCACTCCCAGTCCTCTCCCCCGTACTCGCGGAAGCGCTCGTCCCAGCCGCCGACCTCGTCGAGGAACCACCGGCTGCAGGCGGTCACCGCCCCGATCACGTGCCGGTACGACCGCTGGTCGGCGTCGAGCAGGTCGTGGCTGCGACGGTGGGCGTCGTCGAGCCACGCCGGGGCGGGCAGCTCGGCCGCGGGCCCCGCCACCTCGACCGGGGCGTCGACCGGCAGCCCGGCGAGGTCGGCGTGCCGACGACGGCCGACCACCACGGCCTCGGGGGCGAGGGCGGGGAGGCGCGTGATCGCCTCGACGTAGCCCGGCTCGGGCGACGTGTCGGCGTCGAGGAAGCACAGGACGTCGCCGGTGGAGGCGCGGACGCCGAGGTTCCGCGCCGCCGCGAGCCGGAACCCCTCGTCGGCCTGACGGACGAGCACGACGCCCGGCGGGACCGCGGGAGCCTCGGGAGAGCCGTCGTCGACGACCACGACCTCCAGCCGGTCGGCGGGGTGGGTCTGCCGGGCGAGGGCCGCGAGCGTCCGGTCGAGCTCCGCCTGCTGCCGGTAGTGCGGGACGATCACCGAGACGCGCGGGGGCACCGCGGGTCGCCGGCCGTCGAGGAGGTCCCACCGGTTGCCGGGCAGGCCTCGGCCCCACGGGGGGACGCTCACCACGAGACCTCCTCGCTCCACCAGCGCAGGTAGGCGTCGGCGGTGTCGGCCGTCCCCGGCGCCGTGACGGCGTCGGCGGCGAGCCAGGTCGAGGCGGGGTCGTCGTGGGCGGTCGCCAGGGCGGCGACCAGCGCCTCCGGGTCCACGAGGGTGAGCGTGCCGGGCCGGAGCGCGGCCATCTCGCGGGAGTACCGGGTGTCGGGCACCAGCGGACGGCGCCCCGCGGCCACCCAGGTCGCGATCGAGCCGGACGCGGAGACGTGACGGTGCGCGGCGACCGGGACGGAGGCGCGGCGGCTGCGCGCGAGGAGGGCCGCGTCGTCGAGGTAGCCGGTGACCTCGAGCGCGACTCCGCGGGACCCCGCGTGCGCGACGAGGGCGGCGAGCTCGCCCTCGTGGCCGTCCGAGGCGCGCCCGAGCGCGACGACGTCGAGCCGTCGGCCGCCGACGCGGAGCTCCGCGGCGGCGTCGACGAGCTCGGCGTGGCCCTTGCCCGGGTAGAAGAACCCGATGACGGCCGCGGAGCCGTCGGGAAGGGGGCGCTCGGCGTCCGCGGGCGCGGGGTCGACGGGCAGCGGCACCACCCCGACGTCCCGGCCGAGGCCGTCGCGGACGTGCTCGTCGAGGAGCGCGGCCTCGTGGCGGCTGTTCACGACGACGCCCGCCGCCGCCTCGACCACGCGCCGGTAGCAGGCGGACCGCCGAGGGAGGTTCCGCTCGCCGTCGGAGGGCTGGGGCAGGTCGTGCAGGGTCACCGTCAGGGCGGTGCGGGCGGCGAGCTCCTCGAGGCGGTCGGCCGCCGCCTCCGGAGACGTTGCCCAGAGCCGGTCGGTGAAATGCAGGTGGGCCCGGGCGGGAGGCGCGTCGCCCTCGAGCGCGTCGGGCCCGACGGCGAGGTCGCGGCCGGTCCGTCGCGCGACCGCCTCGGCGACCTGGCGGGCGTAGACGGCGACCCCGTGCTGCCGCTCGGGCGTGACGACGAGCGCCGGCAGGGCGTCGTCGGCCGGGGGCCGCCGGGGGCCGGCCCCGGGAGCGGACGTCACGACCTGCCCAGCAGGCGCAGCGCGTCGGCGTGGCGCACGAGCGCCGCCTCGACGACGTCGGGGTGCTCGGCGTACCAGCCGAGGTGCGCCTCCTCGACCTCCTGGCCCTCGACCCGGCGGCCGGCCACCGTCCAGTGGTCGGTGGGGGCGGCGTCGAGCCCGAAGGCCTGCACGACGGCCTCCTCGCGCGGCGCGTGGACGCTGTCGAGCAGCGGGCGACCGGGATCGACGACGTGCTCGGGCAGGCCGAGACGCTGCCGCACGCGGCTCGCCAGGGCCTCCCACACCGGGTTGCCCGGGTGGTTGAGCGTGCGCATCTGGTCGAACGACGGCGCGTCGAAGAGGTCGCTCGCGACGACGGCGTCGTGCGCCGCCTCCCGACGGCGGAGCTCGCCCCGCGACAGCTCGGCGACCGCGCGCACGGCGACCGGGTCGAGGGCCGGCAGGAGGTCGGCCGACGAGAGCGAGCCGGAGGCGATCGCGGCCCTCACCACGAGGCGGAGGTCGTGGTACTCCACCACGGGCGGCACGAGCGAGGCGTCGGAGGGCGGCCGGACGATGGCGTGCGCGGGGTACAGGCCGGCGAACCGCACGACCGGCACCCGCACGACCCGGGCCGAGGAGGGGAGGCCGGCCGCGAGCTGCGCCGTGCCGAGGGGCAGCCCGTGGTAGCCGTCGCGGACGGGCTGCGACACGAGCAGGTCGGTGCGGGCCAGCCACCGGGCGAGGTGCGGGAGGTCGCTCTCGACGAGCTCGTGGACGGCGGGCACGCGGACCCCGCGCAGGCCGCCGCCGTCGAGCGCGATGCGGAGCGACTCGGCCTGGCAGTTGCCGACGACGAGCACGACGGCCCCGTCGCCCTCGGGCTCGGAGAGGCCGTAGAAGTCGCCGTAGTGGCGGGTCCGCCCGTCGACGGCCGGGGTGCTCGCGCTCATGTCGCCTTCCTGCCGCCGGCAGCTCGTGCCGCGACGACGACACCAGCTTGCCGGTCGGCGCGCCCCCGCGCCCGCCACGACGGGGACGGACCGCGAGGCGAGGGTGCTCGGGGCCGAGCAGAGGGGTACACGCACACAGGGCCTGTGGGCCTCCTGAGGACTAGCGTCCAGGAGGGCCGCTCCCATCGGCCCCCTCCCCTCCTCGACGCCGACCGGCCCTCGGTCGTCAGCAGGGCCCCGCGGCACCCCCGCACCCCGCCCCAGACCACGCCGAGGAGGCACGATCATCGACCCCGTCACCACCCGAGTCGCCCACCCGCTGCCCCGCGTCGCGTCGGTGCCCGCCGGGCACCCGTACGTCCGCGCCCTCGACGCCGCCGACCGCCCGGCCTCCGTCGTCCGGCTGGCCGACCCCGCCCCCGCCGGAGCGACCGACGGCCGCTGGTGGCCCCCCGTCGTCGTCGACGCCCGCTGGATCCGGGAGCACGCCGACGAGTTCGACCTGATGCACGTGCACTTCGGCGTCGAGTCGTTCTCGCCCGACCACCTGCAGGAGGTCGTCTCGGCGCTCCGCGAGGCCGGCAAGCCCCTCGTCTACACGGTGCACGACCTCGAGAACCCCCAGCTCGTCGACCAGTCCCCGCACGACGCCCAGCTCGACGTGCTGGTGCCCGCCGCCGACGTCCTGCTGACCCTGACGCCCGGCGCGGCCGCGGACGTCGCGCGCCGCTGGGGCCGCGAGGCCGTCGTCGTCCCGCACCCCGACCTCCTCCCGCTCGACTCCGTCGCGCCGACCGGCCGGGCCTCCGACGCCCTCGTCGTCGGCGTCAGCCTCCGCGACCTGCGCCCCAACATCGACGCCGTGCGCGCGGTGACGACGCTGCTGGACGCCGCCGACCTCCTGCGGGCCGAGGGCCTCGCCGTGGACGTGCGCGTCGACGTCAACGAGCGCGTCCGGGACGAGGAGGCGCGCGACCGGATCGCCGCCGCGGTCGCCTCCCGACCCGGCAGCTCCCTCGACGTGCACGGCCGCCTCGGCGACGACGACCTCGCCGCCGCCCTGGCCGACCTGGACGTCGCCGTGCTGCCGTACCGTCACGGGACGCACTCCGGCTGGGTCGAGCTCTGCTGGGACCTCGGCGTGCCGGTCGCGGGTCCGCGGGTCGGCCACGCGGCCGAGCAGCACCCCGACTCCTTCGCCGCGTTCGACGCCGGCGACCCCGCCGCGCTCGCCGCGGCCCTCCGCTCCCTCGTCGACGGTCGGGGCACGCGCCCCGGCACGGCCGCCCGCGCCGAGCTCGTCGCCCGCCGGCGGCTCGTGCGCCGGGTCCAGCGCCGCGAGATCGACGCGGCCCACCGCGAGGCCTACGCCGCCGCGACCGAGAGAGCTGCCACCCGCGGCCGCCCCCGACGGGAGGCCGCCCGGGACGGCGGAGACCCGCTGCGCATCGGCGTCGTCGCCCCCCTGCGGTACCCGATCCGGCAGCCCCACGCCGGGGGGCTGGAGTCGTCGGTCTGGAACCAGGTGCGGACGCTGCGCGCCCGGGGCCACGAGGTCCTCCTCTGCGCACCCGAGGGCAGCGACTTCCTCGACGGCGGCCCCGCCGAGTTCACCCTGCCGGCGGTCGAGTGGGACGACCCGTCCGAGGCCACGGACACGACCTACCCCGACGGCTACCTCGAGCGCGCGCTGCCGGCCCTCGACCGCGCCCTCGCCTGGATCGCCGAGCACGCCGACCGGTTCGACGTCGTCGAGAACCACAGCCTGCACGGGCTCCCCCTCTCGTGGGCCGGCCGCCTCGGCGTCCCGGTCGTCTCGACGTTGCACACGCCGACCCTCCCGGACCTGCTCGAGCACCACGCCCTCGGGTCCGAGCCCCGCAGCTCCTTCCTCGCCGTCAGCGACCACACGGCCCGCGAGTGGCGAGCCTCCGGCATCGACTCCCTCGTCCTCCCCAACGGCGTCGACACCGACCTGTGGCCCCTGGGCCCCGGCGGCGACGACCTCGTCTGGTCGGGCCGCCTCGTGCCCGAGAAGGGCGCCGACCTCGCGGTCGCGGCCGCCCGCGCCACGGGGCGGCGCCTCGTGCTCGCCGGCCGCGTCGGCGACGCGGCCTGGTTCGCCCGGGAGGTCGAGCCCCACCTCGGCGACCGCGTGCGCTACGTGGGAGAGCTCGACCAGCAGTCGCTCGCCGACCTCGTGGGCCGGAGCGCGTGCGCCCTCGTCACCCCGGTGTGGGAGGAGCCCTTCGGCCTCGTGATCGCCGAGGCCCTGGCGGTGGGCACCCCCGTCGCGGCCTTCGACACCGGGGGCGTCTCGGAGGTCGTCGGCGCGTCGGTCGGCGCGGCCCTCGTCACGATGGGCGACGCGGAGGCCCTGGCCCACGCGGCGGAGGGCCTCGCCAGCCAGTCGTCGTCGACCCCCGGGTTCCGAGCGCGCATCCGGGAGGACGCCGTCGAGCGCCTCTCGCTGCAGCACCGCGCGAGCGTGCTCGAGGGGATCTACCGGTCGCTCGGCGACCGGCCCACGTCGTCGGGCACGGCCGCCCCGGGCCTCTCGGCGTCGGTCGTCGAGACCGTCGCGTGACGGCCCCGGGGCCGCTCGTCGGCTGGTACGTCCACCACCACGGAGCCGGCCACCTGACCCGCTTCCGCGCCGTCCGGCCGCACCTCGACGCCGACGTCGTCGTCTTCAGCAGCCTGCCCTGCCCGAGCTCGCTGCCCGAGCGCACGCGGTGGGTGGTCCTCCCCCGCGACGACGACTCCACGACCTCCCCCGACGGGCCCCGGCACCCGCGGGACGCGTCGCCGACCGTGCGGGGCCTCCTGCACTGGGCGCCCCTCCACCACCGCGGCCACGCGCGGCGCCTCGCGGCCCTCGCGTCGTGGATCGGCGAGTCCGGCCCCGCGGCCGTCGTCGTCGACGTGTCGGTCGAGGTGGCCCTGCTCGTCCGGCTCCTCGGCGTGCCGCCGGTCGTCGTCACCCAGCCGGGCGACCGCTCCGACGACCCCCACCGGCTGGCCTACGACGTGGCCGAGCGCATCGTCGCCCCCTGGCCGCGGGGCCTGCACGGCTCTCCTGCCCTCGACCGCGTGGCCGAGCGCCTCCGGCACGTCGGGGGCATCTCCCGGTTCGCCGACCGCGCGCCCGTCGTCCGTGAGGGCGACGCGGGACGCACGTCGGTGCTCGTGCTGCCCGGCAGCGGCTCCGGAGGCGGTGCCCGGCTGGCCGAGGACGTCGCGCTCGCTGCGGCACGCACGCCCGACGCCTCGTGGACGCTGCTCGGCGGCGGGACCGGCGCGTGGGTCGACGACCCGTGGGCCGCGCTCTCGTCGGCCGACGTGGTGGTCACGGCCGCGGGGCAGAACAGCGTCGCCGACCTCGCCGCCGCCGGCGCCCGGGCCGTCGTCGTGCCGGAGGACCGCCCCTTCGACGAGCAGCGCTCGACCGGACGCACCCTCGACGCCCTGCGCCTCGCCGTCGTCGTCGACGCGTGGCCCGCCCCGGACGCCTGGCCGGCGCTGATCGCGCGCGCCTCGGCGCTCCGTCCGGACTGGTCGCTCTGGCAGGTCGACGGAGCCGCCGCCCGCGCGGCCGACGTGGTGGCGGAGGTGGCCTCGTGGCAGCAGCGCTGACCGTCGCGGTGACCCTCTGCTCGGAGGCACGGCTCGACCACCTCCTCCCCCAGCTCGAGCGCGTGGCTCGCCTCGTGCCGAGCGTGCCGCACGTCGTGGTCTGGCTCGACGACACGCCCGCCCCCGCACTGCCGGAGCTGCAGGGGGCGACCGTGCTGCACGTGCCGCCGGGCGAGGCCGGCCTGCGCCTGGCGGAGGGTCGCAACCGGGGGGCCGAGGCGGCGCTGGCGCTGGGCGCGCGCCTCCTCGTGTTCCTCGACGCGGACTGCGTGCCCGGCGCCGACCTCGTGGCCCGCTACGAGTCCGCGGCCGATCGTCACCCCGGCGCCCTCCTCTGCGGACCCGTGACCTACCTGCCCGAGGGCGCCGACCTCGCGGTGCTCGACGACGACCCCCGCGCGCTGACGTCGCCCCACGCCGCGCGGCCGGCCCCCGCCGACGGTCGCACCCTCGTGGCCGGCCCCGGCGACCACCGCCTCTTCTGGTCGCTGTCGTTCGCCCTGACGGCCGAGACCTGGCACCGGGTCGGCGGGTTCTCGCCGGCCTACGAGGGGTACGGCGGCGAGGACACCGACTTCGCGTTCGCCGCGGAGTCCCGCGGCGTGCCGCTCGTCTGGGTCGGCGGCGCCCACGCGTACCACCAGTGGCACCCGACGTCGTCGCCGCCGTGGCAGCACCTCGACGACGTCCTCCGGAACGGCCGGGTCTTCGCGGAGCGGTGGGGCTCGTGGCCCATGGAGGGGTGGCTCGAGGCGTTCGAGGCGGCCGGCGCGGTGGCGCGGGACGCCGACGGGTGGAGGAGGACCCCCCTGCCCGTCGCCTGAGCGCGGGACGCGAGGGTTGCGACTCGCAGGTTAGGTAAGGCTACGCTTGCTCGGTGATCTCCCTCGCCGCCGACCGCCCGGCTCCGCCCTCCCTGATCCGCCGACGCACGGCAGCCCCGCTGGCGGGGCTCGTCGTGGCCGTGCTGGTCGTCGTGGTCGCCAGCCTCGCGCTCGGGAGCGCGGTGCTCTCCCCGGCGACCGTCGCGGCGAACCTCCTCGACCCGGCGCGCGACGTCGACGCCGTCGTCTGGGGCTCGCGGGTGCCGCGCACGGTCCTCGGGCTGCTCGTCGGAGCCTGCCTCGGCGTCGCCGGCGCCGTCATGCAGGGCCAGACCCGCAACCCGCTGGCCGACCCCGGGCTCTTCGGCGTCTCTGCCGGGGCGAGCCTCGCCGTCGTCGTCGGCGTGTACGTGCTCGGCACGAGCTCGGTGCTCACCACCCTGTGGCTCGCCCTCGCCGGGGCCTGCGTGGCGAGCGTGGTGGTCTTCTCCGTGGCCGCCCTCGGGCGGGGCCTCGCCAGCCCGGTGCCCCTCGCGATCGCCGGCTCGGCCGTCTCGGCGTTCCTCGTCGCGATCACGTCGTACCTCGTGCTCTCCGACGAGACGACCCTCGCCGCCTACCGCATCTGGGTCGTCGGGTCGCTGTCGGGCCGCACCCTCGACGGGGTCGGCGCAGCCCTGCCCTTCGCCCTCGTCGGCGCGGTGCTCGCCGCCGCCAACGCCCGGTCGCTCGACACCCTGTCGCTCGGCACCGAGCTCGCGACGGGGCTCGGCGAGAGCCTGCTGCGCGCCCGTCTGGTCGGGCTCGGCGCCATCACGCTCCTCACCGCCGCGGCCGTGGCGATCAGCGGACCGATCGGCTTCGTGGGGCTCACGGCCCCGCACCTCGCCCGCGCGCTCGTCGGAGGCTCGCACGGCCGGCTGCTGCCCGCCTCCGCCCTCGTCGGAGCCGTCGTCCTGCTCGCCTGCGACGTGGTCGGGCGCCTGATCGGCGGCACCTCCGAGGTCTCGGTCGGCGTCGTGCTCACGGTGCTCGGCGGCGTGGTCTTCGTGGCCATCGTCCGCCGCGGCCGGGTGGCCGCGCTGTGAGCGCGGTGCGCGAGGAGGCGGCGGTCGCCTCCCCCGGACCCGCTGCGGGGAGGTCGTCGGCACGCCCCGGAGCCGCCGGTCGCGGCCGCCTGCTGGGCGCGACGCTCGCCTCCGTCGTCGTGGTCGTCGTGGTCGCGCTCGTCGCCGTGTCGGCCGGCTCGTCGTCGCTCGGCGTCGGCGACGTGCTCCGCACGCTCGTCGGCGCGGGCACCCCGGCCCAGGAGCTCATCGTGCTCGAGCTGCGCCTCCCCCGCGTCGCGGGCGCCCTCGTCGTCGGGGCGTGCCTCGGTCTCGCCGGGGCGCTGACCCAGACCTTCGCCCGCAACCCCCTCGCGACCCCCGACATCCTCGGCGTCACCTCCGGTGCGGGGCTCGGGGCGGTGGCGGCCATCGTGCTGGCCGGCGGGAGCTACGCGGTCACGGGCGGGCTCCTCAGCGTGGGCGTGCCCGTCGCGGCCGTCGTCGGCGCGCTCGTCGCCTCGATCGCGGTCTACGGCCTCTCGTGGCGGAGCGGCGTCGACAGCTACCGCCTGGTGCTCGTCGGCATCGGCGCGACGGCGACGCTCGGCGGGCTCACGAGCTGGCTGATCGCCCGCGCGCAGATCACCGACGCGGCCGCGGCGAGCCAGTGGCTGGTGGGCAGCCTGTCGGGGGTGTCGTGGTCGAGCGTCTGGCCCGCACTCCTCGTGCTGGCCGTCGTCGCGCCGCTCGCGGCGACGCAGACCCGCGCGCTCTCGGTGAGCCAGCTCGGCGACGACCTCTCGACCGGGCTCGGCGTCGCCGTGCAGCGCCACCGCCTCCTCGTGCTCGGCTGCGCGGTCCTGCTCACCGCCGCCGCCGTCTCCGCCGCGGGGCCCCTCGAGTTCGTCGCCTTCGTCGCCCCCCAGCTGGCCCGCCGGGTCACCGGCACCGGACGACCGCCCCTCGCGGCCTCGGCGACGCTCGGCGCCCTCGTCGTCGTCGCCGCCGACCTGGTCACGCGGACGCTGCTGCCCGACGAGGTGCCGGTCGGCATCCTCACGGCGATCGTCGGCGCCCCGTACCTCATCTGGCTGCTCATCCGTCACCGTCGAGAGGACCGACCCGCATGACGCACACCACCACGACCACCGCAGCGTCCTCGACGACCGCCGCCGCGCCTCCGGAGCTCACGCCCGCGCTGGAGGCCCGGGGCGTCACGCTGTCGTACGACCGCACCGTCGTGCTCGCCGACCTCGACCTCGCCGTCGAGCGCGGCACGGTGACCACGCTGATCGGGGCCAACGGGAGCGGGAAGTCGACGATCCTGAAGGCCTTCGGGCGCCTGCTGACGCCGAGCGCGGGAAGCGTGCTGCTCGACGGCGAACCCCTCCGCTCGCAGAGCGGGCGCGCCGTGGCTCGCCGCCTCGCCGTCCTCCCCCAGAAGCCCGTGACCCCGTCGGCGACGACGGTCCGCGACCTCGTCTCCCGCGGGCGGCACCCGCACCAGAGCCTCCTCCGGCCCTGGACCGTCGACGACGCGGAGGCCGTCGACGAGGCCCTGGCCGCGACGGGCCTCGTCGAGCTGGCCGGCCGCGACGTGGGCACGCTCTCGGGGGGCCAGCTGCAGCGCGCCTGGCTCGCGCTGGTGCTCGCCCAGCGCGCCGACACGATCCTGCTCGACGAGCCGACCACCTTCCTCGACCTGAGCCACCAGCTCGAGATCCTGCGGCTCGTGCGGTCGATCAACCGGAGGCGCGGGGCCACGGTGGTCATGGTGCTGCACGACCTGACGCTGGCGGCCCGCTACTCCGACCGTCTCGTCGTGGTCGGCCGAGGCGGGGTGCTGGCCGACGGCGCCCCCTGGGACGTGCTGACGCCCGACGTGCTGCGCGAGGCGTTCGACCTCGACGCGGTCGTCGTGCCCGACCCGACCTCGGGCGCGCCGCTCGTCGTGCCCCGGGACCCCGACGACGCCTGACGCGCCGGGACGCGGGGCTGGCGCACGTAGGTAAGGGTAGGCTAGCCTTACCTTGTGATCATCTCGACGGCCCTGCGCCGCCCCCTCCGCCTCCTCGTCCCCGTGGCCGCCCTGGCCCTCGTCCTCTCCGGCTGCTCGGCGGGAACCTCCTCGGACGACGCGTCGACCGACGCCGACGCCGCGTGGAGCTACACCGACGACACCGGCACGACGATCGACCTCGACCGACGGCCCGAGCGCATCGCGAGCTTCAGCGACTACGCGATCGGCCTGATGAGCTACGGGCTCGAGCCCGTCGCGCTGTTCGGCCGCTACGACGTGGCCACCGACCCGCGGCTCGCCGGGCAGGACCTCAGCGACACGGCGATCGTGGGCAACTCGTACGGCGAGATCGACCTCGAGGCCCTGGCCGAGAGCGCTCCCGACATCATCGTCACGGGCATCTACCCGACCGACCGCGACGGCACGCTCGACCTCGAGGGCCCCTACTACGGCGTCGCCGACGCGGAGCAGCAGGCCCAGCTCGAGAAGATCGCGCCCGTCGTCGCGATCGAGGTGGGCGGGAAGGGCATGGACGTCATCGACAGCGTCAACCGCCTCTCGAGCGCCCTGGGAGTCGACGACGAGACCATCGCCGACGCGAAGACCGAGTTCGACGCGGCGGCCGCCGACCTCACCGCCGCGGCCTCGGAGACCGACCTCGAGGTGACGGCGATGTACGCCGACGCCGACGGCGTCTACGTCACGAAGCCGCTCGACGAGCCCGAGACGGAGCTGTACCGGAGCCTCGGCGTGCGGTACACGGACCTGCACCCCGACGGCTACTACTACTGGGACATCTTCAGCTGGGAGAACGCGAGCCAGATGATGACCGGCGACGTCCTGCTGGTCAACAACGAGGGGTTCCAGGACGCCGACCTCGCGAAGCAGCCGACCTTCGCGTCGCACCCCGCCCTCGTGGCCGGTCAGTCGCACGACGGCTGGTCGGGCGCCGCGCTCGACTACCGCTCGCAGGCGGCCCACATGGAGGAGCTGGCCGGCATCCTGCGCGAGTCCCGACCCGTCTGACCCCGCGCCTCCCGCCCGTCACCACGCACGAGGCCCCCACGTCGATCGACGTGGGGGCCTCGTGCGTGACGGCGCCGGTCAGCTGACGAACTCGAAGAGGCCGTCGAGGCCGGCCTCGGCGTCGAACGGGGTCGTGCCCGCGGCGCCGGCGCCGACGAGGGCGACGACGCCGTGCGGCGTCACGACGTAGGCGATCTGACCGGCGAGGCCGTTGATCTCGTCCGTGCCCTGGAAGACCTTGCCGTCGAAGTCGTCGACGCGCTCGTCGTCGACCTCGTCGACCGGGATCTGGTCGAAGGCGTCCGTGATCTGGGCCGCCAGGTCGTCGGGCGAGCCGTCCTCCGCCTTGAGGAAGAAGCCCACGCGGCCCCCGGTGGCGTCGTCCGACCAGGTGCAGCCAGCCTCGGTCTCGGTCATCGTCATCTGGTCGGCCGCCAGGGTGCCGGTGCCCACGACGGAGCCGAGCGACGCCGCGACGTCGTCGCAGGTGGTGGGCACGAGGAGCTCGCCCGTGGCCTCGGCCGCCGTCGTGGCGGAGGCGCTCGAGGAGGCGTCGGGGCCGTCGGCAGCATCGCTGTCGGACGCTCCGCTCCCCGTGCAGCCGGCCAGCAGCAGGCTGAGGGCGACGAGGCCGGTCGTGGTGGTCGTGGTGATGGCGGCGCGTCTCGAGACGGTGCGCATGGAGGTCCCCCTGGTTCCGCGCCGGACCCCTTCCGGCGCCCGCCCAGCCTAGGCTGA
>Ga0265798_10007559_pt1 | contig 14029 bp, 12 predicted proteins | sample P3T30metagenome_FD_192430 | JGI IMG/M metagenome (GOLD analysis project Ga0265798, IMG submission 192430) | Plant litter microbial communities from East Loma Ridge, Irvine, California - P3 T30 | ecosystem: Environmental > Terrestrial > Plant litter > Unclassified | place: USA: California...
GGAGTCACCTCTCGCTGTGACGGATGTCACGTCGGCGGCGCGGGCGATGCCGGCAGGGCCTGGCCCGTCGTCGGACGAGCGCCGTCAGGCCGTCTCCGTCGGCGTCTCCGTCTCTGCCCCGAGCTGCAACGTCAGCTCCAGGCAGCGCACCTGGGCCGGGGAGAAGTCGTACGGCATGCTCCGGATGACGTCGCCCGTGCTCCGGAGACGGGAGCCCGCCGCCGGTGCGGGGTCGGGCGCCGCGCCGGCCTCCGCCGGCGGGTGGCGCTCGTCCCAGGCATCGAAGATCGCGTCCTCCTCCTCCTGCTGGCCCGACTCCTCGACGGCGCGCAGCACGGCGGTCTCGAGGGCGTGCCGCTCGGCCGCCACCTGCGCCACCCGGGGGTCGTCCACCGAGACCGTGTCGTCGAGCGCCGCCTGGGCGGCGTCGACGCGGTCGGACTCGGCGCGCAGCTCGGGGTCCGCCGCCAGCACGAGGACGCGGCCCGCCTGCAGCACCGCGCCGAGCGGGCCGAAGACCCGCTCGGTGACGAGCAGGGCGTCGAGGTCGGCCTGCCGCAGCGAGCCCTCGGGCGCCGTCCCGAGCCGGGTGGAGACGATGTCGTCGAGCAGCCCCAGCCGGGGGCCGAGGGCCCGCATGCGCTGCACCGCGGCCCGCTTCCGCCGCAGCTCGGCCTCCTGCTCGGCGAGGGCGTCCTCGAGGCGTGCGAGGACGCCTCCCACCTCGTCCTCGTCCTGGGGCCCGGCGCCTCCCGGGGCGACGCCGTCGAACGCCTCGCGGACGTCGTCGAGGGCGATGCCGGCGTCGGCCATGCGCCGGATCCAGAGCAGCCGGATGATCTCCTCGTAGCCGTACCGGCGTCGGCCGTCGCTGCCCCGCTCGCGCTCCGGGAGCAGGCCGATCTGGTGGTAGTGGCGGATCGCGCGAGGCGTGGTGCCGACGAACGCGGCGGCGTCGCCGATCAGCACCTCACGGGGCGGGGCGGGGAACGAGTGCATGGCGGGCCTCTCGGGGCGGGCGGAGCGGGGCGGGACGTTCTCCGAGCAGACCACATGACGCTGCGGCAGGAGCAACCCGCCCCGGCCGAGCCGGGCCGGGCCTGGGCGGGTCGGGCAGGTCGGCGACGTCAGCGGAGCGCGCGCAGCTTGCGGAGGCCGACCGCCGCGAGCACGGGCTTCAGCCAGGTGATCTCGCCGAGACGGTGCTCGTCGGCCGGGGCGAGGCGTGCGGCGAGGTCGGGCCGCTGCCGCCGCAGGTAGGCGCGCGCCTTCTCGGCGTGCAGCGAGTTCGACACGAGCCGGATCGTGTCGGCCCCCTCGATCAGCGGCACGGCCCCGCGGATGTTCTCCCACGTCGTGGTGCTCTCGGTCTCGAGCCGCACCGGGCCCGTCCAGCCGAGGTCGTCGACCGCGTGGGCCCGCAGCAGCTCGGCCTCGGGCACGTCTCCGCCGACGCTGCCGCCGCAGAGCACGAGCACCGTCGACTCGGCCTCGGGGCTGACCGAGCGGAGGGCCGCCCGCACCCGGTAGCGGTTCAGCGCGTTCGCCCGCGGACCGCGGTCGCGGAACCCGAGGACGACCACCGCCTCCTGCCCGACCCTCGCGGGCGGAGACCCGAGGCCGCGCCGGTGCGACCGTGCGTGCACGACCTCGCCCCACGCGAGCACGCCGACCATCGCGACCAGCGCGAGCAGGGCAGGCAGGGCAGGCCGACGGGCCAGTGCGTCGGTCGGTGCGCTCATCGTGCTCCCCTCGGCACGGGCGCCTCTCGCCCGTCTCCCCGCGCCGACCCTAGCGTCGGCGCCCCTGGCTCGTCCCGGCCTGACCGGGCCCGGCCTGCCCGGGCTCGCTCGCTCTGGCCCGCCGGGCGCGGCTCAGGGGAGCAGCCCGGACCGGTACGCCCAGATCACGGTCTGCAGGCGGTCGCGGGCGTCGAGCTTCGTCATGACGCGGGTGAGGTGGGACTTCACGGTGCTGGTCTCGATGACGAGCCGCTCGGCGATCTCGTCGTTCGACAGGCCCTCGCCGAGCAGCCGCACGATGTCCTGCTCGCGGGCCGTCAGCACGTCGACGGACGGCCCGGCGACGACGGCGGCCCGACGCCGCGTGAACTCCTCGATCACGCGGCGGGTCGTCGCGCCGTCGATCGCGGCCCGCCCGGAGGCGAGCGCCCGCACGGCCGCGACGAACTCGTCGGGCTCGGCGTCCTTCAGCACGAAGCCGCGGGCGCCGGCCTCGAGCGCGCCGAAGACGTACTCGTCGAGGTCGAACGTCGTCGCGACGAGCACCGCCGGCACCGGGCGGTCGTCGCCGCCCGGTGCCGCGGTGATGGCCCGGGTCGCCTCGATGCCGTCGCCGCCGGGCATCCGCACGTCCATGACGACGACGTCGGCGCGCACGCTCTGCACGAGCGCGACCGCCTCGCGGCCGCCCGACGCCTCGCCCACGACCTCGATGCCGCCGGCGGTCTCGAGCACCACGCGGAACCCGGTGCGCACGATCGACTGGTCGTCGACCAGCACCACGCGGATCACGGGCGCGCCTCGTCGCCGGGCGACGCCGCCGGGCCGCCGGCCGCCTCGGCCCCGTCGAGGGCCACGACCTCCTCGACCGGCAGCTCCAGCCGCACGCGCCAGGTGCCGGCACCCGTGCGCCCCGCCTCGAGGCTCCCGCCGACGAGGTCGGCGCGCTCGCGCATGCCGACCAGGCCGAAGCCCGGAGCAGCGGCGCCCCCGGCCGCGGCATCGGCCCCGGCGCCCGGCGCGACCCGTGCGCCCGAGCCGGCCCGCGCCTCCGGCAGGGGGTTCTCCACGACGACCTCGAGCCGGCCCGGCGCCGCCCGCAGCACGAGCGACACGACCGCGCCGGGGGCGTGGCGTCGCGCGTTGACCAGGGCCTCCTGCACGGTGCGGTAGGCGGTGACGTCGGCGAGCGGGGCCAGCGTCGGCAGCGAGCCGTCGACCTGCACGTCGACCTCGGCACCGGAGGCGCGGGCCGACCCGACGAGGTCGCCCACGTCGCCGAGACCCGGCACGGGCACGGTGCCGTCGCCGTCGTCGCCCGTCTCGCGGAGGATGCCGACGATGGAGCGCAGGGCGTCGAGGGTCTCGCGGCCCTGGGCGCGGACGCTGCGCAGCGACTCCTTCGCGCGCTCGGGGTCGCCGTCGACGAGGCGCTCGGCGGCCCCGGCCTGCACGACGAGCCCGGTGAGGTGGTGCGCCGCGACGTCGTGCAGCTCGCGGGCCATGCGGGTGCGCTCCGCCGCGACGGCCGCTCGGGTCAGGGTCGCCTGGTGCTCGACGGTCTCGGCGGCGCGGGCCCGCACGTCGCGCTCGTGCCGGCGGCGCAGGGCGACCCATGAGCCGACGGCGGCGCTGACGCCCGTGATGAGGACGGCGCTGGCGATCAGGGCCAGCGCCTCGGCGGCCGGGGCGAGGACGTCGAGCGACGCCGGGGCGACGGCTCCGAGCGCCCGCTTCACCACGCCGGTCGCGCCGATCACGGCGCCGACCGACGAGATGCCCACGGCGGCCGCCACCGCGCCGACGACCACGCGCGTCGGTCGACGGGAGCCCACGGTGTAGGCGACCACCACGGGGGCGGCCGTCCAGAGGGCGATGCCGGACGGCAGCACCGCGAGGAGCGCCGCCTGGAGGACGGCGACGACGAGCAGCGCCGGGACGGGGTGCACGCGCCGCAGGGCGAGGGGCACGTGCTGCGCGAGGGCGAGCCCGACCACGAGGCCGACCTGGGACGCGGGCACGACCCCGCTCCGCGAGGCGCCGAGGAGCTCGTCGGCCGCCTGCAGCGCCGCGAGGAACGCCAGCGTGACCAGGGCCCAGCAGGCCGCCAGCACGACGTCGCGGCCGAGGTCGGTGCGCACGCCGACCCGCGCCAGCGCCTGCCGGAGGGGCGAGGGGCGCGGGTCGCTGGTCGTCGGGGTCACGGGGAGAGCTTGCCAGGTGTCGTCGCCGCGGGGCGTCGGGGCCGACCCCGGCTGGGGACGGTCGAGCGGCTCGTCGTGCAGGGGAGGAGTCATCAGTAGCTCACGCTCGCCGAGACGAGGCGGTACGCCAGGGCGAACCACGCGAGGGCGACGAGCGCCAGCACGACCAGCACCCGGCCGGTCGTCACGGCCCACCCGCGACGCTCGCGGACGGCCTGCCACAGGGCGATCACGGCCGGCACGACCGCGACGATCCCGAGCACCTGGAGCCCCTGCAGCACCCGCAGCGCGGCCGCGGGGACGTCGACGAACGCGAGGGCCTGCACGGCCACGGCGGCCCAGCCGACCAGGGCGAGCACGGTCGACAGCTGGCCGAGGCGCGAGAGCAGCAGGGCACGACGACCCCGACGGGCGGCGGCGTCGGCGGGAGCGGCGGCGGGCAGCTCGCCGCGGCGGCGGCGTCCGGCGCCCGCGACGGCGGCGGCCGGCCAGGCGACGAGCGAGACGAGCAGCACGACGACCGACAGGGCCACCGTCGGCAGCACCACCGAGGCGGTGCCCCACACGGGCGCCCGCAGCAGGGTGAAGGAGGCGCCCCACGAGATGGCCGACACGGTCGCGTCGTCGCCCTCGTCGGTGCGCGTCGCGAGCACGGCGTCCCCGCCGACCTCGCGCCAGGCGTTCTCGCCCACCTGCTCGTAGACGCCGGTGGTCGTGCCGAGCGGCTTCGGGGTGACGGCCACCGTGCCGTCGCTGCGCGGCACGACCGTGGTCTGCCCGCTCAGGGCGAGGAGGGCGCCGGGGTTGCTGAACGGCGACCGGGAGGAGATGTACGTGCCGGCGAGGGCCGCGGCGGCGCTCGCGTCGGCCTGCGACGCGGAGCCGGGGGCGGCGGCGACCGTCTCGGCGTCGGTGCCGGTCTCGGCGGCCGTGCCCGCGCCTCCTGCGCTGGCTCCCTCGTCGTCGCGGAGGTAGCGGTCGGCGAAGCCCTCGAGCAGGGTGGTGCGGAGCTCGTGGGCGTCGATCGGGTCGCGTCCGTTGCCGTTCAGGGTGACGAAGATGCCGGCGTCCTGCTCGGGGAACATCCGCATGGCGGTGTGGAAGACCTGCGTGTCGCCGTCGTGGCCGAAGGCGGGCAGCCCGGGCGTGCTGTCGTCGAAGAACGCGAGGTCCATGCGCTGGCCGTCGGCGAAGGTGCCGAGGTCGTCGGCGTCGAGCGCCGGGCGGTGCATCTCGGCGAGCGTGTCGCTCGCGAGCGGCGACTCGTCGGCGGGCAGGTCGCCGAGGTGGGCGAGCATGAAGCGGCCCATGTCGGTCGCGCTCGAGGTCATGGCTCCCGCGGGCGCGGCGTTGACGACCTCCGTCGGCCACGACGGCTGCGAGTCGTCGGGGTAGCCCTTCGCGAGGCGGGCGTCGAGGTCGGCGGGCAGCGGCTGCTCGAACGACGACGACGTCATGCCGACCCGGTCGAACACCTCCTGCTGCACCAGCTCGGCGAACGGCTCGCCGCTGACGCGCTCCGCGACGTAGCCGGCGAGCGAGGCGCCGTAGTTCGAGTAGGCGGGCGTCGTGCCGGGGGCGAACACCTGCTCCGGAGGCGCGGCCGAGACCGCCTCGCGCAGCGACACCTCGCTGCCGGGGGCGCCGATCAGGCCGGAGATGACCTCCTCGAAGCCGGAGGTGTGGGTGAGGAGGTGGCGCAGCGTCACGGCGCCCTTCGGGGTGTCGAGGTCGAAGTCGAGGTGCTGCTGCACGTCGTCGTCGAGGTCGAGGCGGCCCTCCTCGACGAGGCGCATGATCGCGGTCGCCGAGACCACCTTCGAGACCGAGCCGACGCGGAAGAGCGTGTCGGCCGGGTCGACCGGGCGCGCGGCGCCGCCCTCGGTGCCGGTGTCGGCGAGCCCGTAGCCGCGGGCCGTGAGCAGCTGGCCGTCGGCCACGACGCTGACGGCGGCGCCGGGGATGCCCGTCGTCTGCAGCGCGGAGCCGAGCGCTCCGTCGAGCCAGGTGTCGACGTCGCCGGCGGTGAGGGGGTGCCCGCCGGGCTGGTGCTGCGGCGGCGCGGGAGGCGCGGGGTCGGCGGCCGCACCGCCCGCGCAGGCCGCGAGGGGCAGGGCGAGGGCGGCGACGGCGGTCGCGGCGGCGAGGCGGGGCAGGAGGCGGCGGCCGCGTCGGCGCGGGGCCGCGGTGGGCGTCGGGCGCGGCGCGGAGGCGTCGGTCGGGGTCGGTGTCGATGTCATGACTCCACGCTCGCGGCTCGCGCGCCTCGGCACAGGGTGCGGAGGTCGGCACCGGACTTGCGACTCCTGGGGGAGGCGGGGTGCGACTCCCCGGTGTCCGTCACGCCGCGGAGCGGGCCCGCCGGGGACCGGCTGGCGCCTCCTGCCGGAGCCCGCGGCCGGGGTGCGCGCCGCTGCCGGGCCCGAGCACCCTGCGGCAGGATGGGCGCGTGACCACCCCCTCGCGACCCCGCCGGCCCGACGTGACGACCCTCGAGCTGGTCGGGGGCCCCGAGCGCGTCGAGGTCTCGCTGCACGAGCACGACGAGCGGTGGCCGGCCCGGTACCTCGAGCACCGGGCGCGCATCCTCGACGCGCTCCGCGCCTCCGGCGGGCCCGTCGGGGTGCACCACATCGGGTCGACCTCCGTGCCCGGCCTGGCCGCCAAGCCGATCGTCGACGTGCTCGTGGTGGTCGACGACGTCACGGCCGAGGAGGACCACGTCGAGCCCCTGCTCGCCGCCGGCTACGTGCTGCGGGTGCGGGAGCCCGGCCACCGGCTCGTCCGCACGCCGGAGCGCGACGCGCACGTGCACGTCTTCGAGGAGGGCCACCCGGCCATCGACGAGTACTTCCTGCTGCGCGACCACCTGCGCGCCGACGCCGCCGACCGCGAGCTCTACGCGAGCACGAAGCGCGCGCTGCTCGCGCAGCGCTGGGACGACATGAACGACTACGCCGACGCGAAGACCGCCGTGATCGCCGCGATCACGGAGCGGGCGCGGGCGGCGCGGGCGGCGCGCTAGCCCCCCGGCGCGGCGCCCTCGCGGCTAGGCTCCGCGTGGACGAGGTCAGGGGGCCGTGTCGTGATCCGCGGGGGCGGGCGACACGCGACGTCCCCCGTCGTCGTCCGCGTCGAGACCACGACCACAGGGGGAACCATGACCATCGACCGACCAGACCACGTCCCGGCGAGCGGCGTCTCGCGCCGTTCCCTGCTGCAGGGCGGTGCCGCCGTCCTCGGCGGGCTCGTCCTCGCCGGGACCGGAGCCGGGGGAGGCGCGGGCGGCGGAGCGCTGTCCGCGCGCGCCGCCGACACCAAGCCCTACATCCCCTCGCGCCTCACCTACGCGCCGGACGCCCCGCTCGCGGGCTTCTTCCGCAAGGTCGCCGCCGGGACGGCGTCCATCGTCATGGCGGGCGACTCGATCACCGAGGGCTTCGGCGCGCCGAGCCCGCAGCGCGGCTACCCGGCGCGGGTGCGGGCACGTCTCCGCAACGGGTCGGGCCGGCCGCCCGGCGGCCCCGACCACCTCGCCGCCCGCTACCAGTACGCGTCGGAGAAGGTCCCGCCCGCGACCCTCACGTACTTCACCCACTACGGCCCCTCGGGCGTCGTCGACCTCTACGCCCCGGAGCTCTGGACGGAGCGCAGCTCGCAGTACGGGCCCGGCCGCCGCGCGGTGAAGCTCTCCGCGACGGTCGTCACCGCGATGTCGTTCCGGCAGCGCTCCACGTCGTTCGAGATCGCCTGGCGGGCGGAGACGGCGGGGTCGGCGATCACCGTGCAGATCGGCTCCGCGGCGCCCGTCCGCGTCGCCGCGGTCGGGGTCGGCGAACAGACCTGGCCGAGCACGGCGGGCCCGGCGCGCACGGAGACGGTCACCATCGCCTTCGCCGCCGGGAGGCCCGTCGTCGAGGGCGTCCAGGTCTTCGACGGCGACGAGGGCGGCGGGTTCCACGTCGTGGAGGCGGCGCAGTCGTCGACGGTGACGGCCCAGTTCTCGTCGCGCTCCAGCTTCAGGGGCCAGCCCGGCAACGACACCTGGGCCGACTCGCTCGACCGGTACGACCCCGACCTCGTCACGTCGATGTGGGGCACGAACGACTACGCCGACCGCATCGCCCCGGCCACGCTGACGCAGGACACGCGCAACTACCTCGAGCTCGTGCACGCCCGGTGCCCCGAGGCGGCGCTGCTCGTGGTCATGCCGTTCCGGCCCGCCTCGGCGACCGCGGCCAGCTGGGCGCCGTACATCGCGGCGCAGCAGGCTGCCGTCCAGCAGTTCCGCGGGGTGCACCCGGAGGCTCGCGTGGAGTTCTTCGACCTCGGCGTGTACGTGCCTCCGCTCTTCGGTCGCTCGACCGTGGTCGACAACCCGTACATGTCGCGCGACGGGATCCACCCGGCGGACGCCGGGTACGACGTGATCGGGGCGGTGCTGTACGCGTTCCTGACCTCGACGCCGGCGTAGCGGCGGGCGCGCGGGCGCGCGGGCGGCGTCGGGGCGTCGGCGTGGGCGTCGGCGTGCCGTCGGCACCCGTGCTGACGCCACGCCGATCAGCTGACGCCGCTCGCGCCGGTGCCCGCGTCCGCGCCGGTGCCCGTGCGCGGGGCGCGGTGCCCCTGCGCGTAGCGGCGGAGCAGGCCGAGCAGCGCTGCCCCCGCGAGCGCGCCCGCCCCGAGGGGGAGCAGCGGCGGCAGCCCCGACGATCCCGCCACGGCCGTGGCCAGCGCGGCGACGAGGGCCGCGCCCACGAGGCTCCCGGCGACGAGCCGCCGCACCGGGCGTCGACGACGAGGGTCGACGATCCGCACGGCGACGAGGGCGGCCGCGGCGGCCGCCAGCCCGACGAGGGCGCCCGCGACCAGGGCGAGGCCTGCCGACCAGGCCCCGAGGGCCCCGCCGAGGGAGGCGCCGCCTCCGCCGACGACGCCCGCCACGACCCAGCCCGCCAGCCCGACGGAGCCGCCGACGACGAGCGCCTCGACGAGCAGCCGGCCGACCCGCGCGGCGTCGGGACCGGGCGCGCGGTGCGGGCCCCGCGCCTCCTCGGGCCGGGGGCCGGCGGCGGGCGACGCGGGCTCGGAGGGCGGGGCAGGAGGCACGTCGCGAGTCTCGCACGCGCCCTCGCCCCCCGCGCGGTGCTCCGCCGCCCCGCGCTGACCCCAGGGACCCGCGCCGACCCCGGCGCGCGCCCGGGGGTCGGCGCGGGTCCCTGGGGTCAGCGGGCGTGCGGGCGGCGCCTCAGGCGCCGGGGGCGCTGCCGGCGCCGCGCACCACGCGCTCGAGCAGCTCGAGGTCGATGCCGACGTGCCGCCGCGCGAGCTCGGCCGCCCGCGTCGCGTCGCCGGCGCAGATCGCCCCCACGAGCGCCTCGTGGTCGGCCAGGGCGCGCAGCTCCATCTCGCGCATGCCGTCGGGACCGCCCCAGAGGTGGGCCGGCGCCGCGATGCTGACCCGCGCCTCCAGCTCGAACAGCACCCCGCGCAGCGTCGCGTTGTGCGCGGCGTCGGCGATGGCGACGTGCAGGCGCTCGTCGGCCTTCTGCGACGCACGGCCCGACTCGGCGGAGCGGTAGTCGTCGAGCCGCTCCCGGAGCAGGGCGACGTCGTCGTCGGTGCGGTTCTCGGCGGCGGCCCCGGCGACCGTGCCGTGCAGCCGTCCGATCGCGTCGCTCGTGTCGCGGAGGTCCGGCCAGCGGGCGGCGAGGGTGCGCTGCGCCACCGCCGACGTGCGTCCCGGCGCCTGGGCGCGCACGAACGAGCCGCCTCCCCGCCCGCGCTGCGTCTCGATGAGTCCCTGCTCGACGAGGCGCGCGAGCGCGGAGCGCACGGTCATGCGGCCGACCTGCAGCGAGGCGGCGAGGTCGCGCTCGGCGGGGAGGCGCTGGCCCGGGAGGTACTCGCCGGTCGCGATGGCCGTGACGAGCCGGTCGGTGATGTCGTCGACCCGCGACGACGACCGCAGGGGCGCCTCGAGCGCCCCGCTCGCCGCCTCCGGCTCCGCGCTCGCCGGCTCCGCCGTCGACGCGTCGACCCGTGCGTCGTCGAGCGCGTCGACCGACCGTTCCGCCCGCGTCATCCCCGCTCCCGCCCGTCGTCCGCCGTCGTGTTACGCCCAGGTTAAGTCACCGCGAAAGGTCTTGGCACGAGACCTTTGCCGGGTGCATGCTGACGCGCATGTCGACGAGCACCGCTGGTTCCCTGCCCTTCCGAGACGGCTCCACCTGGTACCAGGTGACGACGCCCGACGAGCCCCGCGAGGGCGCCCTGCCCCTCGTGGTGCTGCACGGCGGCCCCGGCATGGCCCACGACTACCTCCGCAACCTCGTCGCGCTCGCCGACGAGACCGGCCGCACCGTCGTGCACTACGACCAGTTCGGCTGCGGCCGCAGCAGCCACCGCCCCGACGCCCCGGTCGAGACCTGGACCCCGGCCCTCTTCGTGGCCGAGTTCGAGGCCGTCGTGGCGCACCTCGGGCTCGAGCGGTTCCACGTGCTCGGCCAGTCGTGGGGAGGCATGCTCGGCGCCGAGATCGCGGTGCGCCAGCCCGCGGGCCTCGTCAGCCTCGCCATCTGCAACTCGCCCGCCTCGATGCAGCTCTGGGTCGAGGGCGCGGCCGAGCTGCGGGCGCAGCTGCCCGCCGACACGCAGGAGGCGCTGCAGCGCCACGAGGACGCCGGCACCACCACCGACCCCGAGTACCTCGCCGCGACCCAGGCGTTCTACGAGCGCCACGTGTGCCGCGTGGTGCCCATGCCGCAGGACTTCGTCGACAGCGAGGAGCAGATGGAGGCCGAGCCGACCGTCTACCACACGATGAACGGGCCGAACGAGTTCCACGTGATCGGCACCATGCGCGACTGGACGATCGTCGACCGCCTGCCCCGCGTCGCCGCCCCGACCCTCGTCGTCGCGGGCGAGCACGACGAGGCGACGCCGGCCACCTGGCAGCCCTTCGTCGACGGCATCGCCGACGTGCGCTCGCACGTCTTCGCCGGCGCCAGCCACTGCTCGCACCTCGAGCAGCCGGAGGAGTTCCGCCGCGTCGTCGCCGGGTTCCTCGCCGAGCACGACGGCTGACGACCCGCGCCCCGCGCCCCGCGCCCCTCTGCCCCCCACCGCACCTCCCTCGCACCACCCGCCCCCCACCTCCTCGTCCCCCCCCGACCCGAGAAGAGACACCATGTCCGAGAAGACCGAGCACACCGAGCTGACCGCCCAGCAGCAGCTCGAGCAGTACGGGTACCGGCAGCAGCTGAAGCGGTCGGTGTCGACCGCCGACCTCCTGATCTACGGCCTCATCTTCATGGTGCCGATCGCGCCGTGGGCGATCTTCGGGACCGTCTACAACGCCTCCTCGGGGCTCGTGCCCCTGGTCTACCTGGTCGGCCTCGTCGCGATGATCTTCACCGCCCTCGCCTACGCGCAGATGGCGAAGTCGATCCCGCTGGCCGGCTCGGTCTTCTCGTACGTCGGCCGCGGCATCCACCCCACGGTCGGCTTCTTCGCCGGCTGGGCGATCCTGCTCGACTACCTGCTCGTGCCGACGCTGCTCTACGTGTTCGCGGCCGAGTCGATGGTCGGCATCTTCCCGGGCAGCGCGCGCTGGATGTGGGCGCTGATCTTCGTCGCGATCAACACCGTGGTGAACCTGCTCGGCGTCTCGTCGCTGAAGCTGATGAACCGCGTGTTCCTCGCGATCGAGGTCGTCTTCATCGTGATCTTCGTCATCATCGCGGTGACGGCGCTCAACGGCGGCACGATCCCCGGCGCCGAGCTCAGCGTCAGCCAGGTGTGGGACCCGTCGAAGGTCACCGGCCCCCTGATCGCGTCGGCGCTGTCGATCGCGGTGCTGTCGTTCCTCGGCTTCGACGGCATCTCGACCCTCGCCGAGGAGTCGACCGGCAAGCGGGGCGGCGCCGGCAAGGCCATGATCATCGCGCTCGTCATCGTCGCCACGCTGTTCGTGCTGCAGACCTGGCTGGCCAGCGCGCTGGCCGCGGGCCGCGACTCGTTCCCCGAGGGGGAGGCCGGCAACGCCTTCTTCGACCTCGTCGCCCAGGCCTCGTCGAGCGGCTGGATGACCGCCTTCTTCGTCGTCAACGTGCTCGCCGTCGGAATCGCGAACGCCATGGCCGCCCAGGCCGCGACCTCCCGCCTGCTCTTCTCGATGAGCCGCGACAAGCAGCTGCCCGCGTTCCTCTCGACGATCAACAGCCGTCAGGTGCCCCAGGCCGCGATCATCGTCGTGTCGGTGCTGTCGGCGATCCTCGTGCTGTTCTTCGTCGGCCAGATCGACGTCATCTCGTCGCTCGTCAACTTCGGCGCCCTGTTCGGCTTCATGCTGCTGCACCTGTCGGTGATCTGGCACTACGTCGTCAAGAAGGGCTCGCGCAACTACCTGCTGCACCTCGTCGTGCCCGTGGTCGGGTTCCTCATCATCGGCTACGTGCTCGTCAACGCGGCCCCCGAGGCGAAGATCGGCGGCGTCGTCTGGCTCGTGCTCGGCGCGGGCGTGTTCCTCTACTACAAGCTCCGAGGAGGCGCGGCACCGACCCTGGGGCAGGTCGACGACGCCGACGGGCCCGCCGCCACGGCGACCACGGCGACCCCGGCGACCGGCGCCCTCGAGGAGGAGGCGGGTCGATGAGCGACGCGAACCGCGCCTCCTCGGGGGCTGGTCCGTCGGCTGGCGGCGACGCCGCGGGCGCCGGGGGCGGCATCGACCACCTCCTCGGCAACGAGCTCGGGCGGCCCGGCTTCAGCGCCGCCGTCGAGCCGGTGCTGCGCATCACGCCCGGCACGGGCGAGACCATCGGCTTCGAGACGAGCGACGCCGTCTACGCCGAGCTGCACGAGCACCACGACCTGGCGCAGCTGTCGGTGCCGATCAACCCGGTCACCGGCCCGGTCTTCGTCGAGGGCGCGATGCCGGGCGACGCGCTCGCCGTGACGGTGCACGACATCCGGCTCGTCGACCACGGCTGGTCGGTCGCCCTGCCCGGCTCGGGGGCGCTGCAGCACGTGATGGGCGACGAGATGTTCACGCGCCGGGTGCCGATCGACGCCGAGGGCGTGCACGTGACCGACCGGCACGTCTTCGCGCCGCGGCCGATGATCGGCTGCATGGGCACCGCCCCGGCCGAGGGCGAGAACTCGACGATCATGCCCGCCTACCCCCAGGGAGGCAACATGGACGTCACCGAGAACACCGTCGGCTCGACCGTCTACCTGCCCGTCATGGTCGAGGGCGCGTACCTCTCGATCGGCGACGTGCACGCGATCATGGCGGAGGGCGAGTCGTCGTTCGTGGCGATCGAGGCGCAGGGCACGGCGGTCGTGTCGATCGACCTCGTGAAGGGCGCCCAGCTGCGGGCACCGCGCATCGAGACCGCCGACGACTGGATCTTCGTCGGCCTCGGCGACCCCGTGCAGGAGAGCGTGCGGCGGGGCTACGAGGACGCCTTCGCGTTCCTCGTCGACGACCACGGCTGGTCGCGCGGCGACGCCTACGCGGTGCTCAGCGCCGTCGGGCACTCCCGGCTCGGCGGGCCCACCGGCTCGTCGGCGCCCGACCCGCTGCACCCGTTCGCGGCGGTCGGGGCGGTGACGCTGCACCGCGTGCCGAAGTCGGTGCTGTAGGAGGCGCGGGGCGGGTGCGTCGGCGGGTCGCCGTCGGTGCGGGCGGGTCGCAGTTCTTGTGGGCGGGTCGCCGTCTGCGGGGGCGGGTCGCAGTTCCCGTGGGCGGGTTCCCGTCCCTGTGGGCGGGTTCCCGTCCCGGTCGGCGGGTTGCCGCCGACCCGCCCGGAGGGACGGCGACCCGCCGGCTCGCGCCGCGCCTCCGGTGCGGTCCTGGCGGCTGGCCCCGCGCCTCCGGTGCGGTCCCGCTGGCTGGCCCCGCGCCTCCGGTGCGGTCCCGCCGGCTCGCCCCGCGCCTCCGGTGCGGTCCTGCTGGCTGGCCCCGCGCCTCCGGTCAGCTCGAGAGGTGCTCGAGGATCGAGCCGAGGAGGTCATCCGTCGGGTAGTTCGACTGGCTGACGACGATCAACAGGTCGCCGCGCACGAGCTGGGTGACCG
>Ga0265798_10007560_pt1 | contig 14029 bp, 15 predicted proteins | sample P3T30metagenome_FD_192430 | JGI IMG/M metagenome (GOLD analysis project Ga0265798, IMG submission 192430) | Plant litter microbial communities from East Loma Ridge, Irvine, California - P3 T30 | ecosystem: Environmental > Terrestrial > Plant litter > Unclassified | place: USA: California...
CAACGCTTGCTCGACAGAGTCAAGGTGAAGAAATGCAGCACACGTGGATGCCGGCATCCCGCGTTCGATCCTGCCGCGATGTCGACGAATCGCGGCGGAAAGTGCGAACAATGCTTCATCAAGAAGCTGGACAGTGATCTTGTGAAGGCACAGGTCGCCGAACAACGGAAGCTTGCGCAAATGGACCGAATGTACAGAGCTCGCGGATTCACTCATCGGGTAGAAGCCTGGCTTCATGCGGAAGGTGGCGACAAGCAACTCAGTATCTGGCTTGCAAACCCCACAGAAGACAACATTCACAATGAGCTTGAGCGTGCAGGTGCGGACGCCAACCAGGGATATACTCTGCACGCCCTCTGATCAGTCCACGGGGCATCGCCTGGCCGTCTGGCGCAAGGTTTCCTCGCCGAACAGGGCAGACAGACTGGGACAATGCTGCAATGATGGAGATGTCTCTTCGACGACCTAGCCGGCGCTGCTCCGACTTCCCCGGAACTCCCGCACCGTCAACAAGCTATATGTGCATTCGGGCCAGCAAGTAGCACAAAGGCTTCGCGGCCCGAGCCCAATCCTGTCCCATCGGCAAGCGCAACCGGGGAGAATCGGGACACGGCGCGCCTGCCTCGGTTGGACGAGTACGCCGTGGGGACAAGCGCTAACATTCGCAAGTCGGAACGCCAGCAGGCATACCAAGGGTCTCGGCAGCCACGATAGTCTTGGATGCAGGAAGGCCGAACGAGAACGGAACCAGCGAGACCAGGGGCTGGTATCTGACTGGCTCGCAATGATCGGGGCCAGCCGACGCGCGCACGCGGACACGCACCAGCCGTATGCAGCGCTCGCTGTAGGGATCCCCCAGGCAGTTCGCAAAGTTGGCTGCAGGGCTTGCAGGCATGGAGCCAGGGGAAATGGGCAGCATTGTGAGGGTCCCACCAATGCGCTGAATCCACAGGTAGTCGATCACGATATGCGTGTCGGCGACTGGCTGTGCGAAAACGAGATATCCCGGCGAATTGCGAAAGATGGCATGTTCCCGGACCTCTTGCATGATTCCTGCGTTGCTGAAGTCGGAATTAGCAGCGAAAGCCGCAGCCCGACGCGTAACTTCCTGCAGAGTATTGATGACGTACATCGCGCGAGCCATTTCGACAATCCCGAAGAAAAGCGCGAAGAAAACAAAGGAAACGACTGCGAACTCGACAGCAGTGGTGCCGTGCTGTTTCCTTCGGCTCGAGCATATCCTGAAGAGCTGCTCAATTTCCCGCATAACGCACCGTTACGTCTGCCGTCAGAAGCAGGACGTCCTCTCCAAAAATCGGATCAGTGACGAACCCAAAAATGTCATCACGTACGCGTATCTGGACCGCTACGCGAATTATCGAGTGAATGAATCGCCCCGGCTTTCGTGGAGGCCGGTTAGTGTGAGTCAGGCCGGGATAGCCTGACTGCTCAACTGCTTGTAATAGTTTTCCTCAGCTTCTGCCGGCGGTATATAGCCGAGCGGTTCCAGCAAGCGATGGTGGTTGAACCAGGATACCCATTCCAGCGTGGCCAGTTCCACGGATTCACGCGTTTTCCAGGGAGTGCGGCGGTGGATCAATTCAGCCTTGTAAAGCCCGTTGATGGTCTCGGCCAGGGCGTTATCATAACTGTCGCCCTTGCTACCCACAGACGGCTCAATGCCGGCTTCTGCCAGGCGCTCGCTGTACTTTATCGACACATATTGCGATCCCCTGTCGCTATGATGGACCAGCTCGTTTCGTTCGGGCTGACGCGCGTACAGCGCCTGCTCCAGCGCATCGAGCACGAAGTCGGTCCGCATCGAGCTGCTCACCCGCCAGCCGAAGATGCGTCGAGCAAAGACGTCAATGACGAAGGCGACGTAGACGAAACCTTGCCAGGTCGAGACGTATGTGAAATCGCTGACCCACAGCTGGTTCGGTCGCTGCGCCTTGAATTGGCGGTTGACCCGGTCGAGCGGACATGGCGCCTTCGCATCAGGAACCGTCGTGCGCACAACCTTGCCGCGCATGACGCCACGCAGCCTGGCCTTGCGCATCAAGCGCTCCACCGTGCAGCGGGCCACGTTGGTTCCTTCGCGTCGCAACTGGCGCCAGACCTTGTCAGCGCCGTAGACCTGCATATTCGCCTGCCAAACGCGCTCAATGTCGACGCTCAGCACGTTGTCATGCTGGGCACGTGCAGAGCGCAACTCAGTACTGCGCTGCTGTGCGGCGTATCGCCAGTAGCCCGACGGCGCGACCTGCATCACCCGACAGATCGGCTCGACGCCGTAAGCATGACGGTACTGGTCGATGAACACCCTCACGGCTTGAAGCGGCGGTCGAGCTCCGCCTTGGCGAAAAACGCACTCGCCAGACGCAGGATCTCGTTTGCCTTGCGCAGCTCACGGTTTTCTCGCTCCAACGCCTTCAGGCGCTCCTGCTCGGCGGTAGTAACGCCAGGACGTTGGCCGGTATCGGTTTCTTGCTGGCGTATCCAACGACGCAGCGTTTCAGGCGTACAGCCGATCTTGGCCGCGATGGATGTAATCGCCGCCCACTGCAATGGATACTCGCTGCCGGCTTCGCTGACCATGCGCACGGCGCGCTCGATGACTTCGGGGGAATATTTAGTTTGCTTCTTCATAGCTCCATTCTCTCAAACAATGGAGCCTCTACCAAACCCGGGGCGATTCAGTTGATCACTGTAGAGGTACGAAGTTGAAAATTCGCGAGAAGTGATCAGTCTTGAGAACAAGAATTTGACACTGACGGCGGCAAAGTGCGGAAATAGCATCACAGTCATCAATGCAGTGAAAGCAGATGGGATAGACCGGATTTGGTAGAGGTCCGCTAATGTAATTCAAGGCGGGATAGCCTATCTGCTTATTGCTCATAACAATTCATTAGAGCAGCTGCCGGCTTCCAGCAGTCCTGCTCGCACAAATATGAACAGTCGCGAGGTCAGCTATCCGCTACTGGAAGTTTATCGCTCCCTATTCACTGCTTTTGGCCCTGGCGGCTGTCTCTGATCAGTCGCCTGAGTAGCCTCCTCAACCTGATCGCGGGCATCGATGGTTTTGGTAGGTTCGAGGTAAATCTTCGGCCCGTGGATCTGCTGACCAGTTGTAATCTTTTCGGCCATATGTCGCTTCGCCATCTCGACGAATTCGTCCCGCGATGCCTCAGGTAATTTCTCGAAGGCGAACGCCTTGGCCGCTGCTACGACTCCATACGCCTTGGCAAGATCCGGATACTTTTTCACGACCGTCGCTGGATTTCCTTCCTTGAATGCCTTAGCCTTCTCTACCAATTCCGGATCAGGACGGAGGCTTGCAGGCGCACGCTCAATCTCTGTTGTATCGTGCACACCCGTTTTTTGCACATTATCGGCCTGCAGAGACGGCCTCTCGGCCTGTGGTTGCATCGGTACGCTACCCTTGCTCCGAGCGACACCTTTCTCGACCGTATTACTTGCCGGTCGATTTGCCAGCCCTACCAAGTCAAGGGCAGTGGGCTTATAACCGGCCACAGTCAGGCCGTGCTGTGTTGCTTCCATCCATGCGCTCCGCCGAAACTCTTCGGCACCCTTGACGGTAATGGTGTTCCATCCACGTGCCTTTGCGATTTCCACCATCGAACGAACTACCTCGAGGTTTGCACCACGAGTGGCCAGCTTGCTGCCTCCATCCGAGAACGCCGGTGTTCGATCCTGAAAATAATACTCAGTCTCGACCCTGAGAAAGCGTCGCGCGACCGATTCCGGCACCACTGATGACTTGTCGTCGGCCTGTACCGGCTTTGCTGTCGGCTTTTCTAGCGAGATGCCTACTGAATCCATACTCTTCTTCCGCCGTATCGATAGCCAGGTATTCGCCTGATTTGTGGCTCCTTCGATAGCAAGCAGCAGACGTCGGCCCAGGCCTGGATGTCCTACAGCGCTTGGTGCAGCCGCTCCATCGGAGGCCGCGGAAACAGTCGACTCCTTGCCGACTTCTTCGGACAACGAAGGTCTATGTACCGCAGCCGCTGCATGGTCATTCTGATGAACTGGCTGGGCCTTCGTAACGAGCAACAACGGACTCTGCTCTATAGAGTTTTCGTCCATGTGGAGCGTCTTCGCGCGTACCGGGGTTCTGGAATCTTCTGCCCGATAGGCCACTTCTGCCATTGCAACGAGGTCTGGGGCGTTGTGAGCAAACTCCGTTCGGTACTGGGGGTGCCATAGAGCAGCTTGATGGCTGGCGGCTAGCGCCTGCTCGCGATACAGGGGAACTTCGATTGCGCGGATCGTCGCGATAGTCCTTCGCGCGAGCGCAGCGATCTCGTCTCTGGTCAACGACATCTCGGACCCTATAAGATTGCTAAGATCACTAATGACCTCGTACGTCAAGCCCCAATCAGCTCTGGTAGCCCTGTGAGCCAGAGTGGCCAGTTCAACCAGATCTGGCGCCTGCCTTGCAAATTCAGAGTGGTAAAACGGCTGAGCAAGGCCGCTTTCGATTACCGCGCTTAGCGCTAGGCGCCGCTCTGAGACGTCTTGGATGGCGCGAACCTCATTGATGTCGCTCGCGGCCAGATTAGTAGCGTCAACAAGCGCAAGCTCTCGGTTCGGATTAGCCATCAAGATTTGTGCGGTACCAAGTACTCTATGCATGCGCTGGCTATCATCCAGCGCGACTTCGCCAGCTTGAACGTCTGTGCCGGCCTTGCGAGTAGCAAGTTCAAACCTGCGGAGCCGGACATCAACGGATGGGTAGGTCGAATTTGCAGTCAATTTCTGCCCGTAGGAAGGGACGGCTGCACGCATCTGCGCCTGATCTACTTTTTCAATCGGATTGGCTGTGACCTGCACAGCCTCATTCCCATGACTTTGTCCAACGTCCTTTGCCCGAACGTCGGCAAATCGTTGCAGGGCCGGGCTGACCGGCCGCGTCTTCGCGTCTGCGTACTCGCCCGTCGGCCGACTGTCTGCATCGAGCTGATGCATTCGCTTAAGGTGATATCGCACAAATGTGAGACTCTCTGGGTCGAGCTTAATATAGTCGGCAAGTGTCGCATTTTTCTTTCCCAAATACTTGATTGCCGACGCGGTGATCGGAGGTATGGCATTCGAGTCACATGGCACTTCAGTGCGGGTGTCAGCCTCCTTGGCTTCCTTCCTGCTCGATGCACGTTTAGGTTTGTTGGCCGGCTCCGCCTGGGCAGTCACTTGAACGTCCATTTGCTTTTGTGCTCGCTTTGCACGCGTCGGCTTCACCGTGGGCGCCGTAGACTCTTGGGCGACAATCAGTTGTCCTCCTCGTGCTTTCCTCTGGCCGACACGCCTAGACTTCTCTGACTTGCCCTCCTCTTTCGGTATTCCATCGACGATGCGCTTTTTCGGACTCTTAGGCTTCAAAACTGGGTCTGGCGCTTCCGGTGTCGACGCGTCCAGCGTCGGCGTCACACTCGGATTAAGGGTTGACAGGTCCGTGGGCGCTTTCGAAGGCTGCTGACTTTTGCTCTCTTCGTTCAGTGGGTTCATGTTTTCGGTCCTCAAGCTTCAATTGCTGTGATAAAGGAATCGAAAGTCTGTCTGAGGTCTTCGTCGGTAGGTCGGCCTCCTTTCGGCAACTGGACATTCGAGAAATTTGTCGCAAAATCCGTAAGCTTGAGCTTGTTGATCTTTGAGACGTCTTGTGGCGTGATGTCTCGCGCAGCCTTGCCTTTCCCCGAGCTTTCCTCAGCCTTCTTGACGAGAAGAGGTGACGGTGGCATGGTGATCTCGATCGGTATGATCTCGGGCCGCGGCCGGTTTGCTCGATTTAGAAAGACAAGGCGCTGCCAGTACCAGATCTTGCGGCAGAAGATCGGCGGGCAATGTTCGATGAACACAATCTCGTTATTTATACCCATCATCCTTACCTCCTGCGGATTGAGCAGGGCGCGGGCAACCTTCGACCTTGTGATCGTCCCGGACTCCATGCCACGAGCCGGGCGTGAATGCGAAATGCTATCGGTCGTAAACGTGCCCAGTTCGCGGGAGATATCAATCGCGTAATCACTGTCGTTCGGCGCATACACCACACGTGCGCCGCAGCACGCGATGATGTTCTTGGTTTGGTCCGGACCATACACGGAGCGCAGTTGAGGGATGGAGTGTGCTATCAACAGCGGACGGATGCCGTATCCCCCCATCAGTTGGATGCTGTTCTCGATGATAGGCATGCGTCCCAAGGCGGCAAATTCATCCATGATTGGCAGCAGCTCATATCTGATAGTCGGATCGTCCTCCGGCATGGTGTCCATATTCGCGTCCAGCATCTGGGTAAAGAACAGGTTCATCAGCAGCGAGAGGCGCCCCAAGTCGCCTGGATTGACACCGAGGTAGATCGAAAGGCGCTTGCGACGCAGATCGTGGAAATCGAAGGAGTCCTGGCTGGTTGCTGCGTCGATGAGCGGGTTGGTCCATAGCTGCAGCTTCGCGGTAAAGGTCTTGCGCACCGAGGACTGGGTTTGGGGGCTCAGCGCGATGAAGTCGTACAGCATGCGCTTGCAGGTCGACGACAGGGGCTGGCCGGCTTCGTCGCGATCATTGATGATTTGCCTCCAGTGGTCGCTAACTGAATCGTCCTCGCCATGCATGATCTGGCGAACCATCTCGCCCATGGTACGTAGCAGCGAAGGCGTCTCGATTACATACAGGCCCAGGCCAAGGAACAGGTCGCGGCAGGACGCCGGCCAGAAAGGGTCTCCCGTCGCGGGATCTGGCGACAGCTGGTTGGCAATCTTCTGCAGTGCGCTGACACGCAGTGGCGGATCGTCCGGCACGTAATGCGTCGATATCGGATTCCATTGCGCGGTCACGCCCTTTGGCGACAATGGATCGAAGAGGTACACCTTGGAAAAGAGGCTGCGATAGCCGGCAGTGATGCGATAGCACTCGCGGCGCACATCGTTGACGATCAGGCTTCCGCTCCAGGACAAGGCATTCGGCTGGACCAGGCCGGCGCCCTTCCCCGACCGCGGTGGCGCGATGATAATCGCCGCCAGTTGGCGGCCCAGGATCAAGTAACGCCGGCCCCACCGTCCCAGGATGATGCCGGCGTCACCGAAAAGGCCGGCGCGGATCACCTCGCGCAGCGTAGCGAAGCGCGCATCGCCATGTATCGACCGGCTGACCGGCCTGATCAGGCAGCCTACGCCAGCGACGGCGGCTGCGGATCCAGCAACCAGACATCCGATTAGCCAATGCCGGGTGTACGGATCGCTACTGTAATGCTGCCAGTAATGGACCACCGTCATCGGTGTAGCGGCAGACGGGGGCAGTTGGGGGTTGGATAGCTTGATTAGGAAAAAGTAGCTGGCCAGGTAGAGTGCGGCGAGCACGCCCATGAGCAGCAGGCCGCTGAAAGCCAACGCCTTGTAGCGCAGGCTGTCGATCGGAGTGATGAGCATAAGGAGCCTCCTATCCAAGCTGTCTGGCCGCGAACGCGGGATCGTAGTAGACCTCAGTAGCGACTCGGCTACCGCCGGGCAAACGTTCCATCTGAACCACGATATCGATCAGGGTGTACAGGTTGTCGGTGATATCCGCCAGTTCCAGTCCGGCACCTTCCACTCTCCCCTTGACCAAAAGGGCCAGCCGCCGGAAGGCGAGTTTCGCTCGGGTGGCGTGGACAGTGGTGATCGTTCCGGGATGCCCCGAATTGAGCACGTTCTGGATAAAGAAGAACGTCTCGTCGCCACGCAACTCGGCCAGCAGCACGCGGTCGGGACGCATGCGCAGCGTTGCTTCGAGAAGATCGCGCGCCTTCAGCTTCGACACCCCGTTCTCCCCTTTCTTGTATTCCAGGTTGACCTGGTTCGCATGCGGCAGCCGTATCTCGCGGGTGTCCTCGACAGTAATGATTCGCTCATCAAGCGGAATCAAGGCGGCCAGGGCGTTGCTGAAGGTAGTCTTGCCCGACCCGGTCGCACCCGAGGACACGATGTTCTTCCTCCCCTCGACTGCGGTCTTAAAGAACCCTCTCCAGTCCTTTTGCCGGAACATGTCCAGCAGCCTGCGCTCGCTGGCGGGCAATGTCGCTTCGAGGCGCGCTCGCTCCTCGCCCCCCAGCAAGAGCGACTGTTCGCAACGTGCATGCTCGAAGGCGCCACCTTCTATGAGCTATTCGAGTGAGAGCACGTCGCCGATCGGACGGCGGATCGTAAACGAGACCTGGCCCGCATCGATCGCCGGCGGAATCACGACCTGGACGCGCAAGCCGCCCGGCATCTGCGCGCCGAGAAGTGGCCACCCTTCGGTCAGGTCCTGATTCGCCTGGTTCCTGAGCAGCATGGCCAAGCCTTCGCACCACTTGTACGAAACCGCCTCGTTTTGCACGGCCTCCCAACCATCCCGGCGCTCCAGCATCACTTCGCCTGGTCGGTTGATCACGATTTCGGTCACCGAGTCGTCGACCAGGTGCGTCGCAATCGGTAGCAGATGCAGCTCGAGCGTCGATTTGCTCGCGCCATGGAAAAGTTCGCTAGCGTCCATGCTCACCTCACTCGTTCGAGCTGGTAGATGTCACGAAAATCGATGTCGTGCGCGAGGTAGATGAATACCTCGGCGCCCTGCGGACCAGTGATGGTGGGGGCAATGTCCACCGTACTCTTTATCACCTCGGACAACACATCCTTCGGCCCGCTCATGGACGGGAATGAAACCGTCGTGTTGTTGTCGCCGCGTTGGCGGGTCGCTATCAGGTATGGCCCGACATCGGTGATCAGGCTCAGTGCGATCGCGCCGCCGAACCTGTCCCAGAAATGGTTATCGACGGTTCCAGGAATGCCAGGACGCCCGAGCGGATCGGTAGCGCCCGAACTGAACGGCACCAGCGCATGCTACGGCGTTTCGCAACGCTGCCAGATAATGCCGATCCTCCGCTGCCCATGGGTGATGCCGCCGCCCTGCTGGCCGAAACAGATCGTTCCGCGATCCATCAGTGAGACCTTGTTATCGGCGCCAGTGGCGTCCTCGCCAGTGACGCAGGTAACTGGACCTGCGAGCGTCGTGTCAAATGCTGGCAATACGGTGCAACGGATAAGCTTCCCGCGCGTCATCATCAGGGTTGGATCGGGAAGCAGGTAGGCGCGTGCCATCTCCATGCCTGTCTTAGCCATCGTTCCCTGAACTGCCGCACCGGGTGCGGGAGAGCCGTGCCCTTCCCCTGCAGTCTCGCTGCTGCTGACGATTGCTGTGTGGCTGCCCATCCCCACTGTTGCCGCCGATCCTGCGAGGCTGCCGTCGAGACTGAATCGTACTTCGCGCTTGAGCTGGCGTTCTCGTGCCAACTGGCTAAGGCTCCTCGCAGGAGGTTGGCTAGATGCAGGAGGCGTCCCCGTCGGCGAGCCTGGTGCCTGCATCGGAAGCGGGGGCACGTCTGCTGACCCGGCTGCTGCAGGCGCTTGCTCCACACCTGGATCAGGCATGGTCAGTGGCGGCAACGACGTTGTGGCCACTGTACGCGTCAGGTCTTTCGACGCCATCTTGGATTGCTGGGGATCCTCGTACAAGCCGGCGTAGTACTTGTACAGGAAAAAGGCAGCGAGCGCGCAGGCGCCGATGGCGCCGAGCCAGTTGATGATCCTGTTCTGCCGCGCAAGACTCTTGTTGACGGAGCCAAGTTCCCGCTCGTCCTCGATGGCATCCTCCTCGTCAGGATCCGGTTCCGGATTCCGGAGCTTGAACAACGACTTGAAGAAGTTCATTTTCCAGCTCCTTTCAAAGTGCGCTTGACCTGCGGCGACGCCGTGTTGGTGGCAGGCCGCACGGCATTGGGATCGAAGCCATCGTTGAACACGCAGGCGATTCGCTTCCCGCTCTGCAGCACCAGCTTGCGGCGAATGCCCTGCACCTGGACGACATCGTCCTCGATGTTGATGTTCTCGATCCTGGCGGGGGCGCCCTCCTCGCTTGCCTCATAGATCGCCGGGATGGTGGACCGTGCGCGAAAGCGCAGGAAGGTCGTGCGGCCGTCATCCCACGCCTCGATCGGCGCCAGGTCGCTCGATCCTTGCACCGAGTAGCGCCGGTTCCCGGCCGGAACAGCGGCTTCCAGCAGGTTGCGGACCTGTTCCGACTCGCTGGCCATGACTTGTTTCGCCTTCTCGGCGTCCGGATAGCGGAAATACACGGTCATGAAGCCGACTTCGCCCTTCGATTTCCTGGCCATCTTGAGGTCGAAGCTGTAGCTGCGCTTGTTCGTCACCACATGCAGGTTCGCATCCGCCAGTTCGGCGGCGGGCTTGAGGAATACTCCGTTGCGCGCCTGTTTCGTGGCCACGCCCCATCCCTCGACGTCGCCGCCGGTCATGTCGAGGATTTCCTCGTCCTGGTCCAGCACGATCTGGGTGAGGAGGCCTACACGGGTGTGGATGGTCACCACATCGTAGGGATCGTAGGTCGCGAACCGGATACGTGTGTCTTTTTTTCCGGCCTCGGGTAGCTGCGCACCACTGGCGTTTGTAGCCAGCGCGAGCGTGATCATCGCTGTCATGAAGGGCTTCTTCATGGCGTCGCTCCTTGTGCGCCGGCAGGCGCGACCAAGGCCATCTGCGATGCCTGCGGCGTACTGGACGCATGGCGGGATGGAGCAGACGGTGTAGCCGGCCTGTTCGATGTCAGGTCGCGGTCGGAGGAATAGTCAGTGACTTCCATCCCAAGGTCGTTAACGCGGCGGTCCCGCTCGTTCGTCGGCTGGTTCACCCAGCGGAACGAGAGGTTTGCCACCCACGTAGTCGGCGCACCGTCGTCTAATCCATTCAAGGTCTCCACGCGCGTGAAGCTGGCCCGGGCGCCGATAGCGGCTCCGGTTCCATTACGCAGGACCGTGATCGCGCCGACCCTGGCACGCACCTTGCGCTCTTTCTTGTACTTGTTGGGCGGTGATTCGGGATTCGACTTGTCCCATTTGCGGGCCCAGTCGGCCTGGAGCTGAGGACTGAAGAATGCAGCGCAGTGGTAGTAGTGCACGTCGGCCAGCTCGTAGCTGTATCCCTCGCATGCGGACACGAGCGTATCGATGTTTCGGCGAATGGTCGCCTCCTCCGGCGCCAGCTGGAAGTCGGCAAGGGATACCAGCGGCTGGACGATGCCACCGGCCTTATCGACCACCAGCACTTCGGGCGGCGGCGCAGGACGCATAGCGGTTTGCACAGCGCCCCATGCGACGCCGAGCGCGGCGACCGCGAGTCCGCCGAAGGTGCCCGCGACGCGCCAGGCGACGCGTCGGGACCGCTCCCCGGCAACGGCCCGGCGGTCTGCCTCGTCCGCCGCCAAGTCAAGCAGTTGCTGCATGTTCGCATGACCTTCGATCAGCTTGCGGACAGCGGCCAGTTCCTCGGCCAGCTTGCCCGCATCAGGTTGGCTCTTCATCGCATTCTCCTCACGCGGCAAGGCCGCAACTTGGATACTTGACCTCGGCCTTGGCCGGAGCGTTGATCGGGCGACGGTCTTTGCCGTCGCAGGTGGGCGTGGTGCCTGCGCACCCCGCAAGGATGCCGGCAAGGGCCAGCATGATCAGTAGTCTTTGCATGGTCGTCCTCACGATTCAGTGCTACTGCTTGGTCGCCGCCGCGGTTTTCGCGGGCCGCGAGGGTTCGTAGGTCAGGAGCCTAGTCTCGGACTTCTGCCTGGCAGGCTGGATGGTGTTGCGCTTGCGGTTCTGGTACGAGTTCCAGGCACCCCTTGTGACTTTCTTCGCCCCGTTTCCGAGCGTTCGGCCTGCATTGGCCCCGAGCCGTGTGCTACTCTTCCCGACCTTGACGCCGAATCGATGGAGCAGGCCTGCTGTTAACCGGCCCATGCCAAAGGAGGATAGCGACATACCGCCGGCTAGCCCTGCCGCGATGGAAAGTACCGATGCGAGCGCTAGGAGGGACACCAGCCCCATTGCAAAGAATGGGAACACTTGCGCCACCTCGGTCGTCGACTTCATGGCGGCAGCACCGCTACCGGCGCGCGCGAACAGTTTCATGACGAGCAGGTTGACCATCACGACCAGCAGGGGCACCAGGAAATAGTTCGCCAGCTGCCGTATCCAAGAGTTGAAGAATCCGGCCGTTGCCTGGAACAGCAGGCCAAGGAAGAAAAGCGCACCAAGCCCAATAAGCACGGTCAGCGCGACTTTCGACAGCGCCATGAGGAAGAACCCGTAGGCGGTGACGATGATTGTCAACGCCCAGACCGCGATCGACACGAAATACATTCCCAGGTCGCCATCGAGGACGCCTGCCTTCGCCCAGAAGCGCGCGCCGAGCTCGAAACCCTGAGCCAGCATTGCGTCCAGTCCGCTCACCACGTTGCCCGAGCCGTCCGACCGGGCGAGTCCAGCTACGAACTCGTCCGGGCCGCGCAGGAACGTGTTCGTGATCAGCACGTTGTAGGTGGCCAGGTTGAAGCCGATGCCGAAGACGATGCAGACCGTGATCACGCGATTGATGAACTCGTTCGCCGGCTCCCTGATCATGCCGCGATAGCTAGCGAAGCCCCACAGCACGACATACAGCGTAAGCATCGTGAAGGCGAATGGCCCGATCAGACGCGCGACTGCGGCCACGTTCTCGCCCACGTAGCTCTCGCAGACCGCGTTTATGTAGTTGAGGCTATCCGTGTACAGGGTGATGGGCGCCGCCATGATGTCGGCTCCTAGGGAACGGTGCGCGGCATGCCGCCCAAGGTGCCCGCTGCTGCTACCCGGTCGGCGCGATGCACGTTGACGCAGTTGGGGTCCTGCGCGGTGCGCCCAGGATCATTGCTGCAGGCGGCACTCACCCTCCGGCGAAGGTCGGGGGCAGCAAGGTACTCGTCGACGGTATAGACGCGATCGGCAGGCACGACGACCGCCTCGCGCTTGCAGCCGGAAACAGTTGCGGCCAGCAGCAGGAAGAAAAGAATTGAACGTTGCATGGCAAACTCCCGGAATGATGGGAATGGTGGTCAAGGCTGCGGCATGTCGAACCGCGGAATCGCGGTACCAGCCGATGCGGCACGCATCTGGCTGATCATGAGGCGCTGCGCCCGATCGTGGGCTGTCGCCGCGCTGGCCGCAGCCTCCAGCTGGTTCTGGTCCTTGACCAGCGCCGCATGTTCGATGGCGATACGGTTGGCCAGGTCGTAGGCGGCCTTCGGGTCCTCGGTGGTGGCCAGCGTCGCAGTCAGCGTCTGCAGGCGCGACTGGCGCGCGGCGGCGTCGTTAAACGCGGTCTGCGCCATGGCTTGGTTCGCGGCCGACAGGTCCTGGGCCTGGGCCAGGAATTGCTGGAGCTGCTGGGTCATGTGGGCAGCCTGTTCAGGTGTCAGGACGGCCTGCGACTGCCGGATCTGCTGGGCCAGCGAGGGCAGATTTCGCATCGCCAGTGCCCAGTCGCTGGGGAGCGGCGGCGCCACCTTTGGCAGCAGCGTCGCCATGCCGCGATTGCCCGTCATGGCCTTGTATTGCGCCGTCATACTGTCGATCTGGGCGCGCATCTGCTTGTACTGCTCGGCCCATGCCTTCACCTGCTGGGTAGCCTGGCCGAGATTGGCGGCGTCGATTACCGCCCACTGCGCATGGGCCTGGAACGACGTCCCTGCCATGAGTGAGACAAGCACTAGAGTGCGGATCTTCATGATGATTTCCTTTCCTCGTTAAAGTGTGGAACCCAAACATCCGGGTCCTCGCCGTACTGCGCGATCAGGCGGTCCATAAGGGCCAGGTTGGGGGTGCGCGCCGACAGGACCGCCATGTCGTCGTCCATGCCGTCCAGCGGGAGCCGGACTACGGTCGAGTGCCGTCCCTGCTTGAGCAGGAACATGCCGCATCCCTCGGGAAGGTCGGTCTTGATCAGCCTGAATTCCCGCTCGGACAGGCCGAGGTATTCGCGGTACTCCTTCCGGTCCGCTTGCGGGTTCGGGAACAGGATCAGCGTCGGGCACTGTTCGACAAGGGTGCGCGAGATCTCCAGCCTCAGCGCATCGCTGGGCGACTGTGTGTCGAGCACGACGAAGCCGTCCAGCT
>Ga0265798_10007561_pt1 | contig 14027 bp, 7 predicted proteins | sample P3T30metagenome_FD_192430 | JGI IMG/M metagenome (GOLD analysis project Ga0265798, IMG submission 192430) | Plant litter microbial communities from East Loma Ridge, Irvine, California - P3 T30 | ecosystem: Environmental > Terrestrial > Plant litter > Unclassified | place: USA: California...
TCAACGGCGATATCGGCGTCACGCTGCCCGATCCGGCGCGCGCCGGCGCGCTGCGCGTCTACTTCCTCGAAGGCGACGCCGTGCGCAGCGTGCTGGCCACGCGCCTGCGCAATGTCGAGACGGCGTTCGCGATGACCGTGCATAAATCGCAGGGCTCGGAGTTTCGCCACACGGTGCTGGCGCTGCCACGCGAGCGCAATGCAGTGCTCACGCGCGAACTGGTCTACACGGGCATCACGCGCGCCAGCGAGGTGTTTACGCTCGTCACGCCAGGCGGCGACGTGCTGCAGGAAGCGATTGCCAGCCGCACGCACCGAACGAGTGGGTTGCGCGATCTGGTGGCCTAGGGAAGTGCTGATCAATCAACGTTTTCGCAAGGCTTTGACATTTTTGGCCACGCGACCGTCATGCAGTTTCGATTCCGCTGTTCAGAAGCCTATACGCAAGCTTTTTTGGGTAAATTTGCGGTATTTCTATCGCCTTTTGGAACTCAGGATACAACTCGGGTTTTAGTGACATTAAATCGCCGGCTAGCCAATATCAGAATGGCAAAGCCGAACAAAGTAAAAAGTTGTGCGGTGTCTTGGCTAGGCCGCGATAGCGCGTCTTCCGATGACGGAACAGGTTCTTGATGACATCGAACGGATGCTCGGCTTTTGCGCGCACTGTGGCCTTAAGGTGCTATATTTTTTCGATCATGCGGCCTAGCTCATTGTTGGGTAGTGCCTTGCGCTTGGGGCGCGTCATGGCGACGTGCCACTTCACCGCTTTGCCGACATTTTCGGGCCGCTTCCGCACGCCTTGGTAACCCGCGTCGCCGATTGCTGCAGTCTCGTCACCGTGCAACAGCGCATGTGCTGGTGTCACATCGGAAACGTTTCCCGCGGTACCAACGACGGTGTGCACCAGGCCCGATGCTGTATCGACGCCAATGTGCGCTTCCATTCCGAAGTGCCAGTTGTTGCCTTTCTTCGATTGGTGCATCTCCAGATCGCGCTTGCCATCCATGTTCTTCGTCGACGGCTGCGCTGAAATGAGTGCCGCGTCAACAATTGTGCCCTCGCGCAGTTCTTGCTCGACCGTGGGTTCACTGCTGCGCCAGACAGAACAGCACCAGGACCACGTGCCGGTCAGCGAAAGCACGGCCAAACGGTACCTCAAACAGATGCCTTTCACGTACAAGCGCTACCGGTACAGTTTAAAAAAAGGCGAGATCAAAAGGCGTTCGAACGCCGGTAAAGTGATCGACACGTTGGCGCGACTCGACCAAGAACAGGGTTGCGAGCTGCTGTATTTCGATGAATCAGGCTAAAGTCCGAACCCGCCGGTGCAGTACGAATGGGGAAAAGTCGGCCAGACCCGAGCCCTCGAGCCGCTCGCGCATCGGCAGCGCGTGAACGTGCTTGGGGCTCTGCGCCACAATGTCCATTTGACTTGGGCTACTCAGCAGCGACCGACAACACGTGAGGATGTAATCGCGTTTGTCGACCAGATCGCGGCGCAGCCGCACGAGGTTCCTCGAATCGTCCTGATCGACAATGCCGGCATACACATGGGGGACCCAATCGACAAGAAGCGCCGCCAATGGGCGAAACAGGACCTTTACCTTTACTATCTGCCGCTCTATAGCCCTGAGCTCAATCGAATCGAGATCCTACGGAAGCACACCGAGCATTTTGGCGCCGCTTCGTTGCAAAGAACGGGGCAGACCTGCTCGACGAGGTTCAGTCCTTGATGAGCGGCTTCGGAAGCAAGTTCACGATAAATTTTGGATGACTACCTAGACGGCGCGTAGGTTTTTCGTTCGCCTGTAAATGAGTGTTGCCTTTTTACAGTGCATTGGGTAACTACGTGTCCGGTTTCTCTTCTGCGACAAAGTTTTTCAAAGGTGCAAAGGAAGCGCTGTTTGTTTTTCTCCACACCATGGTCTCAAGCGTAGTATCGCCTCCGCGTCGCGAAGGCCGGCAAATCGATTCTTCAAGTGTGAAATTTCACGTTTACTCAAGCCCATCCGCATATTTAATCTGTATGGCATGAGTTTTTGAAAATTCAAACGCGTACGCTGGACACCATTCTTACAAACAATCACCAGTTATATATTTAGTAATATCATATACCTGCATTGTCAATAAAAAATTTTCCTTGCGTTGGGAATTTCTTCGTTGCGATTCTAAAAAAGGAGATTTAGTATTTACCTGCCCTGTCGCAATAATTAGAAAGAAAAAATTTCTAAGAGAAGGGACCGCTCTGCTCCACCTGTCCTTAGTGCAGATAAAGCAGATATTTTCTCAAAATTAAACGGAGTTATTCATGAATCGTATTCTCGATCTGCAGACCATGGTTTCCTACGACAACGGCGGCGGTCTCGAAGCTGAACAAAGCTCGAGTAGTGGCCACAACTGCGTCTGCTCGACGAACAGCGCAGCTGCCTGCTTCGCAGGTGATGAACTGGTCGCGATCTAATAATTTAATCAAACTAATTCAGGAGATAGCGATGAATCGTATTCTCGACCTGCAGACCATGGTTTCTTACGACAACGGCGGCGGTCTCGAAGCTGAACAAAGCTCGAGTAGTGACCACAATTGCGCCTGCTCGACGAACAGCGCAGCTGCCTGCTTCGCAGGTGATGAACTGGTCGCGATCTAAACAGCGACAAGTGGAGCCACCGATAAACCGCATTCCGAATTGCAAGCAATGTTTGCCTGTAATAGCATCGGGTTGGAAGAGATGGCAGGGATCACGAGCGGCATGCATCACTGCTCTTACTCATCCAGCGGTATCGGTGGCTGCCAAGCGCCCGACGAAGTCGCATTTGATACTGCTGCGCCGGCGCCGATGTAGTCATCATTTGACAGAATTATGGTTGGGAGGCTTGTTCCATCAGGCATATTGAATCTCCAGCAAATAATCAGCACAGGGTGTTTGGAAAGCTCGGAAACAAAATCGGGATCAAAACAAACGCAGTCCTTGAAAATCGGTTCGCGCATTCTCATCAGTAGCAACTTCTCTACAGAGCATATTCAATCGCACTTCACTCCCATACCGAGGCACTCATGTCAGAGTTAGTAATCAAAGATAAGTTCATGTATTCCCTCGCGGACAGAAAGTTTTATGAAACGATGTCCCGATACCAAGCAAAATCTGACGACTTCTGTAAGGGATTGAAAAGGCGTTTACCTTCGAACTGGAAAATGCACAGGCATGAAGTCTGGACACATTGTACGCCGCCTGAAATCAGGTATCCGGACCAAGGCTGGAAAATCCACCTGTCGGCTACGCCTGCACACGCCCCTGCGATCTTGGCAACTGCCGCACAGATCTTTGTCGAAGCCAGCGTTCCGTTCAAGTTTTTGTCTGATCGCATGATCCTTAGCCTGTCGCTCGGAAAGCGCTGGTCGCGTGGCGGCGCGGGAAAATTCATGGCAGCGTATCCTGAAAGTCCTGAGCAATGCCAGGAACTGCTCGAGAAACTCCATCAGGCGACAATCGGTTACAACGGGCCGTTTATCCTCTCGGATCGCCGCTATCTTGACAGCAAGGTTGTCTATTACCGCTATGGGGGCCTGAAAGGCACTCGCCAGATATCGCACGATGGGACAAGAAAACTGGTCATTTCCGATCAGGAAGGCAACTATATTTCCGACGACCGCGTGCCTTTCTTCCAGTTGCCGAAAGGGATCGTCGATCCCTTCGTCGACGGCGATGAAAAAGCGGACGACGGAGAGCCTGGAACCTTGAAGAAAGGCCGGTACAAGATCGAATCCGTGCTCGTCTTCAGCAACTCGGGCGGCGTTTATCTGGCGACCGACCGGCAAACCGACACCAAGGTGGTGATTAAGGAAGCCAGGCCATATACCAATGTTTCCACGCGCGGACTCGATGCAGTCCAGTTGTTGAAGAAAGAACACCGCGTTCTCTGCTGTATGGCCGACACAGGCTTTTCACCGAAGCCAATCGACTTCTTTTTCGACTGGGAGCATGCCTATCTGGTCGAGGAATTCCTGGAAAGCGCCCGGCCATTCAGGAGTCATATGGGCGGCAATTCGCTGGCGCTGCGTACGCGGCCTACCCAGGAGGACGCGCAGTCATTCATGAACAATTACTGCGAGGTCTTCCGTCAGCTCACGGTGATTCTCAAAGAACTGCACGAGCGGCAGATCGTGTTTGGCGACCTGTCCATGGCGAACGTCATGGTGACGAAGATCGCGGATACTGACCAGATCAAGGTCCAGCTGATTGACTTCGAGGGTTCGCACGAGGCCGATGTGGATGTGCCGGCACATCTTTTCACCCCGGGTTTCTCGTCAGCGGAATTCGCCGAACGCGGTGTGACGGCGCGCGACGACGATGTGTACGCTTTGGGATCGCTCATGCTGGCGGGTTTGTTCCCAATAAACTCGATGCTTGTGCTGGATCGCGGCTCCGCCAAGCGGTTCCTGGACGCCTTCTCCAGCGACTTCGGCCTGCCGTCCGCTCTTGGTGAAGTCATCGAGGGCCTCATGTCCAAACAGGAAAACAGGCCGTCCCTGCAGGCGGTATTAGAGGTCCTGCAAAAGGATTTCGAGATGCCAGAGCCGATTATCCGTAGTTCGGAACTCGCAGCCATCTCTACCGACACCTTCCTCAAGGACATCATGAGCTATGTCGGCGCAACTGCCGACTATTCGCGTGCCGACCGGCTGTTCCCGGCGGATCCCGAGGTATTCAATTCAAACTCCCTGAGTCTGGCTCACGGCGCCTGCGGTATCGCCTTTGTTCAAAAGAAGGTATTAGGCTACGTCCCATACGATGTTCTGAACTGGATCGAAAAAGTCCCAGTCAGTCGCTCGGCGTTTTCACCAGGCCTGTATAGCGGCCTGAGTGGAATCGCTTGGTTCTGGCTGGAGCTTGGGGAAGATGAACGCGCGAAGCAGACCTTGAAACTCGCGGACGAGCATCCCTATCTCGAGAAATCTCCGGACCTGTTCAACGGAGCAGCAGGCTGGGGCATGACCCAGTTGCGCTTCTACCGCAAATACGGCGACAGTTCCTATCTCGACGCTGCAGTCAAAGCTGGCGAGATGATTCTCGAAGCGAAAAACCTGGTCGACGACGGCGCCGTAAACTGGCGGTCGCAGGAAGGCTTGTCGGCGTCGTTCGCTCATGGATCTGCGGGTATTTGCCTGTTCCTTTTGTATCTGTACCTCGCAACGGATCGGAAGGAATTCCTGCAAACCGGCAAAGCGGGTCTCGCCTGGGTAATCAGCCAAGGCATCGAGAATCCCGACGGCGGACTTAGCTGGGTAAGCCGCGACACCACCCCGTCCTATACACCGTACTGGCGCTGGGGCAGCTCGGGAATTGCACGAACACTGCTTCGCTACTGGCATGTCACCGGCGACGACGAATATGCGAATGTTATCGATAAGATCATTATCGACTCCGACAGGAAATACACGATCTTCCCGGGCTACTTCTTCGGCCTTGCAGGTATCGGCGAGTTATTCCTGGATCTCGCACGTTTCGACCGCTGGAAAAAAATCGCAATCGGCGCATCTGAACGTCTGCTGTCTGGCTGCACGCTCTTCGCCATTAAGGAAGAGCCCGGTCTCGCTTTCCCGGGCGAGTCGCTGAGCCGGATCAGCTGCGATTTTGGTACCGGCGGCGCCGGCGTGGCCTTGGTATTGCATCGTTACATGACACGATGCGGCGCTTCGTTCATGGTGGATGACCTGATTCCAGGATGGTCCGTCGAAGATCGATAGCATGCGGGACGACCGGCAGCTTGCAGCATTCGCGGCCGGTCTTTTTCTACAAGAGCCGTAGGTTCCATAGAAATAGACAAATGTGGGCAACATGAAAAAACCAGCGTCTGATGTAAGAGGTACTCTTGTCAACATGCTGCCGTTTGCACGGCGTTACTGGGGACGAATCGTACTCAGCCTGGTACTCGTGATTGTGGCGAACCTGGTTCAGTTGACGCTGCCATTGGCGATCCGTCAACTGCTCGACAAGATGACGAAGCAACAGGATCCGAGCGGACTCCATATCGTGGCTGCGGCAATGATTGCGATTTTCATCGTGCGATCGATCATTAATTTTGTGGGCCAGTACAATTTGCAGATCACCGGCGACAGAATTACCAATGAACTCCGAGTGAAGCTGTTGAGCCATTATCAAGATCTGCCTCTTTCCTACCATTACAACCACCGGATCGGTGATTTCATCTCCCGCATGTACAGCGGCGCTCCCGAGGTAAGGAATGTCGTTACGAATCTAGCCGTCTCCGGAACCGCCAACATCGTCCAGTTGGTTGGCGCAAGTCTGGTGATGATCTACATAAACTTGAAGCTGGCCCTGGTCGTTCTGTGCCTGTGTCCTCTAACGTCCATTGTAGCGAGGCTGTTCGGCCCGGTGTTCAGAAAAGTATCGGCGGACATCAAGGATGCTCTTGCAAGCGCCATGGCATTTGCACAGGAATCGCTGGCAGGCACCTACGTGGTAAAGATTTTTGCAGCCGATCGGTCGCAAATCCGCCGCTTCGAGAAAATGATGCATGAGTACCTCGAAAAGGCAGCTGCAGGACGGCGTGCCGATGCCGCCTATGGCGCGATCATCACGCTATTGACGGTAATTTCGACGATCGTACTTTTCTGGTTTGGTGGATTACAGATCCTGTCGGGCGCGATGACTGTCGGTTCACTGATCGCGTTTTTTCTCTATTCCCAGAACGTCAATCAGAACATCAATTCTCTGGCGCAACTGTACTCTTCGGCAAGCCAGTCCATCGGCGCTTCCGAAAAGATATTCGAGATCCTGCGAGAGTCGGTCGAGGAAAGCGATCAATCCGGGAAGAAAATCTTCGATGCGCCCCGGGCAACGATCGAGTTCAAGAATGTCGAATTCAGATATCACGAGTCCATCCCGGTGCTTGACGATATTTCATTCATCGCAGCGCCCGGGGAAACCGTCGCCATCTTGGGACGGAGCGGTATCGGAAAATCATCCCTGCTCGGATTGATTCCACGATTCTATTCGCCCATGGCAGGGCAGATCCTGATTAATGGCGTCGATATTCAGGATTATTCGCTTACCTCGCTTCGACACGGCATCTCCGTCGTATCGCAGGACATATTCCTGTTTTCAGCGACCGTTCTCGAAAATATCCGGTTCGGCCGGCACGACGCCACGGATGCAGAAATCGAGGGTGCAGCAAAGAGCGCAAATGCACACGACTTTATTATTGCCTTGAAAGATAGCTATCAAACCCAGGTAGGCGAGCGTGGCGTGCAACTCAGCGGAGGACAGCGGCAGCGCATTGCGATCGCCAGAGCGATCCTCAGGAATTCGCCGATATTGCTTCTTGATGAGGCAACCTCTGCAGTAGATGACAAAACCGATTTGCTGATTCATGAGGCGCTGGCCAGGCTGACCCACGACCGCACGACCTTGGTCGTCGCCCATAGGTCCGCAACCATCGCAAGTGCCGATCAGGTGATCGACTTGGCGAAATCGGAAAATGCAATTCGAATTAACAAAGTCACCGCAGCATGACGGGAGGTTTTGTTGTTTGCCATTATTTTCAACAAGTTGATCTCAGGTACGCTCATGCGCATGTCTAAAGAAAAAGTAGCCAGGCCAGTTGTTTCTCTGGCCGCTACCGCGATAGCATTGGCTTATCAAATTCACCCACAAGCAATTGCACAGGAAATTCCAGCCGGCGCCAATCCGGATTCACAATCGGCTTATAACAACAAAATGTATCGCGTGGAGGTAAAAGGTCGTCCGCAAAGCGATATCGACATGAGAAGACGTTCTTCGGTGGCGAAGCAGATTTATGGCAACGAGGAAATCGAAAAATATGGTGATACGAACATGTCGGAAGTCCTGCGCAGATTGCCTGGAGTGGAAGTGCAGGGCGGGGCTCCGCGCTTGCGCGGCCTCGGCGCGGGTTATTCCCAACTCTTAATCAACGGCGAACCTGCCCCGAGCGGATTCTCGCTGGACCATCTGAGCCCTGGGCAAGTCGAGCGGGTCGAGATAAGCAAGGCGGCAACTGCTGATCAGAGCGGGCAGGCGATTGGCGGAACGCTCAACATCATCCTAAAATCGCCCCCAAGAAAGCAGCAGGCTAGTTTGAGGGTCGGCGCAAGCTATAGCGATGCGCGTCCGACGCCAAACATGAGTATGACATACGGTTCACGAGCAGGGGGAGTTTCCTATTCCTTGCCGATTTCCGCTTTCGAATGGCGCGGCGAAACGTTGTTGGGTGTTAACCGGCGGCTACCCGACGCAAACGGTGTCATCGAGCACTCTTTACAGGACGCCGAGCTGCCGCAGTGGGGCTACAGCATCAGTACCTCGCCGCAGCTGAACTGGAAGATCAACGACGACGAGAACTTCAATCTGCAAGCGTTCTTGCAAAGGAATTACTGGAACAGCAAAGTGCTGTTCAAGAACATTGAGGCAACAACGGAAACGTTGCTCGAAGACCCGAGCCGCAATAAAGGTAGTTTCAAGAACGAACGTATCGGCGCTCAATGGCGCCGCCGTCTGAGCGATACGCAAGATCTCGAATTGAAGCTGAGTGTGGGCAACGCCTCTGACGATTTCCTGAACCGCACTTTCAAGTCCGAGGTGCCTTACAGGATCAGTACTGGCTCAAGTTCCGATCGAACTGTCCTTCAGTCAGGCAAATTCGTCCAATCGCTGGCCGATAAACACAGCTTCTCCGTCGGATGGGAGATCGAAAACCGTCGCCGTGTTGACGACAGAAATGTCCAGATTTTCGGGAATGATCAGTTGCCAGGCATTGACGGCACGCCGTTTTCGGCCCAGATCAGCCGGCGCGCAGTCTACCTGCAAGATGAGTTGGCAGTCTCGGACCAGTTGGTCGTCTACGGGGGCGTTCGCAATGAAAGCATCCGTGTTCGCAGTGACAGCACAGTGGAGCCTGTCGATAACACGAGCCGAGTTCTGACTCCTTTGTTGCACCTGACTTACAAGCCGAGTGCCAAGGGACGTGATCTCGTGCGCACAAGTATCACTCGAAGCTATAAAGCACCGGATATATACGCGTTGATCGCGCGACCCGCATTGAACAGCCTTTATCCTTTGCCAAACGAGGCGAATAATGAGATCGCTACCGATAAAGCAGGTAATCCGAACCTGCGCCCGGAACTTGCCACCGGTATCGATGTTGCTTATGAGATGTACACGAACGGCGGCTCGATCGTGAGCATTGGACTGTTCCATCGGAACGTGAAGGATCTGGTCAGGTATGTGAATACGCTGGAGCATGTGAGCTGGGCTTCGGTAGAGCGTTGGGTCAGCCGGCCACAAAATTTCTCCTCCGCGACGAGTAGCGGTCTCGAGATCGAATTTAAAGGACGCGCCGCCGATTTGTTGCCGATAATTTTTGACAAGAAATCTGGCCTGAACGTGCGTGGCGCTTTTAATTTGTACCGCAGTCACGTGAGGGCGGTCCCCTTGCCAAACAGTCGCCTGGATAATCAACAGCCCTGGTCTGCGACCATGGGATTTGATTACAAGCTGGACAAGCTGCCCATGAGCTTTGGCGGCAACATGGCATATACGCCTGGTTATATCACCCAGCAGACTCTCAATCAGTTGCTGGACCAGTCGAGGAGCCGTGCTCTGGATTTGTATGCCCAATACACCCTCAGCAAAGACACCACTTTACGGTTCGCGATCACAAATGCCGCCCCGGTAGCTGCGAGACGTTCTACAGTGACAGACTCTGGCGCACTGCTCGAGACAGTGCGCGACACGCGCACCAATTATTCCGTCACCCTGGATTTCAAATTCCAGTAGCGAAATCAAGTATCCGCGATCCAGGCTGTGCTTGCTAGAAAGCGCTGTCCCTTGTAAAGGAACAGCTTCATGCCTAACTGTTGTGGAATGTTAATGTGGAGAACGCTTCAATGTATTGCAAAAACGCTGGTCTAATTCTGGCAATGGCGGTCATGCTGAATTCGTTTGAAGCCGACGCTGCCAAGCAGCCAGCGCCGGAAAAAAGCCTCTTGACGCCCACTGCTGTGGTTGAAGGAATCACGGAATATAAGCTTTCGAATGGACTTCGGGTGCTGCTTGCACCTGATGCAACCAAGCCGACAACTACGATCAACATCACCTATCTTGTCGGTTCACGTCATGAGAGCTATGGCGAAACTGGAATGGCCCATTTGCTTGAACACATGATGTTCAAGGGCACGTCGAAACGCCAAGATATCGTTCGAGAGTTGCACGCCAAAAGTATGAAATTCAATGGAACGACTTCTTATGATCGGACCAACTTTTATGAAAGCTTCACCGCCAGTGAAGAGAAGTTGAACTGGGCGCTGGAAATGGAAGCCGATAGAATGCTTGGGTCGCGCATATCGGCCAAAGACTTGGCGTCGGAATTTTCCGTTGTCCGCAACGAAATGGAAGGCGGCGAGAATAACCCTGAACGAGCACTGTCGAAACAACTCGAGGCAATAAGTTTCGATTGGCATAACTACGGCCATAATACGATCGGCGCCAAGTCCGATGTCGAAAAAGTGAAGGTCCAGAATCTTCAAAAATTCTACAAGAAATATTATCGCCCGGACAATGCCGTTCTGATGATTTCCGGGAAATTTGATTCAGGATCGACCTTGGGGGTTGTGCGCAGCCTGTTCGGTTCAATCCAGGTGGCTGCCGAAAAGCCGGCTCTTACTTGGACACGTGAGCCGCAGCGGGAAGGTGCGCGCGAGGTAAGCCTGGAGCGTTTGGGCAACGTACAGCTCGCCGCGCTCTTGTACCCAATCGCAGCGGGACCACATCCGGACATCGCAGCAATCTCGGCCTTGAATCTGATTCTTGCCAATAGCAGCAATTCGAGGCTGCAAAAAGCCCTTGTCGAGACAGGCAAGGCAGTCGATGTGCAGGGCAAGGTCATGGCTCTTGCCGAGCCCGGCTATATGACCTTTATCGCGCAATTGGCCCCGAATCAAAAACTGCCGGACGCAAAGCAAACGATGATCGAGGCCGTCGAGGGTATGTCGAGCAACGGCGTGACTGAAGAAGAGTTGAAGTCAGCTAAAGCAGGGTTGAGAAATAACTTTGTTGCGATCATGAACGATCCTCAGCGTCTCTCCCTGGCAATCTCCGAATACATCGGCCAGGGCGACTGGCGGCTTTTCTTCGTACAGCGCGACAGAATAGAGAAGCTGACCTCGGCCGATGTGCAGAATGTGGCCCGTAACTATCTGAAACGTTCAAATCGTAGTTTTGGCGAGTACGTATCGGTGCGGCAAGCCGATCGCGCCCAAATTCCGGAGACCCCTGACGTCGGCGCCATCGTTGCGGCTTATAGCGGACGTGCTAGCGTAGAGCAGGGCGAGGACTTCGATATCTCCCCGGCAAATATCGACAAGCGGACGGTTAGGTCAGTCTTGCAGGGAGGGACAAAGCTGGCCTTACTTAGCAAGAAAAACCGTGGAACAACGGTAAAAGGCGTCGTCATTCTGCGCCTTGGCAATGAACAGGGCTTGTTCGAGAAGGCGGCGGTATTAAGGCTGACCTCGGAAATGCTCTTGCACGGCACCGATGCCATGTCGCGTAGCCAACTTGCTGAACGCTTGAACGCTTTGGGCGCAGAACTCAGCATTCGCAACGCGGGTCAGAATGTGATTGTCCAGTTTGACACCAACAAGCAGAATCTGACAGATGTCCTGGACTTGGTCGGCAGCGTATTGCGTACACCGAAGTTCGATGAACTGGAACTTGCGCGTCTGGTAGAGGAATCCGTTGCCCGTATCGAGGCACAGCGGTCCAATCCCAGTAGCATTGCGAACTTGGAAGCCTCTAGGAAGAAAAATTTCCTGTACAAGAAGGGGGATATCCGCTACCGATCGAATTTTGAAGAGTCGATCCTGGATCTACGGTCGGTAAAGGTCGGCAACGTCCGTGAATTTCATCGAGATTTCTTCGGTGCCGAATTCGCAGACATAGCACTGGTGGGTGATTTCGATGTACCCGAGACAACTGAAATATTAAGCAAGATATTTGGTGAGTGGAAAGCGCGCAAATCCTACGCCTGGATGTCCGAACTGCAGGGTAACGAGGCAGGGAAATCCAAGTTGATATCGACGCCGGATAAAGCAAACGCCTACTATCTTGCCAAGTTCGACGTGGCCTTGCGTGATGACGATTCCGATTATGTTGCGTTGCTCACGGCGAACAAGATTTTCGGCGGCAGCATCCGATCGCGGCTGGTAAATCGTTTGCGTCACAAGGATGGTATTAGCTACAGTGCAGGCTCCCAATTATCAGTTTCAAGTTACGATCGGGCCGCAAGCTTAATTTTATTTGCGACCTACGCGCCGTCCAATCTGATGAAGTTAAAGCAGGACGTTTATGAAGAGATCAAGGAATTTTTTGAGGGTGGAATTACGGTAGATGAGTTGAATGACGCAAAAAAAGCGCTCAACTTTGAACGCGTAATGGGACGGTCGCAAGATGGTGTATTGGCCTATGGCTTGGCCTCGCAGCTAGACCTAAAGCGTACCATGCGGTTCTCCGCGGAAGTGGACGAGAAAATCGAAAAGCTGACGGTGAAAGAAGTTAACGCCGCAATACGAAAATATTTCGAACAAGGAAATTTCTCGCATTACTACGTTGGAAATTTTGGTGCCGATCTCACTAGTGCAAACATTTCCGAGGTTACGAAGTAATCAACGCCACCCATCATGTCGTTCTTTGTCTGTTCATACTTCGCTTCGCACAAGTCAATGACCGACCAAATGGGAATTTTGCTCAGATACGGCAACGCTGCTTCGACAAGATGTAGGACGTGGAAAACCCGGGAACCAGACCAAATCCGCTGTGCCCCGACAGCCAGTATGTCCATACTCTCGTATGCAAGCGCAAGCAGGCGACCAGATGCTTGATCCTCGTGCCCGATCTTATGTCGCCACAAGTTGTAGGCAAGGTGAAACCGTCCCGGGAACCGTGGAGGCTGGTTGGTTTAAGTTAAAGCGGTTTCAGTGGCAGGGATATCAAGTTGCCGGTAGTAGTTTGCCTCAGCTTCCGCTGGCGGGATATAGCCGAGTGGTTCCATCAGCCGATGGTGATTGAACCACGATACCCATTCCAGGGTTGCCAGCTCGACAGATTCCCGGGTTTTCCAGGTGCGGCGATCAATCAATTCTGGCAACAGAGACATCAGTGGTCATGGCAATCTGCTGTTCTGGCGAGACGACTTGTGCCACTGGCGGCATCCTGCATGCCTGACCTGGCGCGCTGACCATGAGGTTGCATGCCAGTGCGAATGCAAGGGTGGTGCCAGTCCGATGTGCCACGGTGGTAGAAATGAATCGTGTCATGTTGCTGCGCCTTTTGCGATCATCCGGGAACCTATCGTATCAGTTGAGAATCACAAGCGGCCTTCACTCAATGGAAGTTCGCTAGAATAGGGCTTTCAAATGTGGAAGGATTGTCATGCGCGCCTTGCGATTTGTCTTCATCGCCGCCACCCTGGTGGCCGGTCTTGCCAACGCCTCGCCAAGCTCGCCTCGCGACGGCGCGGACTTCACGACGTTGGCCGCACCTCAGCCGACCCAGGCCCAAGGCAAGAAGATCGAGGTCATCGAATTCTTCGCGTATCACTGCGGCGCCTGCAACGCGTTTGAGCCGACGCTGAAGAACTGGACCAAGCAGCAGGGCGACCGGATCGCGCTGCGCCGCGTGCCGCTGCCGTTCCAGGGGCCGGCCGATCCGGAAGCGCGCCTGTTCCTGACACTTGAGGCGATGGGCAAGCTCGATGCGTATCACGGGCGCGTGTTCAATGCCGTTCATGTCGAGCGCAAGCGCCTGATGAAGGATGCCGACATCATTGCGTGGGCCGGCGAGAATGGACTGGACAAGGCAGCATTCGCCGACACGTGGAACTCGTTCGGTGTCCAGACGAGGCTCAAACGTCTGAGCCAGATGGTCGACGCCTACAAGGTGACTGGCACCCCAACCGTCGTCATCGACGGCACCTATCTCGTGTCGCCATCGC
>Ga0265798_10007563_pt1 | contig 14026 bp, 19 predicted proteins | sample P3T30metagenome_FD_192430 | JGI IMG/M metagenome (GOLD analysis project Ga0265798, IMG submission 192430) | Plant litter microbial communities from East Loma Ridge, Irvine, California - P3 T30 | ecosystem: Environmental > Terrestrial > Plant litter > Unclassified | place: USA: California...
TAGACTCTGACTACTACTCAGTATCTGTACTTGATACCCCGTCCACGTCCTCTGCCACTCATCCCCGAGAACCAACCGTAGAGCCTTCGGCACACAAGACTCCGTCTTCAACCAAGGGCCTTCACACCTAGACCAGGAGATCGATATACTGCGTATCGTGAAGATGCAACACGCCAACAGTACCGCTGCTTGTATTATTCAGCGCCACCCAGCAGATCCCTTCACTTCAGAGATAGAAACACGAGGAGTCCTGCGAACATACGAAGAAGTGGACTGCAGCACGATCGAGACTCTGATAAGGCATTGTGATCCACAGTGGCAGGCGGACGTAGCAACCGGCAAGGTGGAACAAATCTGGGTATCCGCTTTAGGTCACCGGCATGGGCCAACGGTCGAGTTTAGGGTGGACGACGAAGATGTTGCTCGGCATCTTAAAGACCCTCACATTCCGAAAATGACGGCGGAGAGCTACTACTTCGAGAGGACCAAGATGGATGGCGTTCGGAAGTGTCAGGTGGAAGGTGACGAGTATGCCATGTATTTTCACCTTACTCATGTGAGCATGCCCCGATGAATACAGAAATAGGATAATATCAGAGTCGAAGGCAATGCGTGAGTCGCTGGGGCTCGCACTGAGTAGTGACGAAGTATAATAATGAATTGGAATTATCGGGATCTTGAAGTTTTCACATCAATGCTCATCTCGTGCAGACGCCAATGGTGCAACTTCTTTTCCTGCAGACTGACCAGCATTCGAAGCTTAGCACCGTACCGATCAACAAGATTCGAGTCCAAAGTCTGTTCCTCATCGGCCCGAAGCCCAAGCTGCTGATAGATAGACCGCATTTTCTCATTGGTAAAAGATGTGCCCTGCTCCAAGACGAAGCCAGACATGGCCGTCCGCGTAAAGAGCGTGCACTTCGAAGCCGGTCTTTTGTCCCACGACTCTAGCTGGAACTGCAGTAAGACTGCAGTGACCGCGCTGCAGTCGACGAAAAGTAGCCTGGCATCGGGATCCCAATCGCTCGTGAATGTTGTTTGATTAGTGAAATGCCTCACGACTACTCCTTCCGCGTGTGCTATGCGGAGACCAGCCTCTACGAACTCCGGAGACAGCGTTACCAGAATCCTGCGGCCGCGAGTAGCAACGTGCGCTTTCGAGCCCGTGTTGATATGGGGCTCTTTTTGCACGATTGTCAGCTGTTTTGGTGAGGTAGTGATGGCGAGCCGGGGACTGACGGCGACAGCCACAAAGCGCACGTGTTCGGTCTCGTATTCTGTTGCATCGACGCCCACCTGGGCGAGAAGGATACCAACGAACTCGGGTTGCGAATCAAGCGAGCAGTTGAGCATGCCGATGCTGAGTCTGTATCGTTTTGCAGGTGGCATAGGGACGCACGGTAGTGCAAGCTTGAGCCCGATGTTGGTCAAATTGAACGCGGATCCTGCGCTTGCATTGTAGCTTAGTGAGTGGCAGCCCTCGAAATCCTGAGGTGACTTGGCGAAGATTGAAGGGTTGCCACCTAGTACGAAGTCCTGAAGTGCCTCATGCAGTAGTTGCGATATCTCGGTTGACGAAGGTCGTGTCCCGGATTGCGTTTTGTCAAATGACCTTCGACTAGAACGTAGGCCCCACGCAAAGATCGAGTCGTCGTTGGTCTTTTTGATGATCTCTTCCTGAAGACGTAAGAATGCGCGGGTACCTTCTCCGTATAGCAGCGGCATGTTGATGTCAAACAGACCAAGCAGGCTGTAGGCCTCGTCTTCTACTCGCGTGGTCTGCCGATCCGATGCCCAAGCCATTCTTCGGGCAACGCAGAAGGTGTTTAGATTGGGTCGGTTGAAACCAAGGGCAGACTCATCAATCGAGGTGATCCTGGCGAGCTTTCCAGCCAGATCCAGTCTTGAGCCGAGAATGTTCCAGCTGCTATCGTAAAAGATGACTTTTGATGGGGCGAGTAGCTCTTGCAGGGTCCAGCCTCGTTTGAACCACCTAGAGCTTGCCAAGGTGCTATCGTGGGATTGCGTGTTGACATCGGAGAGGAAGGCATAACAAATGACGGACGACTGATACCAGAGGAACATGGAGTTGATTGCTTCGGATAGCTCGGCGCTCGACGTCTTGTCGATGCAGCAACTACGTTCGTAAGCATTTTCCAGCTATTAGCTCGTTCGTCAACTAACGTGTCTACCCATGCATATCTGAGGCGATCCTTCAAGGCCTGCTTACACGTAAGGCTGATCTTCCGCCAGCCCTCCTTAATTCTAGCCGCATCTTGAGCTTTTGTGAAATCGGCGAAGGAAACTTCTCCTTGTCCCCAAGTGTGAGACAAGATAGCGTAAGCAGGTATTTCCGAGCCGAAGAACTCTTCAAGCTGGTATGTGGAGCAATTGATGAGCCGCATGGTTGTGGTGATGGTGTTCAGGCGAGACTGTCTCTTTTGCCCAGGCAAGCTGGCATTACCCCACCTTGAGGTGCATGATTCGCCTAGCGGGTAGGCGTCGTCGCTACTTTCGTCGCTACTTTCGAAGTTGCTCACGACACACAGAACTTGTGATGTTGCGGGCACTAGGCACTGGAGCAGCTGGTACCGTTGTATCTATGCCGGCAGATTGAAAGAGTGGGAAAGTGAAGGCAAAATCCATCGCAAGGGCTAAACAAGTATCAGCCAGCCGTGAAAAGCTTTGTTCGGATGCAATATACAGACGAGGCGACGTGCCGTGTCTGTTATGGAATGAAATGAAATGAGATGAGATGGGAGAGTGAAGATGGTGAGGTTCGCGAAGCATCCTCTTGCTCGCGAGAAAAGCGCGCTAGCACGTGCTCTGATGTCATCGTTCGAATATCCTTCATTGCATATACTCTGCGTCCCGAAGAAAGCAACTTATGTACGGTCACGGTCTCGTCTGGTACACGCACGCGTTCCTTTTCAAGCATGCTGCCCTGCCACTAAAGTTCCAGATTGTAGCGCGTCTGCGCACACCTCCTGCGTCCGCTAGTGCGACGCGCTGCGACAGCGCAACGGCGGCGGGACGTTATCAAACGACATGTAAGTGTTTCACCACGACTCGATGACAGTAACGCAAAGACATGGCGAAAGCCTTGTTGATGGCCATCGTCTCCGCTATGATGGAATTCGTAAGGTGTGAGGTCATCGACCAGGATCGTGCCGTGTTCTGCACCCCAGACAGTTATCCTCGTCTCGTCTCAACCCCTCTCAGCCTGCATGTGCATGCACTGATTTTGTTGCGCGTTGTTCATTTTTGTTTTCATTCTTCCATCTCATCTTGTCATTTTCGCACGTGTAATTCTAGAACGCCATGTCCCGCCCCAAGAGCATGCCAGACTTCTCCGCGTTGATGGACTCATCGACGCCACTTTTCGAAGCGCGCGCACAGAATCGACGACAAACTTCGCCAGTACGAGGACAAGGCTATCCACGCAAGAAGCTGAGCATCTCGCTCGCGGCTGGCTTGATCATGAATACGGACAGCCCGCAGAACACGGCGCCGATGGGTTCGCAGAGCCTCGATAGCACCAAGGAAGAGGAGGCGGAAGACAGCGAAGACAATCTCTTCCATGCATATGCGATTAGAGTAAGCTATAAAATAAGCGACTTGAGGGAGTAGGAAGCTAACACAAAGTAGAGCGACCTTACCAATTCGCCACCGTACATCTTGACCTTTGCCTCCGCCTCCATCTGCACGCAATGGTGGTCCCTTGTCCAGCGCGAATACCCCGACGCCTCGCGCCCCAGCCCACAAATGTTCGTCATGAAAGGCGATGATCTAGAAAGCATACCAAACAACTTGCGCTTCTACAGCTTGCGACACAAGTGGTTCTGCACGGGTCAGGACAATTTGTCGAATACGTCGCCGGTCATACCGCTACAGAGTGCAGATGGACATGCGCTCGCCACATCACAACCTTTGCGCCCTAAATCCAACCCATCGCGGCCGAGTTCGTCTTCGAATACGACAGTAGATAGCCTCTCCGAGAAGTTGGACCGCCTCACAACTCTCGTCTCCTCCAATGCCGAGCAAATTCATGCCCTGAGCGTCGCCCAATCCGCCGGCCTCGCACGCATGCAACAAATCAACGAGTCCAACACCGCACAGATTGTCGCTCTTGCCGAAAGTCAAGCAAAGCTGCAAGCTCTCATTGATCAGAATGCGTCGCACTACATTGCCCTCTCCAATTCGAGCTTCCAGGCGCAGGAAAGCATCAAGACTATACTCAAGAGCACGACAAGCCAGATTCAAGGCTTGAGCAAGAATCAGTCCCAGCTGGCGAATACGTATGATGGCATGATGCGCGGTATCGAAGAGTTGGCTGGGGTGGTAAGAGAGGGACAGATGAGCATGAATATCAGTGGTAGTGCTGCATCCGATACTTCGACTGCGGTATCGTCGCCCATACCGTTCAGCGTCATGGGCAACCGCATCAATCCGCCGCCGAGAAAATTGAACCGCAAGATCAAGGGAGTGTGGTATGAGTATGACACGAGTGATAGTCCGACGCAGAGTCCGAGGCGGAGTGTGCAGTTTAAGGATGTGGAGGTGAAGGGGCCGAGGAAGATATGAGAGTGCAAGGACGCGACACGGACTCGACTTTCGCATATTCTGGGATTATTCTATCTTGATCGACGAACATCGTGGGGCAGTCGTTTGAGCGCGTCGCTCTTGCACGCGATTGAACCACAAGGCACGTGACCGCGAGTTCACTCCCCCCGCGTTCTCAAGGTCCATCGAGTCCCGGAACTCGCTCAAAGCCTCTCATATCCGCTCAAATTTGTTCCACAGTACTCGTTGGGACATACGGAGTCTCACATCATGCTAACCCCAACATCCTCGAGAGCAGACTGCTTCCGGTTGCTCGACCTGCCGGCCGGTGAGTTAACCAACCAACACCGATACCAGGCAGCCTCCAGTATATCACATCATTGACATGTAACTAGAACTCCGCAATCGAATGTACTATATCTCCGCCACCACCAATAACCACCGCGAAGGCCGGCTGTGCGCCCTACCAGAACTCTTCCTCGCCCATACATGTCGTCAAGTACGCACCGAGTATTTCTCAATATGCATGACGGCCCCAGTCGCCATAAAGTGGAATACTCTCCCCGCGTACTGCCGAACCTTCTATTCAACCACCGGGAGCCTCAAGTACGCGCCCTCGCAGCTGACACTCGTAATCGACGGAAGCTCGTTCACCGATCGCACAATCGACATACTTCCGCTCGTCATGATGCAGCACTCGAGTCCCCAACATGCATTCCAGCTCGCTTGCAGCGCCGACGCAGACGAGGGAGTTGACGGCGCGGAGTGGGTGATGGAAAACTCGCTTTGCTTCTATGGCGACAGGGCGATGTTCGAGGCGCTCTTGCGCCATCGCCATGCCGCGTGGGTTTACGAGGTCAAGGCGGGTAATGTGGTGAGCGTCAAGGTGTGTCCGCTGAGTACGGGTGTACAACCACTTGTGGTCTTTGGTGTCGCGGACGAAAAACTCATTGCGTGTGGAAGCAGTGAGGCAACGAAGGAGTATTACTTTGGAAAGGTGCAGATGGGTCACTTGTGGTCTGTTGCGCTTGGTGGGGTTGTGTTGTGTATGGATGGCGAGGTTCGATATGTGCAGGCTGAAAGCATGGGGTAGGGGGGAGACCTGGTGGGAGTACGGGGGAAGGGATATGAAGCTCGGGACGGGACGAATGAAGGATTTGGATCAAGCTAGTGCCCATTTGTTTTCTCGCGAACAGCAAGACAATTCACTTCGGTACTTTACTTTACGAGTATGAATTATTCGACTGCTAAGAGCCATTCATCACTCAATGCGACTGATTTAAACCTTCAGTTATGCACGAAGCTTTCCTTACTATTGTTCGCTTTCTCTTTGCCTGCGCCGCTTGTCCCATTGTCAGGCGCGATGTTGCATATTGAAGAGCGAGGTGGTGGTTGCGATGCCTTTATTCGAGCTTACTATTGTTCGCATGCCTCACGACCAATTTTGCCAGCGTCGCTCTTTGACGCCTCTTCTTCACTCGTTACTATTGTTCAGTATCCATTCCATTTCTTGAACTATCGCATTTCATCCCATCGCCCACCAAAACACTTCCCACTCATTTTCCAGAACCACAAACTCGCGCTGGCTGCACAATAAACACACTCATTTATCCTGCAAACATCCAACATGAGACCCCACACCATCCTCTCCATCGCCGCCCTCTGCGCAGTCGCCACCGCCTTACCCGCCAACGTCTTCGACAGCCCCTACCCCGACCCCGGCAACGAGCAAAACACATGCTACATCTACTACACCATGAAAGAAGACTACGCCCCGCGCGCCGTCCCCCTCCCCATCGCCGAACTAAAACTCACCATAAGCGACGACCTAAAAGTAATGACCCCAACGCCCTACCACCCCACCTGGTCCAACGGCGAAACATACGACAAGCCGCAATCCATATTCGCGGGGTCCGACAAAGCGCTCTGGCTCAACAAAGTCACGCGCGGCAACAATACGTTGAAGACTGCGTGGATGGATGCGGAGAGTAGCGAGGGCAAGGATTATTTGCAGTTTGATTACGCAGGGAAGGATGGGAAAGTGTGGCGCAAGTGGAAGAGTACGGACTTTGAAAGGGCATGTAATCGGGGGTATGATGATGGGTTGAAGTGGTGGGTTGAGAAGACGATTGTGAATGTTGGGCCGACGTGTTAATTTAGTGGAAGGATGGTGAATATTAAGAAGGTTGTGTTTAGGGAGGGGAGGGGGCTTGTAAGTTTTTGTGCTAGGGTTTTGCTTTGGGGGTGGGTTTCTCTTCTTTTTACTTTACACGGATCTTATCAACCGATACGATTACTTCATAAATTATTATTCAGACTTGGTAGGTGTGCCGGCTTGGTGCGATGTTGTTGAGGTAAGCGTGAATACGTGCGCAATTTCTTGAGCTCTTTGTCCCTTTATACGAAGTCTACATTTGCTCTCACGCGACCACGTTCAATAGAACAATGAGCATTATTTTTGAGACCGAAAGACAATGGTATTGATCCAAGGCGCAAGGTACACTAACCTTAAAATATTTTTCCCGGCGGCGCACCAATACCGATATTTATCGACTGTCGGATCGTGAGTATCGGTAGGAACGTCAGCAGTTCAACGCTGCCCAACGGGCCGACCCGATCCTACTTCGGCCCTACTCGTTTCATAGCATATACCCCTCTATAGCTCCCTGACGAGAACAACAACCAAGTCAACCAACATCGTACAGAATGCATTCGTAGCTATCGTTATTTCCTTTCACTAGTGAGCCTTCCAACATCGACACCTATATCGGCAAAATCTGTCACACCGCAAAATTACAGAGCAAAGCAGCCATGAAGACTACCACCTCAATAACCTTCCTCCCCCAGTCTCCCCCTCCCTCGCCCATCCTTTCGCCCTCCCCCACCCCATCTCCGAACTCTTCTCCCACAGAAAAGCTCTGACTAGCCGGACCTTCGCAGGAAAGCCGCGACACGGCCTCTGCACACTCCAAGGCCGCGTGACTGAACGCCTCCCGCGTACCACGCCCGTCACAGTGACTTTCGAAGTCCTGTGTTTCTTCAGCGGCCAGGGAACAGACCGCGTGGATTTCACATCTGGTCCGCCGTCGTTCAACGGCCCGGGTCCGCAGTGGTCAAACGGCCAGAATTTGTATGTCCCGCAGCGCATGCAGAATGAGCTTGTCACGCTGAATGATGTGATTGAGACGGATAGCGACTTGCGCATTGAGTGGCGCAATTTTACCAGTACGTATCACCATGCACTTTCTCACTAACTTTCTCACCAACTCGTGATTCTAGATGAAGACGGTGGTCTTCCCAGCTTCCCAGTCTCTGGCTACGCAGATTATTTGCACTTCGAATACACACTCATGCGGGCCCCGAAGGACAGTGGCATCAATACGATGATTGAGTTTGAGGATAGGCATGGCGAGAAGGACGATGTGCCGTGGGCGAGGTGTCAGAGACAGAGCGGTGAATTGATCGAGAATCTGAATGAGCATAGTAGAGCTATCAATCGTACGAGGACGATGATATGTAATTTCAATTGCTAGAGCGATGAGACTGTTGGGAATCGAGCCACCGTACGTGGCAGAGCAGGTAGCCAAACACGTGATCACATGGCCTGTGCGCAAGCTCGCACAATCCGTGTGCGAGCTGCAGCCTTGCCCTCAGAATCAATCAACCACGAACCACCACCGTTGCAACGACTGTTACTTGATTCAACCTTACCTTTGCCGTATCAACAGAGACGGATGGAGAATTATTTTATGCACTCCGCGACATGCGTTGAAGGTATGACAAACGCATGTTCGCTGAGAATGTCGCGTTCTCGCTGTCCTTGCGCATGAGTATAATGATCAATGCTGCAAGCAAGACAAGTCCATGGTGTGCAATCAAAGCACCCATCTTTGTTCTATTGTCCGTGGAGAGCGCCACCAGCACGCACAACAACGGCATGCATCGCAACTCTCTTGTCTGGCGCACGCCGTCCTTTGTCACTGCCAAATCCCAATTTCCGCTCCACGCCCATCGTACATAATCGGCGTCCGTCCTCAACATCTAGATCAACCAAACCTGCAGCTCAATCAACCACTCCCAACATCCTCTTATTCACCATCTGATCACCATTAAGTTCTTCACATCACTCCTTCCCCTCCTGCCCATACTCTCCGTCACCGCCATACCAGGCCCAAAGAAGCCGTCTGGTATGTGCAGCGTAACAGTCGAGCTCACGCACATCAACACGCGTAACGAAGGCGAGGACTTCGACGCCACGGTGCGCATCAAGTCGCTGAAGGACAGCGCCGGGAGAGTCATCAAGTCAGGGCCCGAGTAAGACACCCTTCCACTTTCGTTCAAAGCACACACTAACTCCAGCTACCGCAGATGGGCCAATACCACGCCCCGCATCCTGTTCCAAGCTGCAGTTGGCCTTCGACGCATGGACCGTGACAAAGCATACGGAGCGAACCTCTCCACCGTCATCGCTAAGAACGAGCTCATGGAGATCAGATGGCGAGGGGTATCAGGTGTGTTTGGCTTTTTAGCCTACCGTTAATGCTGACGACTGGATGCTACAGATGGCGCTAAGGATATCGAGAACAATTATGGGTGGCTTGACTTTACATTTGCGAGCGCATCTGAGAGCACGTTGACCAAGCCTATTAGCTGGAGTGATAACAAAAAGGGGTCGAAGGTTGCGAAGTGTATAAGGTCGGGGTGGAAGACTGGAGGAAAGATGAATGATGTGTATAGATCGAGGGACACTACTTGTTGGTTTGCCTGTGAGAAGGCGTCTAGGTGAGAGAGAACATTTGACTCTGGGAGTTGTGTGATGGGAGAAAACATCATTGACATAGTACTTGCAGTTCCGTTTTGTTTTGAGTGTTGCTTTTCTTTTTGTACGCTATTGCGATGCATGATAGCTCAATAAGTCTGTCACCAGCCTCCTTCAGGGTCCAAACCTCCTGTTTCATCTCAAAGAGAACTAACATCATGGTTGCCCATAGATGTAAAGCTCAGTAACGTCATCCTCGGGACGTAACCACCTGGATCAAGACCGTCTCTTCATCGCTGTATCGGCGGTATGCTCGTCTGATGCTGAATCGCAAACTGGTTTCGTTTCCTTTCTCCGGCGTTCAGACGGCTACCAACCCTCAACCTCTCACATCCCCCAAAATAACATCCGTCGCCTTCTCACTAATCATAAAAGTCGGCAAAATAGGAAATCCACCCATCGCCCTCGGAAACACACTCGCATCCACCACCCTTAGCGCCTCAACACCATGCACCCGAAATCTCGAATCAACACACGAGTTCGTCGCATTCAGCCCAATGGAACACGTAGACTGCGCGTGGTGCGAGAATACCTGGTCCATGAGCGCTTGGTCCATATCGATGCTGAGATCCGGAACGACGATCTTGTAAGGTCCGTACGGGGGCGGAGTGGCGTTGTAGACGCGCATCACGTATTCGATTCCTTCTCGTAGGGCTTGCAAGTCGTGTTCGCGGCCTTGTGCGAAGTAGTTAAAGTTGATGAGAGGTGTGTCTTGGGGGTCGGTGGAGCGGAGGCGTACTGTACCCTTTCGGAAATGTCAATAGATGTCCCAAAGATATATGAGGTTTGAACATGGGCTTACGGCTTTGTTTTGATACTGCATCTTGACCACGGACCAGAACGATCCGTTTGCCGTGCTGTCTGCATGACGAGAAAAGCCCTGGACATAGAAATCAGCCACTTGTCGCTACGCGTTTGGAAGTGGCGAAGCTCACGGGATAATAGCCATCGAAGACGACGCCTGCACCGCCAAAGAGAAAGAGGTCGGCGTCCTTGTTTTCGCTGACGCTAGAGCGGTACAGTATAGCTGCTGGCGCTGCACCCAAGCCATAGGGTCCAGTTCCGTTTTGCTGCCACTCTCGAAAGCACGGATCTCCTGGAGCTGCACGAGTGTAGATCTGCCATCAGCGCATGCCGCAAAAACGTTCAGCATCAACATTCTTACCGAGGTTCGTGCACTTCGCGAACGGGTTACCGTGCGGCATCGAAGCCTCCACACGTACGCCCGCTTCGTAATTGTCCTGCAGATTCATGCCAACAGCCGATAACTCTTGCACGACAGATATGTTGAAGCTCTCCAGCTCGTCTCGCGGACCAATACCGCTAAGCTTGAGCAACTGAGGCGTGTTGAAGGCGCCGGCGGCGATGATGACTTCCCGCGTGGCTGTCACATTGAATGGCACGCCAACCTGCAAGCCATTGTTGCGAGGATCCGCGCGGTAAAGGGCTTGACCTTGAAAGAAAGACACGCCGGTAGCACGTGGGTTAGTACCAGATACATTGAAAAGCACGCGTGTGGCGAGGGAAGTAGTGCTGATGGTCAATGGAAAGCGCTGGGTACCATTCTCGTGGACTTCGTTGGTTGTGTCGCTCAAATACGTTTGCGCGCTACTCCTTCGTCGCATGCCGTCATCGTGAAGAGGCAGCTGGTACAATGCTGCGTGCTCGTATCGATCTTGATCAAGACGGTTGAGATCGCGCTGCAGAAGCTGGTACGTGGCTGCCGTGGTATTGGGGCAGTCGGTGCCAATCGCGCAGAACAGATCCTGGAGCTGCTGCACATATCCTGGTTGACTGTCGAAGAGATCGATTTGGTTACGGTTCGACTGTAGTCTGTTAGTGAAAGGGGTCCGACGATGTGCGAGAGGAACCGTACTCCAAGCCAGCCATCATAGCCGTGGCCCTCCGCACCGGTGCTGTTGGGGCTGATATAGTAGTTCCTTTCGATCCGCTTGAAGTATCCGCGCATGGAGTCAATGCCCCAAGTGGCATCTTCTGTCAGATTTGCGATGTGCTCCCAATCGTTATCTGGCGGAAGAGCAAGATTCATCGCATTGTGGTTACCGCAGCCACCTAGTGTACCCGCTCGGGGATAAAGAATTCCAAGAGGTTCGGAACCGTTCGGAGGGTCAGTGCCGACGTAGTAGTCATGATTGGGTGTGCGCCACGTGTATTTGCTATCGCGGTATGCTTGCTCTGTGTCCTGGTAGTGATCTACGAAGTATTCCCAAGACATACTTGGATGTTCCGCAACTGGATCGGCACTGAGAACTGGATCAGCCGCATGTCAAAACGGGTGGTGTATTGACTGACAAGCTGGGTATCTGTTGAATTCTTTCGTCTCCATGATCCTCGCCGGCTTCGATGAGGAAGACAGAATGCCCGGCACGTGCCAAGTTGGCACTGAATTTGGTCAGTATTTCATCTGTCAACGAGCTGTGCACTTACGCAAGAGGACCTCCGCCGGGTCCTGACCCAACAATGACATACTCGTACTCCGATCTTTGTGCAACAGTGCACGCCCCAAGAACAAGCGCGATGAGTGGAAGTGCAAGCATACTTGTCGTTGCGGGAAGCGATGGAGTGAACAGACTGTATGGCAAGAAATTGCGATTTCTACCTCATGAGGGTGTCATTGCGGACCTCGTAGAGACCGAATCTTATATAGCCAAAGCCTTGGAAGGTCACCGATTGATACACAGCATTTTCTCTCAACGATCGGTCATAGTTTATCGCATAAATCCGAGGCATGTTGCTATAGCTTGACGCGTGGACTGACGGCCACTGAGGGCTGTTGTGAAATGCACTCTGATTGGCAAACATACAGGACTTTGTCGCAAAATCCGGATATCTCCAGTATGTTCAGGACTCTTGAACCTAATCTGAAGTTGAGGCGTTAGTTGTGTAAGTAGGATGCTCGTACGCAATGACTTGTGACTCGTCGCATGATAAGGACCACAGCAAGCTTGCATCGTGTGCGCCGAGATGCAGTAAGAAACCAAGAGGTGAGATGCAAAGATACGTCTGACGTCTCGCCGCGAGATCAGTTCTCGATGATGTTCTGCAAATGTGTCTAGCCAACGTGGCAAGCCGAATCCGATAGACGGACGAGAGGACATTTGGCCCTCTCCAGTTCATCACCATCTTCATCGAGTCAGGATATAGCCGTTCGTAGGACCGAACGCCGATGAAATAACCGCTCGAGCGAGACTATCGTGGCATGGCATCAACGAAGCGGTCGGTAGAACATGCAAGTTAGGCGCCCTGTCGTTGAAAAGCTGACATGCTCGGCAGGGAACTGCGATTTCCATTGGCGCGGCGGACGCGTGGTGGTGCACGCGACGAGCATTTGTAAGTCGACCTAAATTTGCATCTTGGTTATGCTCGTCAAAACACACGGGGAAGTGAGGTTTTGCTTTCGAGACCCAGCCTACACGTGCGCATTCGCGGAACGGTTTGAGCGCTGTAAACTTGTAGACGGCGTGAGAGGCACAGATGAAGTCGATTACTTCCGTGGCGTCTCGTGAATCTAATTGACGGCGACGTCTTCCATCGAGGCGAGGTTGCTCATGCAAGACCAACGTCTTTCGAAGGTCATCAGCCTGTGCCAGGCCTTCGCGGAAGAAACATGAAAGAAAACATCAGGGAGCAAAGGCCTGGGGGAGCCTCAACCGACCCAACCGAAGGAGTTTGAGGTGTTCTAAGGTTGTACGATGCTGTTGTCGTGGAAAGGTGGGAACCGAGGGTGGGGTCGCACCACCACTGCCGCCAACTTCGTCGCAATTTCCCTACTGCGTCAGCACCGCTCCACAACCACAACAACACCACCATTCCTCACCAATTCATCACCTGGGATCCGATATCGCATCGAAGTCCATCGTCGGCATATTGCAAGTAAATATCCAGCTGCTCTACGCTTCTCCGGAAGGGAATGCAAAGCGACCACCTTCCGGAAGAGGCGTCGCCATTCCGAGAGACCCACCTCTTGTGCTACGAGAAAGAGTTGAAGGCGCAAAGCCATGAGCAACGCAAGCGAGAAGCCATGAACAACACAAGTGTCTCAGTTCACGTACCTGCATGAAACACACCAGAACATACGCTATATCGCGAATCTGTGTCTGATAGCTGCCACGTTCTGAGACATGGAATTTCAACCCTCGCGTGGTTGCCAAATTCAATGCATGAGGCGAAGCGACCTCGAGTCTGCTTGCTCGTCAGGGTGTTGTACGACCCGGCTGCATGCATTTGGCAATCAGTTGACATGAGGAAATCCGCGTACCTTGCAAGTTGGCGAGTGCTTGGCTTCATTCACCAACCTGGCCGTCGTTCTCGAGTAACATTGGCTGAAGACCCTGCCATGTTTGTACACGAGATGTTGCCAGCCGGTAGTTCGAGTCCTTAGCGGCGAGATGTCTGTCCCGGTGCCCATTCCTACCGAGTTCGCGGCTCCCAATGTGGAGAAGTAGACTGTGGTTACAGCACGTTCCGCAGCATATCCCGTCCTCCTCTTTTGATATCGAAGTAGTGGTGAACCTTTCTCCGTGAAAAATGTTCGCAACTTCAGCTTTCACGGAGTCAGTGTCTATGTCAGGCTTTACGCATGCGTACCAGCAACACGGAATCTTTCATCGACCGATATGCGTC
>Ga0265798_10007564_pt1 | contig 14024 bp, 10 predicted proteins | sample P3T30metagenome_FD_192430 | JGI IMG/M metagenome (GOLD analysis project Ga0265798, IMG submission 192430) | Plant litter microbial communities from East Loma Ridge, Irvine, California - P3 T30 | ecosystem: Environmental > Terrestrial > Plant litter > Unclassified | place: USA: California...
GCAGTATTTTATGGCGCCGGAGGAGAGGGGGCAGTGGGGGGATAGGCAGAGAGATGAATTGTTTGGTAGTTTGTTTGGGCAGAGGGTGGGGCTTGGTGAGGGTGATGAGGTGGAGAGTGAGGTGGAGGAAGGTGTGGATGCTGAGGAGGCGGGATTGATGTTGTTTAGGAGTTAGTGGATGAGGAGGTGGAAGGCAGATTTACGTTACGCAGCTGGTCTCATGTTATTTAAAACATGAGGGGGCGGAGTACTTGGAAGGCAGATTTACATCACGTAGATCATGTTGTGTCTTCTCTGTTCTCGCTTCAAAGCTACCGATCATGGTGGTTGGGCTCAATTGCGAAGATCCATACCGTGTTGTTGACTGGTTCACGCGTTTGGTGGCGTATGTCAGCGAGCTCAGCCCCCAATTTGCATGCGCATCTTCGGTGACTGGACCAATCCTATGTTTTTCTTTCGGTCACTAGCTCAGCTATTGTTTCTCAGCCTTGTACTACCATTCCGTGTCTATAAGGTAGCCTTCCTGCGCTTTTGGTTCCAAGTCTGATATTATCCGACATCGAATTAACATGCCACCCTTCAATGCATCGGGCCTATACCTCACGCAGAATGCGACTTTCAATGGTAGCATTCCGGCCAATGCGACAAATCGTGAGTTGGATCCCCTCCAGCAGTCATCGAAGCCTTGCACTAATACCTGAGCAGCTGATGGAGACTCTGCCCAGCAGGTTTCGTGGCAAAGCGCTTACTGGCCAGTCATGGCTTGCATGTTAGCTGTATTATTACAAGAGACGGGAAGAGTCATGGAAACGCCTTTCAGCTATAGTTACGCCCTCCGCGCATGTCCTCTTGTTTGTGTAATGGATACATCGATGATGTTGGTGAAGTTCGTAGTCATGCTAGCTGTTGGTTGTTCGCCTCGAACTGCAGTCAGGCATGTGTGGTACGATCGATTCGACAAAGACCAAGACGACGCCGTCATCTCGTGGATAATGGAACTTTTTGCAATTTCTCGATCTATACACCACAGAGAACACCATTCGATTGGCGAGGCTGCCGATAACATGATCGAGCCTGTCTCATCCGCAGATTTGTACGGCGATTCGAATCCCGACCAGGATGAGTACATGTGTTCTGGTGGTCTTCCCGTGGTTAGCGATCAAGAAGTTGCCTTGACCGATATACCTTTGGCGGTTTTGCGACCCAGAGATGATTCGCCTATCTGTCGGCCTGTACGCACTGCTACTATACCTAGCATGGACGTCGCAGAAGTCGGGATTAGTGCTACCGAGGAGCTGGAGCGCCCTCATCAGAAACCCTCGGTGGAATTGCCTAATGATCCTCCAAACACTGTTGCCAGTGAGAGTCAAATGATCGACGACGATACAGCCACGGTCGCAGCGCCATCATCGTCTCCGAATGCCTTTATGGTTACGATCAATTACATGAAACCGCCTCCCGGATCTATCGTTGATCGTGGCTGGAGACTAAGCATGATGAGCTTCATATTTGGTGCGACTCCACAGGCTATCAAGGTGTTCAGCATGAGGGGCGTGCCTGGCACCCAACTCTTCGTGGGAACATACTTTGTCGCGTTCATTGTTCCAGAGATCTTCCGCTCACTAGCGGGACCGGTCGGTCAGTTCAATCTCTATCCTTTACCGATCGTCTCGAATGCTAAGTATTTCCTATCTCATGGAGCATTCTTGTTCCTTTTCTGGTTCGCAACTGGAATGTATGTCATGGGCCTTTTCCTCTGTGTCATCTCGGAATTCATAATACTGCACGGCCGTGAGGCTATCGTCCCTTTTGGCATGATGCTAGCATTTCCGGTCGCTCTCCTGCTTTTCTGGTTCCTGCAATTACTTATCGAATTTTGTCCGCAGCGCACAGCATCGTATGTGTACGATTCTAAGATCTCTCAGTACGTGCGCACTAACCTGGTGGCATTTATTATGGGGTTGTTTGCGCTAAGCTCTTCTACTGCGAAGGAATGTTTGTCTTTCGTGTGCGTTTACACAACGTGTCTCGTTGGCGTGTTGTGGGGTCTATGGTGCATATCGCTTTTTCCAGTCTATGACCACAACCTCGTGTTAGTCTTCCCATTAATGATTAGCTTTACTATCTTTGCGCCTATCATTTCATACATTGCATATCGGATTTTGTTTATAGGCTACCTATCTAACTTTATCCATCGTTTGTGCGGTACGAGAGGAACTACAGGAGAATTCTTCAAGGGAATGTTCATGTTGCTGAACATTGCGACCTTGACTTTAGTATATGCAAACCACTATTCTAGTTCTTCTGGTACCTTCAAGCCGCATTGGGTGGAGATATTGGGATAGGCTATCATAGGCAAAGAAATGTATTAATTCGCGCTGTTGAGAAAAAACGGGTTCTCGTTTCAGTCTGCTGCATGCGCTGCTGAGTGCTGACACAAGTTATGCTGCCGATGAATGCAACGTAGATTGAGATAGTGCAAGCTTGATACAATATCGAACGTAGGACTATACCACCGCTCTAATAAAGCCACGCGGTGGATGGAAGTGAAGTAAAAAAGAACTGCAACATGCATTACAACTGCCAGCCCACGCGACCAAATCCCACCCCTAAATCGGCGGCTTCTCCTCCCCCTCCGCATACTCCACAGCAATCTTCTTCGCCCCCGGACTCGGCTCCGGGTAACTCGTCCTCCTCCTCGCCCTAACATAAAAGTTCATCGGCCTGATAAGCTGAAACTCAGGGTCATACGTCACCGCCTCCTCGCCCTCCTTACTAAACTCATACCTATACACCAACTCCGGAAGCAGCACCTTGACCTCCCCAAGCGCAAAGTTGAAGCCAATACAACTACGCGGGCCAGTCGCAAACGGCATGTACGAGTTCTTGGGGCGGTTGGAAACCTCCTCTGTGCCCCAGCGATCAGGGTCGAAACGGTCGGGATTAGACCAGATGGACGGGTTGTTGTGGATGGCGTGCAAGGCGCAGATGACGACAGAGCCGGCGGGCAACTTGTAGCCGCCGGGAACGATACAATCAACCTTAGCAGTGCGTCCAGGTTGGAAAGAAGGGTTGTGCAAACGCTGGGTCTCCTTGACGAATTTGTCGAGGAAAGTGAGGCCGTCGGAGAGTTCAGGTGTCCACTTTGTGTTCTCGTTTACGCCGGCGTCGACGAGTTCCTGGAGGAGCCGCTCCTGGTTGCCTTCGTAGACGCAGAGGGAGTAGAGGAGCCAGGAGAGGAGGGAGGAGGTCGTTGTGAAGCCTGCGCCGGAGATGGGCAGCATGTTTGGGATGACGAGTTCGCGGGGGAGTTTGTTGCCGTTGTCGTCGGTGGCGCGCTTGAGGTAGTCGACTACGCAGCTGGCTCCTAGGGCTGCGGACTGCAGGGGTAGATCGTCTTCATTGCTGCCTTTGGGTGCTTGGTCGATTGCTTGGTTGAGGATGGTCCAGAGTCTGTAGCGGATCTTGTCGAGGTCGTAGGCTGCTGTAAAGGGGATGGCGCTTAGCTTCGCGTACCACGCACCTCTTGACGCGACCTTCTTGTTCAGGGATAGTGATTGGGCGATCAAGATGACTAGCTCGCTCAGCGGCGCATCTGGGTTGTCGAAGTGGTGGGCGTCGTATCCGAGCGCAAACTTGAAGACGGTCTGGGATGCGAGCTTCAGCATGTACTGGTAGACGTTCCAGGCTTCGCCTTGCTCATCCAGCTGGTCAAAGACTTTGAACGAGTCCTTTACCGAGGCTTCCATAAGAGGTGTGTAGTGTCTGATAGCCTTTGGTGCCATGGAAGGCGGGATGAACTTGTGCGCTTGCCTCCACGCATCGGTGTCGGTATCGCAAATGAACAACGCCCTGTTATCCTTGATACCCGCCAAAGGATGCTCGGGGGTGATGTGTTTGCTGAAGAACGCCGATTCTTGGAAAGCCACAGTCGCGATAGCAGGGTCATTGGTTAGGTAATTCTGCTTGCCCATCGTCTCGTACTTGATCAAAGATCCGTACTTCTGGAAAAGACGCGCATGGTTTCCCTGAGCTGGTTAGTGGTAGTTCGCGCGCTTTTCAAGTTGAACTCACGAGATGATCGGGAAAGACCTCGTAATAGCTGCCCACGAAAGGAAGACCTTCTGGACCTGAAGGGTCGCGAATGGCCTGTCCGTCGACCGTAATGCCTATATCCTCGTCGCAATCCAGTACATCGTCCAAGTCTCGTAGTTCATCTCCTTTGGGATCTTGCAGCCCGATGCCTGATGAGATGTAAGTTCACATCCATGTCAATTGCATGTATCTGCGTACCGGTCGATTGGATAATATTGTACTGCTCCGCTACAGCAACTTGCAGCGCCTCAAAGTCATGATACTGATCAATGTGAATGTCCTGGCGAAAGACATTCTTGTCCTGCCCAACGAGGTAAAAGCCCTTGATAGTCATGATGCTCAGTAGTGAAGTATAAGATGACGGTTGAGCGTCGCAACCTTGACAGGACTACAACGCGACTAAATGAAAGCTGCACACCAAACTACGTATCCATCTGCAACCCACCACCTGCAGGCATCGTCTAGTCTGTAAATATGACGCATCGCCACTGACCAACCTCCGGCTTGCGCTTCATCGTACGAAAAGCGCCGAAGAGCCCAATGCGCCATTCAACGCGCGCCAAAATAAAGCAAAAACACTGCAGGTCGTGCGAACGCGCCCGGCCGAAGCCGTTGATCGAAATTTCATTCGAGGTAACAGATTTAGCAAGTATGCGTTGCGCGTAAGAAGCTTGGACAAAGCCACTCGCGTGGTGGCACCTCCGATTGTCAGCGGAGGCTTGATTGGTTTAAGCCTTGTTGTGCCGAGGTAAGTGGGGGGCTTGGCTCCACCAACACCGGACACCTCGTGGTAGCCGCTGCAATAGCGCTGTCATTTGTCATGGCGCAACAACAGATCCTGATGCTGCGAATGTCCGAGATCTCGGTCGTCGCGCGCAGACGAAGTGGATCGCGTATGCCCGTTGCGCATTTGCTGCATGGGGCTATTGCGAGGATGAAGGGTCTTGGCTGGAGGCTTTCATCGTCGCAGTTATTCGACCTGACGCCCCCTTTGTGACGCAACGCTTTCATCACTTTCTATCTATTTTCAAGCCATGGCCGACGGTGTATACACCCTCCAAGAGGTAGCGAAGCATACCAGCAAGACCGATCTATGGGTCACCCTATGGAACCACGTCTACAACGTAACAGACTACCAAGAAGACCACCCGGGCGGTAAAGAGTTCCTACTCGAGAACGCCGGCACAGACGCAACAACCGCCTACGAAGACATCGGCCATTCGACAGACGCGCGAGAGATCCTCGAGAACTTCCGCATTGGACGCATCGCAGACGAGGACTGGACCGACCATGAAGCCGCAAAGATGCCCACGATCACGCCGAGCAGAGTGCACGTTGTCAACAACTTGCCTCCGCCGAAATCGTGGCGGTTGCATCTTGGAGCTATTGGCTTTGGCCTCACATCTGTCGTGCTCTCCATAGTCGCAGGACGACGCTTCTCGCCGCTGCTGCACCGACTCCAAAGCGCCGGTTTCTGGAAGGGCTTCGCCGTGTCTTCCATCGCGAGTATGGCTATAGCCGGCTACGCCAGCTTATGGGCAACCAAGAGCTTCGACGTCGCGCACAAAGACTTCCAATCCTACCCCGCGCACATCAAAGCAAAATCCATGTCCTCGAAGCCAACGAAGAAAAAAGACATCAACCTCGGCGTCCTCAACGCCCGCGTCTACCAGCCCTTCCCTCTAATCGACAAATTCAACATCTCCCACGACACAATCCGCTTCATCTTCGGGCTGCCGAATGAGAACTCCGTGCTAGGGCTGCCGACGGGCCAACACATTGCCATCAGGCACGAAGTCGACGGAAAGCAACTCGCACGCTCCTACACGCCTACGTCCAGCAACAAGGACCGCGGCCGTCTGGAACTGACTGTCAAGATCTACGAGGGCGGCAAACTGACACCCTGGTTGAGCAAGCTAAACGTCGGCGACACCGTTGAGATTCGCGGACCAAAAGGCGAGATGAAGTACCACAAGAACCTCGTCAAGGAACTTGGTATGATCGCCGGCGGCACGGGTATCACACCCATGTTCCAAATCATCCGCCGTATCTGCGAAGACCCGCGCGACGACACCAAGACGACGCTGCTGTATGCCAATAAGACGGAAGGCGACATTCTGCTTAAAGATGAACTCGACAAGTTTGCGGAGCAGTACGAGCAGTTCAATGTGCACTACGTTTTGAGCAGCCCTTCGGACAGCTGGAAGGGCGACAAGGGGCGTATCAGCAAGGAGATGATTGAGCAGCGTTTGCCTGCGCCGGCTGGGATGGATAGCAAGGTTCTTGTTTGCGGGCCGGATCCGATGATGGAGGCTATGGTTGGGTATTTGCAGGATCGGGGGTTCAAGGCACCGGGTATGTTGATATCTTCTGATGACTTTGTATGGAATATTGCTAACGAGGGCTTAGGCAAAATCTCGAAGCCGCAGGATGAGATCTTTACTTTCCAGTGATCATTCTGTTTGGTGTGCTATGAAGTTAGGGGTCGTGGAACGGTTGTCGCAGCAGGATTGTTGGAGTAGTTGGGCTAGACTGGGCCTTGATTTGGGCCTGTTCAATACACAAATCTCGTAATCTAGTGCAAATGTTAACCTTTCCAAAATGAACTTTACCATCAACTAACCCTCCACTTCCCAACTTCAGCGCGCGCATTCCGACAATCGTCATAGTCGCACATCGACCAACAACCCAAGTTCGCGCAGCATGCAAGAAGTTCGGCCGACATACCACCGCCCAACGTCTCGCACGCCCCAACGCCCATCTCGCACGACACAAAAAGCACCGAACGAATGACGTCGCCACCCGAGCGGCACTGCACGGATGTCTACCGAGCTGTTGGGCAGTGACGCAACACCGACATGCTTCTAGGCTGCATTAGCGTCAGCCAATGGTATACAACATGCATCTAGACGCGCTTGAGAAAGTTGCGGTATTAGCGATAGCCCAGCAGCATCGACTGCCGTCTGAACTATCACACCACGACAACGGAAAATGTCTCTTTGCGCAAGGCGACTGACAAGAGGCGTTCGGCGAGTCTCGGCCGAGCCCTCTGCGAGCTATGCGACGACGCGATGTTTGAACACACGTATAACTACACAAGAACTCAAAGTGAGGAATGTCAACACAGCTTTCCGCACTCGATCAACATCGTTGTCATACTCCATCATGGCGAATACGCAAACACGAGCTGCATCCAGCAGCACACAACCGCAATGGACGGCACCAGACACATCATCGAGACCAGTCGCCGTTCTGGGCGGAGGAGTCCTCGGTCGTCGAATCGCTGCTTCATGGGTCGCTGCTGGCTATGAGGTCGTGTTGTGCGATCTCAGTGATGAGCAAAGGAACGCCGCAACACACTACATCGAACACCACATGGACGAATTCTCGAAACTCACAGGCAACGCACATAAACCAACGCAATTCAACACTGTCAAAGATATTGCAGAGGCGGTCAAGAACGCGTGGCTGGTAGTCGAAGCATTACCAGAGAAGCTTCCGTTGAAGATCGACATCATGGGCCAGCTTCAACAACAAGCACCGGGTGATTGTATCCTAGCTTCCAACTCGTCGTCGTACAAGTCGCGGTTCATGCTCGATAAGGTGGACGCGGGTAGTCGGCATCGCGTTTGCAACATGCATTACTACATGCCCCCGGGCAACAACGTTGTCGAGCTTATGACGTGCGGTGAGACGCACGCAGACATTCTGCCGTTTCTGCAAAGCAAACTTCATGATGCGGGCATGACACCAGCTATCGCGCGCAAGGAGTCGACTGGCTTCATCTTCAACCGGTTGTGGGCTGCCATTAAGAGGGAGAGTCTGCTTATCATGGCGGAGGGCGTTTCGGAGCCGGAGGAGATCGACAGGCTGTTCTTGACGATGTTCAAAGACAACCCGGTTGGACCTTGCGGGATGATGGATGCGGTAGGATTGGACACGGTTGCGTTCATCGAGAACAACTATGTTGAAGAACGCGGCGGCGACCCCACAGCACGGGACTGGGTCCAGAAGAACTTTGTCGAAAAGGGCAAGCTCGGCGCGAAGTCTGGCAAAGGCGGTCTGTATCCCGCTGGTGAGACGACGCGAAGCTCCAAGGATGAGAGCGGCCACCACGACAATCTTGCGGCGCCCAGACTGTACTTCCTTGACATTGGCATCGGGGGCAATGTTACCGACCTGCAGAAGATGGCCACGTCTGGCAAGATCATGACTGCTTCAGCGGATGGAAGTAAGGTGCGCGAGATCGTCGGCGGTCAAGCCATGCCAGACGGTATCGACGTATCCATCTCAGCTGGTCGCATCTTCTGGACGAATATGGGCGCGTCTCCCGCCAAGAACAACGGCAGTGTCATGTCCGCGAACCTCGATGGCACCGACGTTCAAGGCATCATTCCGGAAGGTCAGATCCATACACCGAAGCAACTTAAGATCGACCACGAAAACAAGAAGCTGTACATCTGCGATCGGGAAGGCCTGCGCGTCCACCGGTGCGGCTTTGACGGCAAAAACCACGAGATTATCGTGCAGACTGGCGACTCCAACTCAGCAGAAGGAGAAGATCAGACCAACTGGTGTGTTGGTATTGCAGTCGACCCTCAAGGTGGAAAGTTTTACTGGTCTCAGAAGGGCCCGTCCAAGGGTGGCAAAGGCCGCATCTTCCGCGCAAACATGCAGACGCCTGCCAATGAGACAGCATCTTCCCGATCCGACATCGAACTGCTCTTCGATCACCTTCCCGAACCCATCGATCTGGAGTTCGAGACCGACAGCCAAACGCTGTACTGGACCGACCGCGGCGAATACCCACTCGGCAACACGCTGAACAAGGCGTATGTAGGTGCCGAGACGAAGGAGGAGAGAGGCGTTGTAACGCTAGCGAGACATTTCCACGAGCCGATCGGATTGAAGATAGATGCTGTGAACCGGCACGTCTACTTGACTGACCTTGGTGGTACCGTGTACAGGTTCGACATGGACGGAGGGAGGAAGAAGAAAATTTACGAGACAGACAGCGCGTACTCTGGTATCGCACTTGCGCATCTGCACTAGATATAATTATAGCCCTGTTGTTAGTATCAGTAATGTAATCGTGAAGATGTAATTGAGGCGCCTGCAGTGATAAGACGATGATGTCGGTGTTTGAGCGAAGAGCATTGGCCGACGCACCCTCGGCATCCAAAACCCACCGAGGGTCCAAGCTCCTCAACACCAAAACATTCCGACCACCCCACGCGACAATTCCGCTGCGCTATCCGTCCCTCTCCCTCCACTCCACGCCGGGCGCTGACCCCAATTCCTTCACTCAATCATCGCGCAATATCTACCGCCACGATGAACACAATCTCGAAACCCCCAACAATAAAACGCATCTCAGGCCCCAAGCGCTTCATCGGCGTCCTCGTCGGCATAACCGGCGGCCTCTCCGCCAACGTCCTCCTCGCCTACAGCGTCTCCTCCTTCTACACGCGCAACACAAAATTCGTGCCCTACGACGCCTCCTCCCCAGACCTCACCACAGCCGTCTTCCGCGCGCACAACCCGAATGGCAACCCGCCTGGCTGCATAGACCATGCGATAAAGCAGATTCCATATGGGAAGCTGCCGGAGAAGTACTGGGTCAAGGGCGATGGAGGCAGGATATCCGTTGATCAACCGGCTTTGACAACAGATTTTTGTCGGGGGATTTGGAGCGGCGTGGCGTTTAGGGTGCAGAGACGGTTGTTGGAGAAGTGGTATCGTAATGTGGAGGGCAGGGAAAGCCATCTTTGGGATGTGAAGGAGTTGGCGAAGAGTGAATATGGGGTTGGGACGAAGATTGTGGATCATTTTGAGGTTGTGGAGCATAAGGATGATAAGGTGAGATCGTACCCTCTGTTGGAAAGAATGCTAGCTGACTCAAGTCTCTTCACAGGTTATTGTGCGATGCGGCGACTCGCCACATGTTTCTGAACCCAGACCCTCGGACGGTCTCTTCTCCATGGAGGTCTCGAAAGACGATGCTGCGCAGATGGCTACTTTCCACTTGAAGTCGGTCTTTGTGGACACAACGCCAGAGGGCAAGGACGCTGGGCCACAACCAGGGCATATTCAGTGGCTGCACAGATTGTACACCAAGCTCTGGATGGAGAGCGCGACGCGCAAGTTGATCAAGGAGGCATAGACATGATACCATCGCAATGCAAACTATTTTGGTTACGAAGTACCCTAATTTGGTCAGGATTGGAAACGCTGTTTATGATGGATGACCAGCGCGCAAAACGATCGGCGTGCGGAGCTCGCCCCGCCCGTTCGGTCGCAATCCAAGACAGCAGCGCAAGCGCAAAAGCAAGTCTATCCGTAGCTCGAGGTCGACGCGGGGGTCAGTCATCGTGACATACGTCAGCGGATCGGCGTGCGTCGAATAGCCGGTACCCATTCGTTCCAATCATGATGGTCCGGAGAAGTGCTTCACAGCACCATACTTGAGATCTCTAACTTCGCAAGCTTGTTTCAATTTGTTGGTCTTCCACTTCTTCCACACTCAACTGCTAACTGCAGCTCCTTACTTCAACACCAAAACAGACACATTGCCTTCCATCACAATACTCCCGAGACTCTCTACAACATGGGCGTCATGAGCGTAACCTCCGAAACAATCTTCAACTACCCACCCGAAATAATCTACGACTTCGTCTCTAATCCTGAAAACTGGGGCCGCACATACGGTGGCAGCGCTGGCTTGCCAGAAGGGCAGAAGTTGACCCTCCCCCTCAAAGTCGGCGACATCTGGACCGAAAAAGTCGCTTTGCCAAACAACACCTACCACCCCAAATGGACCTTGGAAATCGCCGACCGCGGCCGCAAATTTGCGTTTCGACAAGTCAATAACATCGCTGCGGGCGAGGATGGCAGCGGCGGTGTTGCAGGGTATTGTTGGATCACGTATACGTTTGTGGAAGCTGGGTGTGGGTTAACGTTGTTTACGCGCAATTTGACGTGTGAGCTTGAGAAGGGGGTGGATGTGCCTGAGGATCTTTGGGTTGCGATGAGTAGGCCGAGTGGGATTGATAGGTATCATGAGAAGATTAAGGGGTTGCTTGATGAGGAGATGGGGGAGCATAAAATTTCGTCGGTTTAGAGTGGTGATGATATTGAGGGGGATAATGCTTGGGAATAGGAGGATAGAGTTTATGCAGAAATCGTTTGTTACGTTTTTGGGCGACCATGGACTTCTTGCTATCTACACTTGGGCAGTGTTCGCATTATTCTGCTAGAGAAGACTAGTGGAAAAGAGAGGGATACCCGTGGACACAGCTCGAGACGGATAGAGTACAGAGGCGGGGCGAAGAACCTAACGCTAACCTGCATCCGGGTGTGGCGTTGTCGCTGTAGATCTTATGCATCCAGGCACTCGCGACCTCACGTCCACTTTGTAGCATTGTCTGGGATCTCACCATGTTCAGTCTTCGAAGTAATGTATACGGAAGCGCACCTGCTTAGCTCCCTCGTACAAAATGGACATAATGCTTACCGTGGCACAGCACGCAATCGCAGTCCGAGTGGACGCATCGTTGTTCTGTCATTGCAGGTCGAGGCCTAGCTCGGCCGGCACCTTGGTCATCAAGTACGACCATGTACGACAATTATACGCGCTGAACAATCAGAGAAAGATAGGAACATTACCATCTGAACAGCTTATCCGGAGCGTCATTTGATCCATCCATTAGTTCACGACCTCGGGGATGTGGTACCCCGCAACAACCCCGCACAGTATCGACTGGATCTTCAATCACAGGTCAACATTGCGGCTGTGTCCCTTCGCCCCGGTGTATGCTGTCCTACGAATTCGTCCTCCACGGAGCAGCTTTGGGTCACGCACAGCTGTCAGCATTGGCGACTAATACGCCCGACGCCCGATGCCCGCTGTGGTGTAAGATGACATGTACCTGGTGTCGATCTATAAAGTTGTGATCTTTTCCGTTGTGCTTCGCTCTTCCAAGAGTCTCTAATAGATTCACGACCACCTTCCCAGTCTTCTGTCGTATCATAGCTCCCAAGATGGCGCCAGATCTGAACACGACGGGCAGCGGCAAGCAATGGGATTACTCAACGCCTGGCTCTGGCGGCTACAGCGTCCCCGACATCGTCTATAATGTGTGTTCCAATACCCCTTAGCTTCTAGCAAAAAGACTGATCATCTTCCAGGACCCTTCCTCTCGAAAGCTGAAGGTGTTGACTATTGGAGCCGGCCTGTCTGGCATTCAAATGGCATACCAGATACAGAAACACACGCAGAATGTCGAGCATGTCATCTACGAGAAGAATGCCACTCTAGGAGGAACATGGCTCGAAAACAGGTATCCAGGTACATCCACTAGTGGATCTTCGCGTGAGTGAGCTGACTCTTGCAGGTTGCGCCTGCGACATCCCGTCGCATGCCTACACCCTCAACTTCGCTCTCAACCCAGACTGGCCGCGCTTCTTCTCCTACGCACCAGACATCCAAAAGTACCTCGAAAAGGTCTGCGATGTATTTGACCTGCGCAAGTACATGACATTCAACACCGAAGCTGTGCGAGCCGAGTGGCAAGACGACGTCGGCAAGTGGAAGGTCACGCTCCGTCAGATGTCATCTTCTGGTGAAGAACGAGAGTTCGAGGAGGAATGCGATCTTCTTCTCTACGCTTCCGGTATCTTGAACAACTACAAGTGGCCTGGCATCAAAGGCATCAACAGCTTCAAGGGTCGCATCGTTCATACCGCGACATGGCCGAAGGACTATCAAAGTGAGCAGTGGAAGGACGATCGCGTAGCCATCATCGGCTCTGGTGCTTCTTCCATCCAAACAGTACCGACCATGCAACCACACGTAAAGCACATGGATATCTTCGTCCGAACCGGAGTTTGGTTCGTTCAAATTGCGAACAACTACGGCCAGAACAAGGAGTACTCACAAGAAGAGCGCGATGAGTTCCGGAATGACCCGCGTAAGCTCGTTGCGCATGCCAAGGATATCGAGAACCAGGTCAACGGGCTGTGGGGCGCGTTCTACGCTGGGAGTGAAGCGCAGAAAGGCGCTCAAGAGCTGTTCAGGGAGAGGATGAAAGAGTTCCTAAAGGATGAACGACTCTTGGAGGGATTCACTCCGAAATTTGAGGTTGGCTGTAAGTTGCATACACTCTTGAAGGAAAAGCTCCGGAACTAACATTCTTGCAGGCCGCCGCATAACCCCGGGCGACCCTTACATGAAAGCCATCCAAGAGCCAAACGTCGACGTACACTTCACCGCCGTAAACGAGATCACCGAAACCGGCGTCGTCGGCGCAGACGGCATCGAACGCGAAGTCGACACCATTGTCTGCGCCACCGGCTTCGACGTAACCTACCGCCCACGCTTCCCCATCATCGGCCGCAACGGCGTCGACCTCTACGAAAAATGGAAACACGAACCCGAAGGCTACCTCGGCCTCGCCTGCCCGGACATGCCCAACTGGCTCATGTTCGTTGGCCCAACCTGGCCCGTCGAGAACGGCTCCGTCACCGGCCCCCTCCTCGCAGTCGCAGAATACACCATCCAAATCATCAAAAAGATGCAACGCGACCACATCAAATCCTGGGTCCCCCGCCAATCCATCACCGACGCCTTCAACGAGCACGCCCAAGAATGGATCAAACACACCGTCTGGAAAGGCCCCTGCAGATCCTGGTACAAGAACAACGATACGGGGCGCGTAAACGCCGTTTGGCCCGGCTCCTCGAACCAGTACGCCGAGGTTATTGAGACGCCGCGGTATGAAGACTTTGAGATTGAGTATATGCATGAGAATCCTTGGGCGCATCTGGGGATGGGGTATGCGATGCGGAATAAGTTGTTTCCCGAGGCGGATGTTAGTCCGTATTTGGCGGTGGAGAATATTGATCCGATGTGGTTGAAGGCTATTGGGTAT
>Ga0265798_10007566_pt1 | contig 14023 bp, 8 predicted proteins | sample P3T30metagenome_FD_192430 | JGI IMG/M metagenome (GOLD analysis project Ga0265798, IMG submission 192430) | Plant litter microbial communities from East Loma Ridge, Irvine, California - P3 T30 | ecosystem: Environmental > Terrestrial > Plant litter > Unclassified | place: USA: California...
ACGCGGCGCCGCAAGGCTCGTACCTGAACGACGTGCGTTTTTCGAATGACGGCAAGTACGCCTACATCACCGATTCGGGCGTGGTCGGCGCGATCCTGGTGCTCGATCTGGCGGCCGGCAAGACCGTGCGCCTGCTCGCTGGCCACCCTTCGACCCAGATGAAGGATGGCCTGAACGTGACGGCAGATGGCGAAGTGTTGCGCCGCCCTGATGGACGCGGGGTCGAGTTTTCGGCCGACGGCATCGAACTGTCGCACGATGGCGTTTGGCTGTACTGGCAGGCAATCAAGGGCGATACGCTGTACCGCATCGCGACCGAGGTGCTCATCGACAAAGGCTTGCAGGGCCAGGACGTGGGCGAGGCGGTCCAGGACTATGGCTACAACGGCGTCAATGACGGCTTGCTCATCGCGCGCGGCACCGACACCATGCTCTTGACGTCGGTGCAGGACGACGCCATCAAGGCGCGCAAGCTCGACGACGGCCCCGGGGCCGAACCGCGCTTGCTGGTGCGCGATCAACGCCTGCGCTGGCCCGACACCTTCACACAAGGCCCGGATGGGGCAGTGTACGTGACGTCGTCGCACATCCAGGACTCGAGCTTCTTCGTGCCGGACGCGCCGGCGGCGCTGCCGACCGAATTGTGGCGCCTGGTGCCAGAGGCAAACCCGACGCCATGAACCCGCGGCGCGCTAGGGCCTGACGGCGCGCGCCGCGGCGCGCGCGTCATCGAGCAACCGTTGCATGCGCGCGCGCGCGGCGGCGTCGAACGGGGCGGGTTGCAAACGGTTCGGATACCCAAGCAGGCTGCCGCGCTCGAGTACCGGTTCGAGCAAGGCGATGCACTGCTCCCAGCGTTGCAGGCGGAACGCAATGAAGGCGGTGAGCACTTCCCGGTCCCAGTTCGTAAACGTGAGCATGCCGCGCAGCATGGGGTCGCGACTTTTTCCTTCGATATCATTTTCTCGCCGAAGGATCATGTCATGCACCCGCGCCAAGTCGTCGATCCAGGCGAACCACGGCAAGACTTCATCCTCGGTCAGTTGCGCGATCTCGGACAAGGATTCTTCCAGCGATTCACCATGCGGACCGATGGCCCACACTTTCCAGACCTTGTTGCCAGCTTGACGGCGCCGCCGGAACAGGCCCTTGCGCACGTGGCACTGCGTGACGTCGGGCCAGACTTCGCCGTTTCGCTTGTTCGGCATGCCGAACGACGCCGCCAGGTCGGCGAACAGGAAGTGGCGGCCGAGTTCCACGATGAGCGCGTAGCCATGCGTTTCACGGTCGGCCTCGATGCGCAGCTGGATGACATCGATCCAGTCTGCGCTCTTGCGACGCACGATGTTGCCCTCGAAGCGGCCGAAGCCGTTCGCCTTGAGCACCGGCTGCAGCAACGCCAGCAGGCGCCGGTGCAGCTCGGCGCGGCCAACCGCAGGGGCGGCGCCCCTGCCCTGCGCCGCGCCAGCGCCGCCCACCACCCTCGCCAGCAACTTCGACAGCGCATCCGATAGCGTCATCTGTCCATCCTCATCTGCCCATGCTTGCCTTGATCGCGTCGTCGATCAAGCCCGACGCGCCCCCTACCAGCGCCGCTTCGCCGTTTTTCAATACCCGGGCGCCGTTGACGCCGATGCCAGGGATGTTCTTCACGGCCGAGATACCCCCATTATCGATCAGATGCTGGATGCGCGACAAGTCCGCACCCGGGCGCGTCCACAGCGTCATTGGTATGCCGCGGTCGGCTGCGATCAGGGCTTCGGCATGGATCTGGGACGCATCCTTTGAGCTGATCGCCTTGACATTCTTGACTTCATCGAGCCTGGTGGCGGTCAATCGGTCCGGCACCACCTTGGTACCGTTGCTTGCAGTGATTTTCGTCTTGCCTTTGGAAGCGATGCCAAGCATCTTCTCGCCGAGTTCGCCGACCGCCGCCGAGCGGCGCGGGTCGTTGGCACGGGTGCCGATCTTCGAGATCCGGCTGATGCTGGCCAGGTTGGTCAGCTTGGAAGTGAGTCCGGCGCCGACCGCGCCCAAGCCGGCGTCGACCGCCATCGACTTCCAGTCGAAGACCGAGCTCCAGTTGCCGCCCGACGTCATGTAGCGTATTGCCCCACCGAGCAGCACACTGCCAGCCGCGCCCACGCACGACGGACAATTACCTGTCGGATCATTCAAGTTGGCAGGGTCGTTGCCGACGTACGCATACAGATTCAGGCCATCGGCATAGCCGATCGTGTCCGGCTGCAGGAAGCGGCCCAGCGACGGCGAGTAGAAGCGGGCCTTGTAGTAGGACAGCCCGAGTTCGCTCAGGTATTGCTGGCCGGTGTAACGGAAGCGCGGAGCGGCGTCGGCGGCAGTTTCGCCGAACGGTCCGTAGGCATACACGGCTGCCGCGCCACCGGTGGCGTCGGCGCGGGCCACGATCGAGCCCTGCTGATCGGCGTACAGCCAGCTCTTGTCTGCCGTTCCGACGCCCTCGTACTGCACCAGTATCTCGTCCAGGCCCGGACCGGGAACGTAGCGCCGCGTCAGCTCGCCGGTGGCGCCATATTCGGCAACCAGGGCCGCTCCACTGTAGAGCAGGTCGGTCGCGACGCCGCCAATCACGGTGCGCCGCATGCGGCCCAGAGGATCGTAGCTCAGCACTGCCGCCAGATCCGGTTTGCCAGCCGATATCAGACGGCCGTCGGCATCGTAGCCGTAGTTCCAGGTTCCATCGCCGGTCAGATTGCCATTGGCGTCGTGGACAATCGCGGCGCCCGCCACCTGCGTGTATTGATTCAGGCCATTAACGCTGAAACCGCGCATGCCGTTGGCATGACCGCTCCAGCCATACAGGTCGTTGTTCCAGGTCTGCTCGGTCAGTTCCTGCACCTGGTTGCGGTTGTAGGTCCAGCTGACGTCGTGGACGGCGCCGGCCAGATTGTGTCCCAAGCCGGACAGCGTCGACTGGGCGGAATAAGCGTACGCCGTCGTCGTGCCATTACCCAGCGTGACCGTGGCGCGGCGCGAGCGGTCGTCGTAGGTATAGCTGGCGAGCATGACGCTGCCCCGCTCGGACAGCGCCGCCGGACGGTTCAGCACATCATAGGCGGTGGTGACATAAAAAGCATCGGGCCAGGTCGTTCGCACGCGGTTTCCGCCGCCATCGTACATATAGGAGATCGTCTTGCCGCCAGCCGTGGCGCTCAGTTCGCGGCCTGCCTTGTCATAGTTCCACACCAGATCACTGGCGGGGTCGGCATATTTCGCCGTCAGCATGCGCGACAGAAGATCGTAGGTGAACGCGACATCGCCAACGCTGCCCGGATAGCTGCGCCCGGTCATGCGGTTCAGCTTATCGTACGTGGTCGCGACCGCCGTACCATCGCGCCGCACCAGCGACGTCGCGTTGCCGCCGGCATCGTAGCCATAGGTTTCCACGTCGGTGCTGGACGAAGCGTTCGGCGTCGTCTTGTCCGGGAAGCGGGTCTTGACCAGGCGATCGTGGCCATCGTACTCGTAGGTGGTAAGGTTGCCGTTGGCATCTTTCACGGTAGCGACCTTGCCTCCCGGCGTGTACGAATACGCGGCATTGATCTGGGCGATGGCGGAGCCGACGCCATGGCTCACGCTCGCCACCGTGTTGTCCAGGTTATAAGCCGTTTCCACGATGCGGTTGCCACCCTCGGCCACCGGCAACAATTCGGTCACCCTCGAGGTGCGTTCGAGATCGTCGTAGACGTATTCGGTCACCGAGACCGGCGCGCTGGCAGCAGGACAGGCCGTGTCCGAGACGCTCAGGGCCGGCCCCCAGCTGCGCACCAGCTTACCCATCAGGCTGAAGCTGTTGCACGTGACCAGCCATTGGCTGCCGGTCTGCGCTGCCGAGCGCAGCAGCCGGCCGTCGGCATCATAGGCATTGCGCGTCATCTTGCCGAGCGCATCGGTCACCTGCAGGGGACGGCGTTCGGCATTGTAGGTGGTGCTGGCCACGTCGAGCACGTCGGTACGGGGACCGTCGACCCGTGTCAGGTTACCGACCGCATCGTAGTTGAATGTCGATGACAGGTTCAAACCGCCCGCATCACGCACACTCGTCAGCGGAACGTATCCGTTCGCCGCATCGTAGCTGGTGGTGTCGGTCACGGAACTATCCGCCGAGATCCTGTTGGTTGCCGAGGTCTGCAGATAGAAGGTTGGGAACCCCGCACTGCTGAACGCCGTGTAGCCGTAGGTCGTCATCGGCCTCACCCCGTTCGGATCGGCCGCTGCGGATACGGTCGCGGCGGCGCCTTGTGCGGTGTAGGTGAAATTGGTGACTTGCTGGCGCGCATCGGTGGCGCTGAGCAGCTGATTGAAGGCCGGCTCGTAGGTGAACGATGCGACCAGCGGCGCCAGGGCGCTTCCGGGCTTGGCGAGCTGACGCACCGATGCCTTGTTGTGGGTGCAGCGCTTCTGCGCCGCGCATGGCGCATCGTCGTAGCTATATTCGATGCTATTGCCTTCTGGGAAGACCGACTTGACCAGCCGGGTCTGACCATCATAGGTATGCACTGAGGCGGCGCCGGACGGATCGATCGATTTCAGGATCTTGCCGTTCACATCGACATACGAGACCATGCTCTGGTTGTACGGACCGACCTCTTCCGAGCGAGACCCCGCGAAGTAATAGGTGTACACCTTGCCCAGAGCATTGGCCTGGCTTTGCACCCGGCCCAGGCTGTCATAGGTATTGATCAGGAATGGCGTTCCCGGATTGGCCGGGTAAAACACCTTGGTCATCCTTCCGGGCAGATCGTATTGGTAGGTCGTGACCGCGCCCAGGGCATTGGTGAAGCTGACCAGATTTCCGCTTGTATCGTAGCCATACGAAACAGCGCGCGCGCCATCGCTTACCGAGCTGACGCGCCCGGACGCGTAGGTCAGGGTCAGCGAGCGGCCAAGGCTGTTGGTAATGCGGCTTACCGCATCCCCGCTATAGGTGTACTTGGCCTGGAGGCCCGACGAATCCGTGTAGGTCGCGAGTTTGCCGGCGCTGTCGAAGACCAGTACCGTCCGGTTCAATGTGTCATAGCTGTAACTGCCATCGGCCTCGCGGACCAGCTTGGCGGGATTGGCAGGCGGGCTGTTGAAGCTGCCGTCCGGCAGTCTGGTGAACACCTCGCCATTCATGCCCTGGCTGACGATCACGGTATTGTCGGTGATCTGCTCGCCAAACCAGCGCTGGCCCAGCGTTGCCAACACCATATTGACAAGCGGCTTGGTGGTATCGGACAGCAAATCCACCGATACCAGCTTTTCGGTAATCGCAGCGACCGCGTCCAGGCCGGAATCCTCGCCCATGCCCTGGAATCCATCGGATCCGGTGCGCAGGCGCGCATTGACATTGCTGGTCCATCCGAGACCGAGCGGCCCGGCCTGAGTCCGGCTACCGGATGCATAACTACGGCTGAACGACAAACTTGCCGGAAAATCGCCGATGCCGGTCTCCAGGTCGGTATGACCATAAAGGAAATGTCCCTTGGTCATATCCACCGGATCGCCAAACAAATTGCCGGTCGATGGTGTCAGCTGATTCGGGCTGCTCGAGAAACGCAGCGTGTTGGTATTGGTCGTGGCCGCTGCTTGCGGGCTGGTCGAGAAGCCACCTGCCAGCCCGCCGCTGATGATCGACCCGAGACTGTAGCTGGTACCCGAGACCTGCATGTCGAAGAACCCGATCCCGGTCCAGCTGCCCTCGGTCTGCGTGCAGCGGTCGGGCAGGATCAGACGCCTGCCGGCGTTGAGCGAATTCTGGAAGCTGGCGATATAGCCTGCACACCCCACCAGATTGGGCTGTACGGCACTGGCGAAATTGGCAGCCCTGGCGTCGAAGATGCGGCTGTTGGCAGCCACCGCCATGTCGATCAGCTTGACGGTCGAGACGGCGCTGCTGCCGGTGGTCTGCTGCACGGCGGTCGACTCGAAGATACTCGAGTGCATCGACGAACTGAAGAAGACAGCCGCCTCCCTGGCCGTGTTGCCATCCTGGCTGATCACGCTGACCATGTTGCCGGGCAGGTCGACATAGGAAGCGGTGTTGTAGCCGGCGATCCCGACCTGGTGGTGAAGCAGCGTGTTGACGCGCGTGAGGCGGTCGCTGATGTAGTTGGAGTGGTTGGCTTGGCCGATCCAGGTCGAGGCCAGTACCGCGAGGCTCGAGCCGAGCGCCGCTTCGGACGTGGCGCTGGCGCCAGAGGCCAGTGCCGCGTCCAGCCGTGCACGGTGCAGTTCGATCGGCCCACGTCCGCCCGGTCCCCAGCCATTGCTGATCACGTAGGTACCGCCCGCCTTCACCTGCTGCGCGAAACTCTGGTTGGCGAACGTTTGTGCATAGGCACCATGGGTCACTGTCATCGAGACGTTGCCGTAGCTGCCGGCACTCACGGCGGTGCCGGTGGCAAGCGCCGTTCCGTCGAGCGACAGGACCGGTTGGCTGGCGGCGTTGTAGGTCAGCGTCAGGCGCCGGCCATAGATGGCGTCGGACGTGAACGTGCGGTCGATGCCTTGATACTGGATCCGCAGCGTCGGTTTGTAATTGGCCGGCACGTCCGTGGTCCATTCGGTCAGGGCAACCGTCCGGTCCTGGTACGGCAGCGCCGCCTGGCGCAATGCGGCGCCGTTGTGCGGCACGATGGCCATGCCGCCGATCACATCATCGAGCGTCGCCGCCGGCAGGTTGGCGCGCAGCCAGGTGGCCAGGCTGCCGGCATAGGCCGCCAGGCTGCTGCGCACGCCGGCGCGATTGAGGCCCTGCACGTAATTGGCAGTGACGGTGGCGCCTGCGCCCGCTGTGCTCATGAAGCTGGCAGCGTTGTAGCCGGTTGCGCCGGCCAGGTCGATGCCGGTCTTGAGGGTGTGCGGCTTGTAGCTGGGATCGAAATAGTAGGCAGTGCCGTTAATGATGACCTTGACCCAGACATGGTCGACCTTCAGGCTGCTCAAGGCCGCGGTCGAACCCGGGCAGCTGCCGCCCGCAGTGGCGGCAACCGACGTTACCGGAATTTGCGCGTTGCCGAGCAGGTTGATGACCGCGCACACGCGGCTGGTATCGACGCCGAACCATTCCTTGACCTGCGCCGCCGTCAGGCTCAAGCGCCCCTTGACGAAGCTCGCCGTGTAGCCTGATTGCCGCAGCAGCGCAATCATCAGCGCTGCCTGATCGAACGCCGTGCCCTGGTTGTCGAGCAGCGCGCCGAAATCGCCTTTCAGGATACCCCAGGTGGGAACGGTTTCGATGTTGTTGCGAACGTATTCGTAGATCAGGTCAGGATTACCACGCAATGCACGCGCCAGCTCGGGGATCGATGCCGGTCCCACGGCAGCGGCATCGCCCGACACGCGCTGGGTACTTATCGCGTTTCTGGCTGCCACGGCGCGCACCGGCACGCCGATGTTGACCTGCCCGGTCGCGCGGCCCTGGATCGCTTTTTCCGACTCGATACTGGTCACCGGCGCCAGGATGGCGCGCGAGTATCCGGGAAGCTGTAGCGGCGCCTGTTGCGACGCAGCCGTGGCCGCGGCGCCGCGACCTGCAGCCTGCTCGTACGCCAGCGCCGGCTGGCTGCCGAATGTGATTGCCCCCTGCGCCATTGCATTTCCTGCGCATGCCAGCCCGAATCCGAACCACCATCCGATCGAGGGTCGGATATTCAACGTTTTTTTACTGGACATCCTTGCTCCTGGGTCGAGTTGATGAGTGCTTGCCATTTACAACGGCATTGAATCAGGCGAAAGCACGCGAAAATAACATTGGCGCCATTGCCCGCGAATGGCAAATGACGCGCACTCGCAAGCGAGAAAACACCAGCCTGCGGATACGCTCTGAAATGACGCGGCAGTGCAATTTTGACGATGGCAGTATTTCACATGCTGCGCTATTGAAAAACTATGAAAATTCGTAGCACCGATAAAGGCCATGACGGTTACGTGATTCCGCCACCTTCGCGCCTGAACACTCACCTATCAACTTTGATAGCGTGCCAAATCGATTTGATAATTGCAAAAAGGAATTTTTGAGGACAATATAACGAGATAAATGTTTACTGCGCAGGCGATGGTCTGGCCGCTCACCCTGCCAGGGGATCTGCCGTGGCGTGGGCTCGGGATAATCCGACTCATGGAATTGAACCAGCGATCCGCACTACGGAGCACGCGATCACTTCGCGCCGCGCTATCGAACGAGGTTCGCACGGGGGTTTTTCGTGGCGTCAAAATCGGCAGAATCAGGTTACTTATCCACATTCAAGATAAATTATTTTTTATATTGACAAAATAAAAAGAAACTCGTTATCGTAAATACGCCGGTTTGAAGACGGCATTTTATCCACCATAATCAACGAGGTTCAAAATGCACAATATTAAAAAAAAGCTTCTGGTGACAATCATTAGCCTGGGTGTTGGCCTGGCGTCGTTCAGCGCCACCGCCAAAATCATCAAGTGCGATCGTTGTACTTGCAGCGGCGACGGTATCTGCGTCTGTTCCGGCTGTTCGTGATCGGTGACAGGAACCAACTGCCGGCAAGCGTCGCCGGGCAGTTGGCTTGAGCACGAGAGTGCTGTCGTCGTAATAAGCGGGCGGGACGATCAATGTCGTTTCGCCCGCATGAGGAACCATCCATGAATACCCTGTCGACCTTTTTGCGCGCCTATGTCGTGTACATGCTTGGCGGCGTGGCGCTGGCGTTTGGCCTGGTTCAGCTCAAGGACATGGGCAAGGCTGACTATATTGCCGCAGACTATACCGAATTCTTCGCCGGCCACAATGAGCGCGTCATCGTCTATGGCACTGATTGGTGCAAGTACTGCGAATTAACCCGCAAATATCTACAGGCCCACCAAATTGACTACGTCGACATGAATGTCGACAAATCGCCCGTGGCCCGGCAACAGTACGAGCGTCTCGGCGGCGGCGGCGTGCCAATGGTCTTGATTGGCAACCGCAGGATCTCCGGTTATTTGCCCGAAGTGTTCGATGAGGCACGCACGGCATTGAGCAAGGTGCAGCGCCGTTGATCCCCGCGTTGTACTGCCAGGCCGGATTCAGGTTTCCATCCAGAGGTTGATTGATCATGCGAGAAAAAACGATATTCATCACTGCGCTGACGCTGGCGCTGGCATGCGTGGTGATGACGACCTATGCCAGGATCGAACAGTACCGGCTCGAAGCCGAGTATAGCCGCCATGGCTTTGACCGAACCTTTGTCGTCGAGATGGTCGCCAATAACGGCGCATCGTCCGGGGTCGAAGCGGCGCAGTATATTGCCAGCATGCCGGACACCAACGACGGCCTGCTGGCCGTCTTTTCGCGCGCTGCCCTGTCCGAACTGGGCGGGCGACCCGAGCTCGAAGCCATATTGCCGGTCGCGCAGTCCAAGCGCCAGCTCGACCTGCCGGGTGGACGTTCGGCAGAGGTGACGGTGTACAACATTCCACCAAGCTTCGCACAACTGTTTTCGCTGGGCGACCCCGCCGTCCTGAAACAGGGCGAATACGTCCTGAACCCACGGCTACGCAGTCAGTTGCAGCTGCCTGCCGGCCGTACGCTGGGCACGCTCGGTGTTGCCAGCCGCGTCGTCGCTCGCTTGCCGGCCGACATGCGCAAGTCGCTGGACTGGTCCAAGGCCAGGGTTCCGGTCAGCCTGTCGGCGCATACGTTGGCCAGCGACCATGCGTCGGTCGCGTTCCAGGACGCCCTGTTTACGACCGGCGCCGAACCTCGGATCGCGATTCCCGGCTTGTTCCTGTTCCCGACCTATTCGGCCTTTATCCGCTTGCGCGATGGCGCCGATCTGACGGCCGGTGAGACGGCCTTGCGCACACTCGTCGACCGCGCCGCTGCGGCGTCACCCCACTCGCACCTCCAGCTCACGCCGCTTCCACGCTACTTCGCACGACAACTCGGCGCCGACGAACTGGATCGCTGGAGCGCACGGGTACAGCAGGCATTGCTGGCCCTCACCGTGCTGGTGCTGGTCTTGCTGGCCCTGATCCGGCATCGCCGGATGCGTTTCGAAATCGCCTTGCGGCGCGCACTGGGAGCCCCACTGCTGTGGTCGGTATGGCTGAGCGGGCGCGCGGTGGGCATTGCCATCGGTGCCGGCGTCCTGCTGGCCTGTCTGGCCGGGTACTGCTTCGTGCAGATGCAGGCGCGAGCTCTGGTGGCGACCTACCCTTCCACCATCGCGCCCGTGATGGCAGTCGGCGCCCTGTCGCTGGCGCTGCTGTTCGCACTGTGTCTGGTGGTTGGACAATCCACTCTGGCAGCGCAGTTGAAGCATGAATGACATGACATTCACGCGCTCCATGTCCGCCTGCGCCGGCGCCGCCCTGTTGCTGGCGGTAGCCGGCTGTGTGCCCAAAGACATCGCCGCACCCGAGCTGCCGGCGGCGCACGCGATGGTCCAGCCGGCGACCGTCGGGGGGCCACTACTTGGTGGTAACCAATTTGCCGGCATTTGTGTTCTCAAGCCACAGAAGCTGGTGCGGTTGAAGGCCCAGGTGGGTGGAGAGATCCGCGCCGTCCTGGCCGAGCGTGGCGCCAGAATCAAGTCCGGCCAGGTTCTCGCCACCCTCGATACAGACAACGTCAGACTGCGCCGTGAGCGAAGCGAAATCGAACTGAACCGTTTGATCCAGCGCGCCGAGTTGCTGCGCTTTCAGATCACCAAGACCGAAAAGGAACTGGAAGCCATCCAGGGCCTGCCCGGCGCCGGGGGAATGGTGCCACGCTACGGCAAGGAAATGGCCACGCTGTTCGAACGGCGCAGCGATCTCGAGGACAATCAGCTGAATCAGGCGGCGGCGCGGATCGACTTGCGGACCTACGATGACCAGATCGCGCGGGCCACGATCCGCGCGCCCTTCGATGGCGTGATCCTGGCCCGTAATGTGGAGCCGGGGATGGTGATCGGCTCGGTCATCGACAATGCCAGCGGCGGCGACGTGCTGTTCGAAATTGCCGACCCATCCAAGCTGGTGGCGCATTGCATCGCCAAGGAAGCCGATGCGCTCCTGCTGGCCATTGGCAAGCGCGCCGAATTGTCCATCGACGGCTTGCTTGACCTTAAGGTAGAAGGCGAGGTCGGCCAGATTTCTCCGGTGATCAGCAACGAAGCCGGTGTCTCGCGCCGCGAATTCTTTGTCGATCTGCTTGCTGGCGCACCAAAAAAACTGCTGTCCGGAATGAATGCGACCGTGTTAATCGATTCAAAATGACTAAGTACTCGACAAGAAATAAATGTGAGTTTTGGCAAACAGAACCGGATGCGGTGCAAGGTGGCGAGTGCGCCGCAGTGCGAGCACTGCAAGCAGGAGCCAACGCAGCAACGCGCCGGTTCTGGCAGCCAAAAACACATTTATTTATGGGCGAGTACTTAGTACCATCTACGAAAGGAAACAAGCATGCTGGAAACCCGGAACGTCAGCCTCGAATACATCAGCGCTCGCCAACGTGTCGTCGGCCTGGCCAGCACCAGCCTGTCGATCGCGCGCGGCGAACGGGTTGCCTTGATGGGCCGTAGCGGCAGCGGCAAGTCCACGCTGCTGTCCATCCTTGGCGGCATCACCAAACCGACATCGGGTGAATATCTGTTCGAAGGCAGGCCGCTGCAGGACCTTACGATGCGAGAGCTGGGCGAGCTGCGCGGGCGTCGGATCGGTTTCGTGTTCCAGAACTTCTGTTTGCTGCCGCACCTCACCCTGCTCGAGAACGTGCTGGTACCGGTCCAGCATCTGCGCAGCGACCGGCGCGCCGACCAGGCCAGGGCCGAACAACTGCTGGCCCAGGTCGGTATCGCGGACCTGCGCCATCGTCTTCCCGTCCAGGTGTCCGGGGGGCAGGCGCAGCGCGCCGCCATCGCGCGCGCCTTGATGCGCGACCCGGCGCTCATTTTGGCCGATGAGCCCACTGGCAGCCTCGACCAACAGAGCAGCGCCGAAGTGCTGCGCCTGCTCAATTCACTGAACGAAGGCGGCAAGACGCTCGTGGTCGCCACGCACGATACCGATGTGGCGCGCAAACTCGGGCGTATCATCAGCATTGAACGCGTCGCTGCCGGTTCGGTGGCGCCGGAATTGGTCGCCTGAACCGGATGCTTGCGGCGCTGCAGGTGGCATACGCCTTGCGCCGCATGCGTGCGGTGCCGGGACGAACGCTGGTGGCACTGCTCGCATTCTGCCTGGCCTGGGCGGTCATCCTCGAGATACAGTCCGAAGTGCGCGCATTGCGTCAGCGCGCACAGGTGGCCGGCCAGCTGGCCGGGCAAGCCGGATACCGGATCGAGATGCAGCGGGTCCAGCACAGGCAGGCGGTGCTGCCGCCGGTGGCCATTCCGGCGCCGCTTGCGGCGCTGGCCTCGCGGTCCGCGCATGTGCACGTGGTTCAGTTGCAGCAGTCGTACCCGGTCGTACGCAGCGACCGTGATGGCGCCATGCCGGTCAATCTGCTGTTCTATCGTATCGGCGCCATCGCCACGCAGCCAGGCGTGCGCGGCTTTCCGCCGTGCTCGCTGGTGCGCGCCCCGCGCGGGTGGGAAAACGCAGGCTTTCTCGTGTTCGCTCAATCGAACTGGCGTTGCCGGCTCGTGCCCCTGCCGGCCGGAATGGCGGTGCTTGAATTCGATCGGACCCAGGCGGCGCTCGTCCTGCCTTCCTGGGCGATGCATGAAACCATCGGCCGCAGCCTCGATGCAACGGCAGAGATCATCTGGCTCGGACAGTCGGACCGAGGTGCCATGGACGCTGTGCTGAACTGGCGCGCCAGTCCCGACGCGCCGGTTTCAATCAGCCGTATCGGCCAGCAGCTTGCCGACGACAATCTGGCGCTATCGATCACGACCCGGAAATGGCTGCTGGTCGCCTCGATGGCGCTCGTCTGCGCACTGGCCCTGTATATCCAGGGAAGCTGGCGCGCGCTCACGCAAGAACTTTGTCTTCGTCTTTGCCTTGGCATTCCACGGCGCGCCATACTTGGCTGGCTCTTCATCGACATCGCCAGCCAGTCCCTGTGCCTGGTCTGGACTTCATTCGCGCTGGCGCTCGGATGGTGCATGCTTTCCAACCGCATGATGCACGATGCGCACGTACTGCTCGCCTCGATCTCGGGCGCCGTGCTTGCGGTCGTGACAGCGTTGTCCCTGCTGGCGGTGACGGGCTACGCCAGGAGCGCTCAACTGGCACGCATCGTCAAAAGCTGATTTCAGGTCTGCGTGCAACGCGTCGCAGCGCCCCCCCCTGGCAACTGAATCTCTTACTGCGCCGTGGCGCCCGACTGCTTGACCACCTTGCCCCACTTGACCGTCTCGCTGGCGATGAAGGCGGCAAATTGCTGCGCCGTCTCACCCAGCGGTTCGGCACCCTGTTCCAGCAGTTTGCGCTTGACCTCCGGATCGGCCAGCGCCTTCAGGATCGATGCGTTGAGCCGGGCCACGACCGGCGCCGGGGTTTTGCCTGGGGCCAGCAAGCCAAACCAGGAGGTGGCTTCAAACCCGGGCACGCCGGCTTCGGCCACCGTCGGCACGTCGGGCAACGCGGGCGAACGGTTGGCGGTGGTCACCGCGAGTGGGCGCAGCTTGCCGGCGCGCACAAAACCGATGGCGGACGGCATATTGTCGAACATGATGGCGGTGTGACCGCCCACCAGGTCGTTCAGGGCCGGCGCACTGCCGCGATAGGCCACGTTCTGGATATCGACGCCCGCCATGTGCCTGAACAACTCGGCCGACAGGTGAATCGAGGTGCCGACACCCGAGTTGGCAACGGTCACCTTGCCCGGATGGGCCCTGGCATAGGCGATCAGTTCCGCTACGCTCTTGTAGGGTTGGGCCGGATGCGCGACCAACAGGTTCGGCACCAGCGCCACGCGCGAGACCGGCGCGAAATCCTTGATTGGATCGAACGGCATCTTGGCGTACAGGCTGGCGTTGATGGCGTGCGTGCCGACGGTCCCCATCACCAGCGTATACCCGTCGGGCGCGGCGCGCGCCACCGCCTGGGCGCC
>Ga0265798_10007567_pt1 | contig 14023 bp, 15 predicted proteins | sample P3T30metagenome_FD_192430 | JGI IMG/M metagenome (GOLD analysis project Ga0265798, IMG submission 192430) | Plant litter microbial communities from East Loma Ridge, Irvine, California - P3 T30 | ecosystem: Environmental > Terrestrial > Plant litter > Unclassified | place: USA: California...
TGACGCGGGTGGCGTCGCCCCGTCTCGACGAGGCCAGCCCCGCGGTGCGCGACCCCGCCGGTCGTGCCCGCTACCGGCGGATCCTGCGGTTCGCCTCACGGCACCTCGCCGTGACCTGGTGGTTCGAGCTCGTGCTGCCGCGCTTCGGCCTCCGCTGGGTGGCCGAGCGCACGCGTGCCCGGCGCATGCAGCGCTTCGCCCGCGGCTTCCACGCGCTCGCGCTCGACCTCGGCGGCCTGATGATCAAGGTCGGCCAGTACCTGTCGTCGCGCCTCGACGTCCTGCCGCCCGAGATCACGAAGGAGCTGGAGGGCCTGCAGGACGAGGTCACGCCGGTTCCCTTCCCCGAGATCCGGGCGCTGGCCGAGGCCGAGCTCGGCGTGCCCCTCGGCGAGGTCTTCGCCTCCGTCTCGCCCGAGCCGATCGCCGCCGCGTCGCTCGGGCAGGCGCACCGGGCCGTCCTCGGTCCGGTCGACTCGGCCGACACCGGCCTCGTCGACGTCGTGCTCAAGGTGCAGCGCCCGGGCATCGACCGGATCGTCGACGTCGACCTCGCCGCCCTCCGCAAGGTGGGCGGCTGGCTCAGCCACGTGCGGCTCGTCTCCGACCGCGTCGACGCCCCGGCGCTCGTCGAGGAGTTCGCCCGCACGAGCCTGGAGGAGATCGACTACCTGCACGAGGCCGCGAGCTCGGCCCGCTTCGCGGCCGACTTCGACGGCGACGACCGCGTCGGCGTGCCCGACGTCGTGTGGGAGCGCTCGACCCGGCGCGTGCTCGTCCTCGAGGACGTCTCGGCGATCAAGATCACCGACGTCGACGGCCTGCGCGCCGCGGGCATCGACCCGGTCGACGTGGCGCCGGTCTTCGCCGCCGTCATGTTCGACCAGCTCTTCTCGAACGGCTTCTTCCACGCCGACCCGCACCCCGGCAACATCTTCGTGACCCCGGTCGCCGCGGCCGAGGGCGAGCGCCCCTGGCGACTCACCTTCATCGACTTCGGCATGATGGGCGAGGTGCCGACCGGCACCCGCAACGGCCTGCGCCAGCTGCTCATCGCCGCCGCGAGCCGCGACGGCAGCGGCATGGTCGGCGCGATGCGCGACCTCGGCGTGCTGCTGCCGACCGCCGACACGATCGAGCTCGAGCGGGCCGTCACGGCGACCTTCGCCCGCTTCGGCGGCATGGGCTTCGCCGAGCTCCGTGAGGTCGACCCGCGCGAGTACCGCGAGTTCGCCGGCCAGTTCGGCGACCTCATCCGGTCGCTGCCGTTCCAGCTGCCCGACGACTTCCTGCTCGTGCTCCGCGCGGTGACGCTCACCTCCGGCGTCTCGAGCGCGCTCGACCCCGTCTTCAACCTGTGGGACTCCGTCGAGCCCTACGCCGCGCAGCTCGTCCGCGACGAGCGCGGCAACGCCGTGCAGGACGTCGTCCGGCGGGCGACCGACGCCGCCGGGGTCGCGGTGCGCCTCCCCGGCCGGCTCGACCACCTCGTCTCGCGCCTCGAGGACGGCACGCTCGAGGTCGGCAGCCCGCGCATCGAGCGCCAGCTGACGGGCATCCGCCGGGCGGTGCGCCGCGTCGTGTCGGCCGTGCTCTTCGCGGGGCTGCTGGTCGCCGGCGCCGTGCTCCGCGTCGGCGACGACGTGCTCGGCACCTGGCTGATCGCCGTGTCGGCGCTGCCCCTGCTGCACGCGCTCTTCGCGGGGCGCCGCGCGCCCTAGTCGGAGCGCGGCGGCTGCTCCGGCGACGCGAGCAGGTCCGCGACCGTGCGGGTCAGCGCGTCGGCGCGGAGGTGGTCGTCGGCCGTGACCGTGACGACGGCATCACCGCCGAAGACCAGCAGCTGGCCGTAGGCGCCGTGCAGGCGCCAGGCGTCGCCCGGCCCGTCCCAGCCCGCGAGGGCGTAGCCCCGGTATCCCTCGTTCCGCCCCGAGACGACCCAGTCGGAGTGCATCGCGTCGACGATGCCGGCGGGCACGAGCTGGCGGTCGCCCCACCGCCCGCGGTCCCGCACGAGCCGACCGAGGCGGGAGAGCTCGGCGGTCGTCAGCCAGAGGCCGCCCGCGCCGACGACGTGGCCGAGGGGGCAGCGCTCCCACGTCGGATCGTCGACGCCGAGCGGGTCGAAGAGGCGCGGCCGCAGGTACTCGGCCACGTCGCCGACCCGCGTCGCGAGGGCGCGCATCGCCGTGTACGTGCTCGCGGTCGAGTACTGGAAGACGCGCCCGCGCGACGGCCGCGACAGGAACTCGAGGGCGAGGTCGGACCAGTCGGTCATGATCGTCTCCGACCAGGGCAGGTCGACGCCGCTCGACATCGACAGCAGGTGCCGCATCGTGATCTCGTCGACGCCGGGCCCGGGCCGGGCGCCCGCCACGAGCGGAGCCACGGGCTCGTCGAGCGAGAGGAGGCCTTCCTCGGCCGCGAGGCCCGCGGCCAGCACGCAGACGCCCTTCGCGACCGAGTGCACGTCGCGCCGCTCGTCGGGCCGCCAGAGGTGCCCGGCCTCGTCGTCGTCGCCGACGAGCACGTGCAGCCCGTGGGCTCCGAACCCGGAGGCGCCCACCGAGCGCACGATCTCGTCACGGAGGTGCTCGGCGCGGGTCATGCCCACCAGTCTCCCGCGTCGCCGCTCGGCGACCTGACCCGCCGCCCGGCGAGCCCGCACGCACGACGAGGTCGCCCGCGTCCGCTACCGTCGAGGAGGCGCGGCCCGGCCCGCGCTCTCCCCCCACCCGTCGACGGCCCCCGAGGCCCGGAGGTCCCCCGTGCGCACACTCGTCATCGGAGACGTCGGCGTCGTCGACGACATGATCCACATCGGCGACGAGGCCATGACCGAGGAGCTCGTCACGCAGCTCCGGCAGCGTCGCGTCGACGCCGTCACGGTCGTCTCGTCCGCCCCCGACGAGACGGCGGCCCGCTACGGCGTCGACGCCGTCCGCCCGATCGGCTTCGCCCCCGCCGGCCTGGCGGCGCTCGGCACGGTCGCGAGCGGCCGCGAGGGGCAGGTCGAGCGGCAGCAGCGCGTCGTCGAGGCCGCCGAGGGCAGCCGCACGTCCCTCCTGCGCGACGACCCCGCCCGCGCGCTGATCGAGGCGGTGCGCGAGTCCGACGCCGTCGTCGTCGCGGGCGGCGGCAACATGGCGTCGCGCTGGGCGCTCCACGTCTTCGAGCGCTCGACGATCGGCCGCGTCGCGGCGGTCGTCGGACGCCCCCTGGTCGTCACCGGCCAGACGATCGGGCCCGACCTCGTCGCCGACGACGAGCGCCTCGTCTCGGGGCTGCTCCGCGACGCCCGGCTCTTCGGCGTCCGCGAGGGCGCCTCGCTGTCGCTCATGCGGCGCGTGGCCGACGACACGCAGCCCGGGCTCGCGCGACGCGTGGCGCAGAACGTCGACGACGCGACCTTCCTCGGGGCGGAGGACGCGCCTCCGGCGGTCCCGGCCCCACGGTCGACCCTCGTCGCGGCGGACGACGCCGCGTACTGCGCGGTGAGCCTGTCGACGCACGTCGGCGACGCCGACCGGGGCCAGGTCGTCACCGCCCTCGCCCGCCTGCTCGACTCGGTCGCCGACGAGACCGGCCTCGAGATCGCGTTCCTCGCGCACTGGGCCTCGGTGCACGAGGGCGACGAGCGCGGCGACTCCGTGCTGCACCGCCGCGTGATCGACGCGATGACGGCCTCGCGCGTGCGCATCGAGCCGACCACCGACTCCGTCGCCGCCGCCCGCTTCGCCCGGGGAGCCGCCCTGCACCTCACCAGCCGGTACCACCCCGCGGTCTTCGCCGTCGCCGGGGGAGTGCCCACGGTCGGCATGTCCGTCGACGGCTACACGCGCGTCAAGCTCACGGGCGCGCTCGGTGCCTTCGGGCAGACGAGCGTCGTGCCGGTCGAGTCGGTCGTGCTCGGCGGCGCGGTGCGGGCCGTGCGCTCGGCCTGGCTCGACGCCGGCACGACGCGGGCCACGTGGGAGGCGCGGGTCGGCTCGGTCCGCGCCGCCTCCGTCGGCTGGTGGGACCGCGTCGCCGAGGAGCTCGGGGCCTGAGCCGCACAGCCGCCCGACCGGGGCTCGGGGTCGGGGCCGGGCGGCTGCCCGCGCAGGTCACTCCGCCGGGGCGGCCGACTCCCGTCGTTCCTCGACGAGGCGGGCCGTCACGCTGACGACGACCTCGGTCGACGCCCCGCCGGGCTCGCCCGGGCCGCCGCCCGGCCCGGCGGCGGCCCGGCCCGCCACGTGCTCGCGCAGCGCCGCGGCCGCCCGGGCCAACGTCTCGGGCGTCGGCTGCGCGAGGTCGGTGGCGACATGGGCCGCGACCGACAGCAGCCCCTCCGAGCGGTCGACGTCGACGAGCCCCGGCGCCTCGCGCAGGTCGAGCTCCGCGGCGACGACCTTCACGGCCGCCTCCACGACGGGGTGGGCGTCGAAGACGTCGACCACGCCCGGCACCCCGCGCAGCAGGCGGGTGAGCTCGCGCGACAGGGTCGCGTCGGTGGGCTGCTCGGGGGCCGTGCCCTCGGTCGCCCTGGTCTCCTGGTCGGTCATCGCGCGCCTCCCTCGAGGTCGTGGTCGACGTCGCTCGCCAGCCACACGTCGTCGACGGTGACGTCGACCGCGGTGACGGCGAGCCGGGTGTGGGTGGCCAGCGCGGCCACGACCTGCCGGCGCAGCCGGTCGGCCAGCCGCTGCAGGTCGAGCCCGTAGCGGGCCGCGATCGTCACGCGGACCACGACCGGCGCCCCGGGCACGTCGACGTCGCCGTCGAACGTGGTCGAGGTGAGGATCACGCCGTCGAGCGCGTCGCCGGCCCGGCGCACGAGGCCGCGGGCGGCCGCCTCGGTGACGCTGAGCACGGTGCGGGGGTCGGGGTGGCCGACGGGGATGTCGCGTCCGCCCACGACCTCGCCGCGGATCGTCTCGAGCAGCCCCGCGATCCAGGCCTCGTCGCGGTCGGGCTCGCGCTCGGCCTCCTGCTCGAGGGAGGCGCGGGACAGCGGAGCGAGCCGCTCCAGCGCCTGCAGGGCGAGCCGACAGTCGGCGGACCCCTCGATCCGCGGGTCGCGGGGCGACCGGCCGCGCTCGAGGTAGTCGGCGAGGTCGTCGAGGGTGAACCCGTCGATCGTCTCGACGGCGGCGGCGCCGGGCAGGTCGTCGCCGGGCAGGTCGCCGGGCAGGTCGGCGCCGGGCAGGTCGCCGTCGGTCGCGGCGTCGGGCAGGTCGCCGTCGGTCGGGGCGTCGGGCAGGCCCTCGGGGTCGCCGGGGGGCGGTGCGGAGTCGACGGGGGTCATCGCCATGCCTCCATCTCGGTCATCAGGAAGTATCGGGCGCGGGCGAGCTGCCCGCGCACCGTCGAGAGGGGCAGGCCCAGGGCCTCGGAGATCTCGGCGTACGAGTACCCGGCGGTCTCGCGCAGCAGCCAGCACCGGCGCTGCTCGAGGGGGAGCTTGTCGAGGGCGGTCCACATCGCGTCGACCTGGAGGCGCGCCTCCACCACGCGGTCCGGCGCCTGCGACCGCGGGGCGGCGGGCTCGCGCTCGTCGACGTCGTCGTGGTCGCGTCGCACCCGCAGCCGGTCGATGCTCCGGTTGCTCACGATGCGCATCAGCCAGGCGCGCAGGTGGGCGGGCTCCTCGAGGTCGCCGAGCCGGCGCCAGGCCGTGAGGAAGGCCTCCTGCACGACGTCGTCGGTCTCGAGGTCGGAGCCGAGGAGGCGCCCCGCGAACACGCGCATCAGCGGGCCGTGCCGTCGGGCCAGGACCTCGAAGGCGTGCACGTCGCCGTCGCGCGCCCGGACGGCGAGGGTGCCGTCGGTGGCGTCGAGCAACGGGTCGTCGTCGATCTCGGCCTCCAGGGTCACGGGGTGCGCGGACGGCGGTCCGCATGAGTCGTGACTACCACGCGGCGAGGGGCCGGGGGCGGTCGCTGGCCGTTCCCGGCAGGACGCCGTCGGTCGGCCTCCCACGGATCCGTGACGAAACCGGCCCGACGCTCGTCCTGCAGTCGGCGTGGTCGTCCCGACGGAGGACGAGCGCCGCGAGAGGACCCAGCACCATGAGCACGTACCAGTCGTCCGGCGAGGAACCGACCGGGGTCGCGACCGCGGAGGCCGGCGACCGGCCGGGCGCCGGCGAGGCGCCGACCACGGCCGAGCGCTTCCGGCTCTCCGGCACCGACCTCGACGAGGCGTGCGCCCGCTACCAGGAGATCTGGCGCGGCCGCGACTTCCGCGGCGAGCCGGTCGGGTCGTCGTTCTCGTACCGCTACGCCAGCGCGGGCGACGAGCGGATGACGCTCCGCACCTCGACGTTCTCGGGCCGGATCGGCGGGGAGGTGCCCTGGCTGGGGGAGTACGTCGTGAGCTGGTTCCGCGAGGGCTCGGGGGCCGTGCAGCACCGGAGGGGACACCAGGCGAGCCGCGCCTCCGACCCGTTCACCCTGCCGCCCGAGCTGCCCTTCGACCTCGCGGTCGAGCCCCACGTGCTCAACCTCGTGCACGTCGCGCCGGGCTTCCTCGAGGACACGGCGACCGAGCTGCACGGCGGGCCCCCGCAGCTCGTCGTCTTCGACCACACGGCCGAGCCGCAGCCCGCCGCCGTCGAGACGTGGCGCCGGGCGGTCTCGGTCGCGACGCCGGCCGTCGTCGACCCGGAGGGGTCGCCGCTGCTCCGCCTCGACGCCCAGCTGCTGCTGGCGCGGGCGATGCTGCAGCTCGTGCCGTGGCGGCCGATGGACGTGCCCCGCGCGGTCCGGGCCGAGCGGGGCGGCAAGCTCCGCGACGCCGTCGACTTCGTGCACGAGCACGCCCACGAGCCGATCACGCCGGCCGACGTCGCCCGGGCGGCGGGCATGCACACCCGCACCCTCCAGCAGCTGCTGTCGTCGCGACTCGGGACGTCGCCGGCCGCCTACGTGCGGCAGGTGCGGCTCGACCGCGTCGAGGCCGAGCTGGTGCGGAGCCGACCGGGCGAGGTGCGGGTCTCCGAGGTCGCCACGCGGTGGGGCTTCGGCAACCTGGGGCGCTTCTCCGCGGCCTACGCGGCGCGGTTCGGGGAGCAGCCCCGGGAGACCCTGGCGAGGCAGCGGGGTACAGATGGCCGCAAAGTGAGCGGCGCCGGGACGAAAGCTGACAGCTGACTGATCGACCATGACCTTCCCGGGGGTCGATGCGTCTGAATGATGAGTCCCACCAACCGGGAACTCGCACCACGGCCCCGTGGTGCACCACTCGCACTCAAGGAGACACACCATGACCAACGTCGCCCCCACCTCGACGAACGCCGCCGCCAAGCACACCAGCGACGCGGCCGGCAAGAACACCATCGCCGAGGGCGTCGTCTCGAAGGTCGCCGGCATCGCGGCCCGTGAGGTCCCCGGCGTCCACGACCTCGGCAACGGCGCCGCCCGTGCCATCGGCGCGATCCGCAACGCCATCAACCAGCAGGACCGCGGCCAGGGCGTCTCGGTCGAGGTCGGCGAGAAGCAGGTCGCGGCCGACATCGTCATCGTCGCCGAGTACCCCGTCGAGCTGCAGAAGGTCGCCGACGACGTCCGTCGCTCGGTCACCGACGCCATCTCGCAGGTCGTCGGCATGGAGGTCACCGAGGTCAACGTGACCGTCTCCGACGTGTTCATCCCCTCGGACGACGCCGACGACGACGCTGACGACAGCCGCGTCCAGTGACCACGACCACGACAGGCATGGCCGTCGGGGCGGTCCTCGCCCTCACGGCCCTCGCGTTCGGCTTCTGGGCCATGATCCTGGTGGCCCTGGCCATCGCGATCGGCTTCGGCGTCGGCCGCGTGCTCGAGGGCAAGCTCGACGTGCGCGGTGTCGCCGACGCTCTCCGCGGGCGGCGGTCGTCGTGACCGCGGCGGTGATGGCCGACCGGGCCCTCCACGGCCGCAACAAGATCACGTCGCGCGCGGTGCGTCGGGTCGTGTCGGCCGTCACCGCGGACGCGCTCGACGTCGATGCGTCCGACGTGTCGGTCGAGCTGGCCGACCACGACGGAGCACTGACCGTCGTCGCCCGCACCCCCATCCGCGTCGCCCCCCTGGGCGACGGCGGGCGGGAGCGCGGCACCCTCCTGGAGCGCCTCACGGCGGCCCAGACCACCATCCGGCAGCGGGTCCTCCAGCTGACCGGCTCCACCGTCGAGCGCGTCGACCTCCGCGTCACCGCGGCCGACATGCGCGAGAAGAAGAAGAAGAGGGTCCAGTGAGCACCTCGTCGCTCTACAAGCGCATCCTCCGACGCGAGACGCACTCGTCCCGGTCGGGGATCGCGATCACGCTCGCCGTGCTGCTGATCCTCGTGTTCGCGTGGATCGGCACCGAGTCGGTCATCGCGGCCGTCGGCGGACAGGCCCTCCTGGTCGCCCCGGCCGACGCCGCCTCGGCGACGCTCGACGCCGCCTCCGCGCCCGTCGGCGTCCTCACGGCCGCCGGTGCCGTCGTCGCCGTCATCGGCGTCGTGCTGATCGTCGTCGCCCTCGCACCGGGCCGTCGCGGTCGTCGTGCCGGCCCCGCGGGAGACCGCGCCGCCGCCGTCGTCGACGACCGGGTCATCGCCCGCTCGCTCGCCCGCACCGCCAGCTACGCGGGCGACGTCGACCCCGACCAGGTGAGCGTCAGCGTCGGCAAGCGCCAGGCGCTCGTCGAGGTGACCCGCACGTCGGGCCGCTCGGCCGACCTCCGCAGCATCGAGGAGGCCGTCCGCGACGAGCTCGACGGCTACGACTACCGACCTGCCCTGCGCCCCCGCGTGGTGCTGTCGAAGAAGGGGACGGTGGGAGCATGAACGCCACCAACCGTGCACTGAACCGCCTGCTCGTGCTCGTCGTCGGCCTGGTCCTCCTGGCCGCCGGCGGAGCCGTCGCCGTCGGGGCGCTCCTGCCCGACGTGCAGCAGACCGTCTCGGGTGCCGCCTCGGACGCCTCCGGGCCGACCTCCGACGCCCTGTCGGGCGGCCAGCCCTGGATCCTCTGGGTCGTCGCCGTGGCCTGCCTCGTGCTCATCGCGCTCCTCGTGTGGTTCGCGCTCCGCCAGGGCGGGGGCCGCACCGGCACCCTGCTCGAGCTGAGCGAGGGCAAGGGCGCCGGGTCGCCCACCGGCGGCCACCTGGTCGTCGACGCGAAGGTCGCCGAGCAGATGCTCGAGGAGGCGCTGAGCGACACCGCAGGCATCGTCTCGGTCGACGTCACCGCCTTCCGCGTCAAGCGCCAGACGGTCCTCCGCGTGACGGCGAACGCCCGCAAGGGAGCCTCGCCGCTCGACGTCCGCAAGGCCGTCGACCGCGCGATCGAGGCGTGGGACGCGCTGCTCGGCACGGAGACCCCGGTCGTCGTGCAGATCAACGGCGGGCTTCGCACGCAGCTCTCCGGCGCCACCCGGCTCGACTGACGCAGCCCCACCCGGGCGAGGACGTCGAGGACGCCTCCACGCCCTGATGCACCCCGCGACGGCCCTCGACCTCTGCCGAGGACGAGGGCCGTCGTCGTGCCCGCCGACCGCCACCCGGCGGCGGGCCCCCGACGACGCGCCGGCCACCCGGCACCCGCAGACCAGACAGACCCCCGATCGCCCGAGGAAGGGCTCGAGAATGACCTCCAACGCCACGCACCACGTCACGCCCATCGACCTGGGGGCAGTCGGCCAGCCCGACGCCTCGTCGCCCGAGGCCGCCCTCGAGCGGGCCATCGCCGTCACCGTGCTCGGCACGACCGGCGTCCACGCGCTCGGCACCCCCGTCGCCCGGGCCGTCGGCGCCCTCCGCTCGCGCCTCGGCGCCGGCGGCGTGACCGGCGTCACCATCACGCGGACGACCGGAGGCGTCGTGGTCGACGTCGCGATCGTCGCGGAGTACCCCACGAACGTCACCGAGCTCGCGGAGACGGTGCGCACGCAGGTCGGCCACGCGGTCGCCCAGCTCGACGCCGACGGCGTCACCGTCGACGTCATGGTCACCGACGTGCACGGGCCGTTCGACGAGGCCGACGAGCTCGAGAAGGCGCAGGAGAAGGAAGAGAAGGAGCGGGCGAAGGAGGAGAAGCGCCGGGAGAAGGAGGAGAAGCGGGCCGCCGCCGAGCGCGACGCCGCCGAGCGCGACACCGCCGAGCGCGACGCCGCCGCCGCGACCTCCGACTCCGACTCCGGTTCCGGTTCCGACGAGGACGGCCAGGACCTCGGCGACCGAGCCCGCGGCCTCGCCGACTCGGCCGCGAACGCCATCGCCGACGCGATCGACGGCACCGCCGACGCCGTGGACGGCGCCGTCGACCGGGCCCGCGACGCCCGTGACCGCGCGGACGACGACCGTCCGGCCGTCGCCCACGACGACGCCGCGGACGCCGAGCGCACCGAGGACGCCCGTCCGGCCGCCGCCGCGCAGGTCGACGGTCCCGTGGACGAGCGCGACGACGCCGCCGAGGTGGCCGCGCACGCCGCGGACGCCGCAGCCTCCGCCGCCGAGGCCGCGGCCCGTGCGGCCGAGGCCGCCGCGGAGGTCGCCGACGCCGCCCGCGACCCGGAGCCGGAGCACGAGGGCGACCGCCCCGCCGAGGCGACCGGGTCGGTCGACCCGACCCGCGCCTCCTAGGCCCGGACGAGACGAGGACGACGATGTTCGGACGTGGACGAGCGATGAGCTCCCGCCGGCCCCGCGCCCGCGCGGTGTGGTGGGCCCTCGGCACCGGCGTGGTGCTGTGCCTCGTGATCGTGGGCGGGGTGTTCCTGCCGATCCTCGGACTGGTCGGGGCGGCCGACGCCGGCACGGCCGGGGCGCTCGACGTGCCGGTCGGCTCGATCGCCGGGGCCGCCGTGATCGGGTTCCTGCTCGCGCTGGCCTTCCTGGCGCTGATCCTCGTCACGCGGAACGGCGCGCTGGCCTGGATCCTCGCCGTCGCGGCGATCGTGTCGACGCTGCTCGTGTCGGTGTGGCCGCTGCCGGCCGTCGCCTTCGCGGGCGTCGACCAGGTGCAGGACGTCATCCCGTTCATCCAGGACCTGATCAGCACGTACTGGCCCGGGTCGTAGCCCGCCGGAGGCGCGGGCCGGCTCAGGCCACCCGCCTCCCGTCGACGAGGTGCACCACGTCCACCCCCGCACCGCGCAGGGCGGCGTCGTGCGTCGCCTCGACCACGGTCGCGCCGCGGGCGAGCTCCGCCGACACCGCCGCGCGGATCAGCGCCGTCGCCGCCGCGTCGACCCCCGCCGTCGGCTCGTCGAGCAGCAGCAGCTCGGCGCGCCGGGCGAGGCCCTGCGCGACGAGCACCCGCTGCCGCTGACCGCCGGACAGGTCGGCGAGCGGCCGGCGGGCCAGGTGCCCGACGTCGAGCGCCTCGAGGCTCTCGGCGACGACGACCCGGTCGGCCCGTCGCAGCGGCCGCCACGCGCCGCGCTCGGCCCAGCGCCCCATCTCGACCGTCTCGCGCACCGTGATCGGCAGCCGGTCGGTCACCGCCGAGCGCTGCACGACGATCGCGGTCGCGGTGCGTCCCCGGGGCCGCGCGACCGAGCCGGTCACGTCGTCGTGGGTGCCGGCGAGGACGCTCAGCAGCGTCGACTTGCCCGACCCGTTGGGGCCGACGAGCACGGTCAACCGGCCGGACCGCACCACGAGCGACACGCCCGAGAGGGCCTCGGTGCCGTCGTGGCGTGCGGTGACGTCGTCGAGCCGCGCCGCCGCGGCGGGCCGGGGGAGGGTCGGGTCGTGGTCCATGCCTCCACCCTATCGAGAACGCTAACGAGACTCGTTCTCATGTAGGGTCGACGCTCGTGACCGTCCCCCTCCGCCCCCCGCTGCTCGTCGACGCCCTCGGCGTCGCGCTCGTCGAGCCGTTCGCCTCCGACTTCCTCGTCCGGGCCCTCGTGGGCGGCGTCCTGGTCGCCGCCCTCTGCGGAGTGGTCGGCACCTGGGTGGTCGTCCGCGGCATGGCCTTCCTCGGCGAGGCGATGGCGCACGGCGTGCTGCCCGGCGTCGCGACGGCCGCCCTGCTGGGCCTGCCGCCCGTGCTCGGGGCCGCCGTCAGCGCCAGCGTCATGACCGCAGGCGTCGGTCTCGCCTCCCGCCGGTCGCGCGTCTCGCCCGACACCGCGATCGGCCTGCTCTACGTCGCCCTGCTCAGCCTCGGGGTCGTCGTCGTGTCGCGCTCCCGCTCGTTCGCCACCGACCTCACCGCCGTGCTGTTCGGCGACGTGCTCGCGGTCGACGCGGCCGACCTCGCCTTCCTCGCGGCGGCCCTGCTCGTCGCGGTCGCGGCGGTGGCGGCGTTCCACCGCCCGTTCGTCGCGCTCGCCTTCGACCCCCGCGTGGCCCGCACCTCGGGGCTCCGGCCGCACCTCGCCCAGGTCGTGCTCGTCGGGCTCGTGACCCTCGTCGTCGTCGCGTCGTACCAGGCCGTCGGGAGCCTCCTCGTCGTCGGCCTCCTGCTCGGGCCCGCCGTCGCCGCCGGCCACTGGATGCGCCGCATCCCCACGACCATGGCCCTCGCCGCCGCGATCGGGGCCGTCGCCGTCCTCGTCGGCCTGCTCGTCTCCTGGCACGCCTCGACCGCCGCCGGCGCGACCGTCGCGTTCGTCGCGGTGGCGCTGACCGCGGTGTCGGCGGCGTCCCGGGGAGCGGTCACGCGCCTCCGGCGTGCCGCCCCGCCCGCGGGCAGCGCATCCGACGCGGCCGCTTCTGCCCCCCGTGCCGCCCCTGCCGCCCCTGCCGTGCCTGCCGCCGTTGCCGCCCCTGCCGCCCCTGCCGTGCCCGCCCTCCCGAAGGAGTCGATCCACCCGTGACCCGCCCCGCCTCCCGCCTCTGCCCGGCGCCCTCTGTCCGCTCCGCGCCCCCGGTCCGCCTCACGGCGCCCGTCCGACCGGCGGTCGCCGTCGCGCTCGCCGTCGGCGTGCTCGTCGCCGTGACGGCGTGCAGCCCGGCGACCTCGTCCGACGCGGCCGGCGCCGCCTCCGCCCCGACCGGCGACGCCGAGACCGCCCTGCCGCACGGCTACGTCGAGGGAGCGTCCGAGCTGCAGGAGCCCGCGCTCCGCCTCGTCGCCGCGTCCGACGGCACCCTGACCGCGCTCGATCCCGCGACCGAGCAGGCCGTCCGCCTCGCCGACGTCGGCGACGCCGAGCTCCTCGCGACCGACGGCCGCTACGTCGCCGCGTCGGGCCCCGACGGCCTCACCCTCGTCGACGGGGCCGCCTGGACCGTCCCGCACGGCGACCACTCGCACTACTACCTGGCCGAGCCGCGCGTCGTCGCCGAGCCCGGCGACCTCGACGGCGGACCGGGAGCCGAGGAGGCGCGGATCGCCTCCAGCGCCTCCCTCACCGCCGTGACGTGGCCGGGCTCCGGTCGCGGCGTGCTGCTCGACGGCGACGCCCTCGGCGACGGCGAGCTCGTGGAGACCGGACGCGTCGAGGGCACGCCGCACGACAGCGTGCTGGTGCCGCTCGGCGACGTCGTCGTGGCGAGCGTGGTGAGCGGCGTCGGCGGTGCGGGCGATGGCGGCGGCGGGGCGGGCTCCGCGGCGGACGAGGTTCGCGTCTACACGGCCGAGGGGGAGCCGGTCGACGGTGCCCGCGCCTCCTGCGAGGGTCTCCGCGGAGCGGCCCCGACCCGCGTCGGCGTCGTCGTCGGGTGCGCCGACGGGGCCGTGCTCGTGACCGAGTCGGAGGGGAGCGGCGTCGGGATCGAGCGCATCCCCTACCCCGAAGGCACGCCGGCGTCGGACGTCGCGACGTCGTTCGAGGCCCGTCCGGGCCGACCGGCCGTGGCGGCGGTCGCCGGGACGCGCGGGGCCTGGCTGCTCGACGTGCGCGCCCGCACCTGGACCCTCGTCGCGACGCCCGAGCCGCTGCTGCGGGCGACGGCCGTCGGCGACTCCGACGACACGGTGGTGGGCGTCGACGCGTCCGGCCGCGTGGTCGTGCTGTCGCCGGAGGGTCTCGTCGCGCAGACCGAGCCGCTGCTCGCGGGCGACCTCGTCGACGGAGCGCTGCCTGCGGGGGTTCGGCTAGAGGTCGACGTC
>Ga0265798_10007570_pt1 | contig 14019 bp, 14 predicted proteins | sample P3T30metagenome_FD_192430 | JGI IMG/M metagenome (GOLD analysis project Ga0265798, IMG submission 192430) | Plant litter microbial communities from East Loma Ridge, Irvine, California - P3 T30 | ecosystem: Environmental > Terrestrial > Plant litter > Unclassified | place: USA: California...
GAGCACTACAACACTGAACGACGCCACTCAGCCCTCGGAGGCCACCCACCGACCACCCGCCTGGCACCAACCTAATGGCCGGGTACACCTAGGTCGGGTGCGTCCGCGACGGGGTGTCGGTTGAGAGCTCGGTAGACGGTCGCTCGACCGACACTGAACAGCTCCTGGAGTTCCGCGATCGAGCGATCGCCGGCACGGTGGAGAGCGACGAGGTGACGCTCCTGCGTGGGGGAGAGCTTCGGCCTTCGCCCCTTGAGCTTGCCCCGCACCTTCGCCGTGGCCATGCCCTCGCGCGTGCGAGCGCGGATGAGGTCGGACTCGAACTCGGCCACCATGCCGAGCACGTTGAACAGCAGCCGGCCGACCGGGTCCGTCGGGTCGTAGATCGACCCGCCGAGGTTGAGGCGGACGCCGCGGCGAGTGAGCTCCTCAGCGATGTCTGTGGCATCACGGAGCGACCGGGCAAGGCGGTCCAGCTTTGCGACGACGAGCGTGTCGCCGGGGCGGCACGCCGCGAGCACCGATTTCAGACCCGGGCGATCGCGCTTCGTCCCGGTCATGCCCTTGTCTGTGAAGATGCGCTCTGGCGGCACTCCGAGCGCCCGGAGGGCATCGGTCTGGGCAGTGAGGTCCTGGCCGTCGGTCGAGACGCGGGCGTAGCCGAGGGTCCATCCGGTGTCCATGCTCTGAGTCTCACATAAGGCGCCCTCTTCGGACCTATTGCGGACCACCTATCTGAGACGGTGGCATGCCAGCGTCAGCGTGAAGGTCTCGTCAACGGATGCAGTACCGGATAGGGATCGGAGGTGTGCTGGTGGCTCGTTCACCGGAGTATTCCGAGGGCTCTTGCTTCGGACACTGCCGCGGTGCGCGAGCTCACGTTGAGTTTGGAAAAGACGTGGACAAGGTGTGATTTCACGGTGGCGTCTGTGATGTGCAAGCGTGCTGCGACGTCGGTGTTCGATGCGCCGTCAGCGACGAGTCGGAGCACTTCGATTTCGCGGACGGACAGGCTGACTTGCGGTGCGCGCATACGTGCCATGAGGCGGCCCGCGACCGCTGGTGCGAGTGCGCTTTCCCCGGCGGCGGCGGCGCGGACTGCGGCAAGGAGTTCGTCCGGCGGTGCGTCTTTGAGGAGGTAGCCGCTCGCGCCTGCTTCAACGGCGCTGAGGATGTCGCCGTCACTGTCGTAGTTGGTGAGGACAAGGACGTACGGAGCGGCCTCCGCGGCCCGAATCTGCCGTGTCGCGTCGGCGCCGGTGTGATCTTGCCCAAACTGCAGGTCCATCAGCACGAGGTCGGGGTTCAGAGACGAGGCAAGAGCAGCGGCTTCGTCCGGAGTTGCGGCTTCTCCGACGACGTCGATGTCGTGTGCTCCGTCGAGGAGGGCGTGAAGGCCCGCGCGGACGACGGGGTGATCGTCGGCGATGACGAGACGAATCACGAGTGGTCAACTTTCACGGTCGCGGTGATGGTGGTGCCATGTCCGGGTTCGCTCTCGATGGTGAGATGCCCGCCGAGCTGGTCGACTCGTTCGGTCATTGCGCGGAGGCCGAACGAGTCGGACGAGTCGATGTGGGTACCGACCAGGGCTGGGTTGAAGCCGGTGCCGTCGTCTTGCACTTTGAGTGTGGCGTGCGTTGCGGTGACAGCGAGAACGATGTCGACGGTCGTCGCATCGGCGTGCTGAGCGACGTTCGCGATGGCGCCCTGGGCGATGCGGAGGAGCGCGGTCTGCACGTCCATCGTCAGGGCGATGTCCGTGGGCGGAGCGTCGACGCTGATCTGCAGACCGTCGCGATGCCACTGCTGGCTGAGGCGGTGCAGTGCTGCCGGAAGGCCTGCGTCGAGAGAAGGAGGTGCGAGCTCCCGGATGAACCGGCGTGTATCGGCGAGTCCATCGGCGGCGGTGGAGCGAGCGAGGCGGATGTGCTCGATGCCGGGGCGGCCGGCGTCTGCCGCTTCGGCGGCGTGAAGCAGCATCTGGATGCTGGAGAGTCCTTGAGCAACGGTGTCGTGGATCTCGCGGGCGAGACGGGCGCGTTCGGTGAGGACCCCCTGCTGCCGTTCGGTCGCAGCGAGACGGTCCCGTGTGGCGAGCAGTTCCGCCACAAGCGCCTCCCGCTCGACAGCCTCACGTGCGAGCGCCCGATACCCGAGGCCGATGAGCAACGCGACGCCGGCGCCGACGAGAGGGCCGATGACACCGCCGACAGTGAAGCCGCCGTGCAAGCCGAGGGCGAGAACCGCGATGAGAGTCGCGACGATCACGGCGGCGGGTCCGACGATGCGTGGCAGGACGTGCAGATAGAGGAAGAACAACGGAAACACCAGGTACGCCGCTTCCGGCACCAGGACCAGCAACACCACCCACACGGCCGTCAACACCGTGATCCATGCCGCCCCTAGGGCAGCTCGGCGTGATTGCCGCACGGTAGCGATGCGCGCACCGAGCACGTAGATGGCCGCGAACCCGGTTGCGAGGGCGATCGCCGCCCACATCGTCTCGTTACGGACCACGAGCACACGAACGACAACCAGTGCCAGGAGGCCGGCGAAGAGCACATGCAGTCCGGTGCGCAGCCCAACGAACACGGGCGTGAGGGTGCTGTGTGCCATGTCTGTTGCAGCGTACGACGCCGACCGACGGCGGGGGATCAATCAGAAGTTGGATTCGAGGAGTCAACCTCCCGCCGATGGCTTCCAGGCCACCGAACACGAGGCTTATCTCGACGGGAGGGAGCGTCTCTACCGTCGGAAAGGAACCACCGTGTTCGTCGCTTGGCGTGACCTCCGCTTCGCCCGTGGCAGGTTCGTGCTCATCGGATCCGTCGTGGCGTTGATCACTCTCCTCGTCGGGTTCCTCGCCGGCTTGACCGGCGGGCTCGCAGCGCAGAACGTGTCCGCCGTCCTCGGGCTGCCTGGGGATCGGCTCGTGCTGCAGAAGCCCACCAGCGGACAGCCGTCGTTCTCGGAATCGTCGATCAGCACGGCGACAGTGTCCGCATGGCGGGACACCTCCGGCGTCACCGACGTCACCCCGGTAGGAATCGTTCAGGGGCGCGCAACGGTGCAGGGAAAGGGATCCTCGGCGGTCGCAGTCGCCCTGTTCGGTGTCCCGCAGGACGCCCCACAATCGACGGTCACCGACCTGTCTCCGAAGTCTGAGGACTCGGTCGGACTCTCCGCAGGCGCCGCGAAGGACCTCGACGTCGGCGTCGGAGACGACATCACGATCACCGGCACGACGTACCGGGTCGCAAGCGTCGGCGGGGACGCCTGGTACAGCCACACCCCAGTCATCGCGCTTTCCCCGACTGCGTGGGCGGAAACGGACCACCGCCTCGGCGGCAACGGCGAAGCGACCGTCCTCGCAGTCTCCGGGACACCGGACTGGGACGTCGCGGCCAACCGCACCCACACCTCCGCTGCATCTCCGCTGACCAGCCTCACGGCGCTCGAGACGTTCAAGTCCGAAGTCGGCTCGCTTGGACTGATGATCGTCATGCTCTTCGGCGTCTCCGCGCTCGTCGTCGGAGCGTTCTTCACCGTGTGGACCATGCAGCGCGCCGGTGATATCGCCGTCCTGAAGGCCCTCGGCGCGTCCACCCGCTCCCTCGTCCGGGACGCCCTCGGTCAAGCACTCGTCGTCCTCGTGATCGGCATTGGCGTCGGTATCGGCCTCGTCTCGGGCTTCGGCGCTCTCGCCGGCGGTGTCCTGCCGTTCCTACTCAGCCCCCTCACAACACTCCTCCCGGCCGCCGTGATGGTTCTTCTCGGACTCGCCGGCGCCGCCGTCGCACTCCGCACCGTCACCAACGCCGACCCCCTCACCGCACTCGGGAGCAACCGATGATCACCCTCGACAACGTCACTCTCACCTTCCCCGACGGTGACTCCCGCATCACCGCGGTCGACCACGTGTCCCTGGCCGCACCCGCCGGCGTGGTCACCGGCATCACGGGACCCTCCGGCTCCGGAAAGTCATCTCTCCTCGCCGTCGCCGCAACCCTGATCCGCCCAGACTCCGGACACGTGTGGATCAACGACATCGACGCCGCCACCCTCACCCGGAACAAAGCAACAGCGCTGCGCCGGGAGGAGATCGGAATCGTGTTCCAACAGTCCAACCTCGTTCCCTCCCTCACAGCCCGGGAACAGATGCTCGTCATGGCCGAGCTCGGCGGTGGCGGACACCGCCACCGCGAGGCCGTCCGCGCCCGTGCTGATGAGCTGCTGGAAGCAGTTGGGCTCGCCACACACGGCGGGAAACGTCCCGCGCAGCTCTCGGGCGGTCAACGGCAACGGGTCTCGATCGCGCGGGCACTCGTGAACAACCCGTCCGTCCTCCTCGTCGATGAACCCACCAGCGCCCTCGACCAAGATCGCGGTGCCGAGATCATGGACCTCATCGCCCGACTCACCCACGAACAGGGCACCGCGACGATGCTCGTCACCCATGACCTCATCCACCGCGACGCGCTCGATGACCTCATCACGATCGTGGACGGACACATCACGGACACCGACGCGCCCTCAGCGTCCGAACGCGAAGCAGTCAGTACGCGGTAACGCGAGCCGGGTCAGCGAGCCAGCGGACGCACGGTCGCTGGCCGTCCGGCGAGAGCGAGACCCTGCCCGACAGCCGGCCGTCCACCGGTGCACGTTCGGCGGCGACAACCGCGACAACTTGTGCGTGTCCTGCTTGACCTGGGGATTCCCGTATAGGTGTCCCGCAAAACTGCCCGGTGAGCGTGCGACAAACGCAACACTTCGTCCGTCTCGAAAACCTATAGGTATCCGAGACGTGAGCGTGAGACGGTCGGCCACGAAGGCGACCACAGTGCTCCTGCGGGGCCGGAGTGTCTTGAGAAGTTGTCTCGACGCTAAGAGCGGGGGCGGCGGGGCTACACCCGGTTGTTGAGACGGGGAAGGCCGTGGGCTACGGGACGGCGACGATCTCGAGGAAGGTCTGCTCGGTGACGATCTCGATGGACTGGCCTGTGGCGGCGAGGTCCTTGGCTCGCTGCACCTTCCCGCTGAGCGTGGTTCCGGGGCGGAGGGTTGCGGGGTCGAAGCCCCCCATCACGACGAGCGTGGTCTTCTTGGTCACGTTGTTTGCAACGACTGCTCCGAATGATGCGACCAGTGTCTGTGCTTCGGTGCGGGTGTAGCTGTCGAGGTCGCCGGAGAAGCAGACCACCTCGCCGAACAGGGGATGAGCTGGGTCTGCCGCGGCGGCCGGCTGAGGGAGGTCGGCCTTGCGCTGATACGGGCGTCTGGCCCGAGGGGCGCTCTTCGGCCGGGTGGGCACTGCCGCCCACAGTTCCTCGACGCTGTCAGTCCCTTGCTCTTCAGCGATGCGCAGGATGATCAACGCACACGCGAGCGAGTCAGCGCCGGCTTCGTGGTGGTGGAAGTCCGGTAGGGCGAAGTGTTCGACGACCAGGGGCAGGCGGTGGCTGGGCAGTTTGCAGTGGTGCCGAACCGGTAGTACGGCTGACGAGCAAGCTGCAACACCCGGCACGTCACCGCGACGGGGATCCCGTCCGCGGCGAGCTCGCTCACGAGCGGGTAGAGCCTTTTCCCGGCAGGTTCGCCTGCGACAGATACGCCGCGGCGCGTCGGAGCACCTCGACTTCCTGCTCGAGGAGCCAGTTCCGCCGCCGGAGCTCGCGGACCTCGTCGGACTCGGCACGCGTGGTTCCGGGACGTTCCCCGTCTTCGACGGCGGCGCGGCGCATCCACTTCGTCAGCGTCATCGGGTGGACCCCGAAGTCGGCGGCGATCTGCTCGATCGTCACTCCCGGCTCACGATTCCGAGCGACACGGACAACGTCGTCGCGGAACTCCTGCGGGTAAGGCTTGGGCACGATGGCATCCTTCCAGGCCAACCCCACCGGGCAAGTCAGATCAGAGGTCACCTATCCGTGCAGCAGACCCGCCCCGCAGTGCCACCAACGTCATGGCCGAGTACAGCTAGCGCGGGCGACGGCGACGACGCACGCTGCCGGGGCTGGGCAGGACACTACGATCTGTCCATGAGCACAGCTGGCGAAGTCCGCACGGTCGAACGGCAGGGCACCGACGTCATCGCCGAGTCCGAGCGCAAGGGCCGTCCCCGCGGGCTGTTCTGGCCGTGGTTCGCCGCGAACATCTCGGTGCTCGGGCTGAGCTACGGCTCGTTCGTCCTCGGCTTCGGCATCTCGTTCTGGCAGGCGACGATCGTCGCCGTCCTCGGCGTCGTGTTCTCGTTCCTGCTGTGCGGGGTCGTGGCGATCGCGGGCAAGCGCGGGTCCGCACCGACGATGGTGCTCGGGCGCGCGGCCTTCGGCGTCCGCGGCAACCGGCTGCCGGCGTTCCTCAGCTGGGTCCTCACCGTCGGGTGGGAGACGGCCCTCGCCGCGCTGGCCGTGCTCGCCACGTCGACGGTGTTCCGCGAGCTCGGCTGGGACGACGGCGTGGTGACGAAGATCGTCGCGCTGATCGTCGTGGCGGCGCTCGTCGTGGGTGCAGGGATCGCCGGCTTCGACGTCATCATGCGGCTGCAGACCTGGATCACGGTCGTCACGGGCGTGCTCACGGTCGTCTACGTCGTCCTCGCGGCGCCCTCGATCGACCTCGGTGCGATCGGGGCCCTGCCGACGGGCAGCGCGCAGAACGTCGTCGGGGCGCTCGTCCTCGTCATGACGGGCTTCGGGCTGGGCTGGGTGAACGCCGCGGCCGACTACTCGCGCTACCTGCCCCGTTCGGCGTCGACCCGCGGCGTGGTCGGCTGGACGACGTTCGGCGGTGCCCTGGCACCCGCGGTGCTCGTCGTCGTCGGCATCCTGCTCGCGGGCTCGTCACGGGACCTGGACGCCGCGATCGGTGCCGACCCGATCGGTGCGCTGACGACCGTGCTGCCGGTGTGGTTCCTGGTGCCGTTCGCGCTCGTCGCGGTGCTCGGCCTGGTCGGCGGCGCCGTCCTCGACATCTACTCGTCCGGGCTGGCGCTGCTCAGCGCGGGCGTCCGCATCCCGCGGCCGGTCGCGGCCGGGGTGGACGGCGTGTTCATGGTCGCCGGTGCGGTGTACGTGGTGTTCTTCGCGAAGGACTTCATCTCGCCGTTCCAGGCGTTCCTCGTCACCCTCGGCGTACCGATCGCCGCGTGGTGCGGGGTGTTCGTGGCCGACGTGCTCCTGCGCCGCGGCCCGTACGCCGAGCGCGAGCTCGAGGACCGTCGCGGTCGGTACGGTGACGTGCGCTGGACCGCCGTCGGGCTCGTGGTCGTCGGGACCGCGCTCGGCTGGGGTCTGGTGACGAACACGTACGGCGTCCCGTCCTGGCTCAACTGGCAGGGGTACCTGCTCAGCCCGGTGGGCCTCGGCGGCCGCGAGGGTGCCTGGGCGTACGCCAACCTCGGGGTGCTCGTGGCGCTCGTCATCGGCTTCGTCGGCACGCTCGCCACCGCACGGCGCACGATCCGCCGGCAGGAGCACACCCCCGTCCACGCCGGCCCGGCCGACGCCGCCCTGCGGAACGACGAGTCGTGACCATCGCGATCCCGGACGACGCCTGGCTCGTCGTCGTCGACATGCAGCAGGTCTTCACCGGCGACAGCCCCTGGGCGACCCCGCGCTACGACCACGCCGCGCACGCCGTCGAGCGGCTCCTGCCGCGCTTCACCGGACGCACGGTCTTCACGCGCTTCGTCGCCCCGGCCGAGCCGCAGGGGGCCTGGGTGCCGTACTACCGAGACTGGCCGTTCGCCCTCGTGCCCGAGGCCGACCCGCTCTGGGACCTCACCGAGCCGTTCCGGACAGCGGCGGCGGACCGCGGCGACCCCGTCGTGACCGAGACGACCTTCGGCAAGTGGGGGACGGGCCTCCGGGCCGTCGTGGGTGACCACGCGCACCTCGTGCTCACCGGGGTCTCCACGGACTGCTGCGTCCTGAGCACCGCGCTCGCGGCTGCGGACGCCGGCGCCACCGTCACGGTCGTCGCGGACGCCTGCGCCGGCGCGAGCGACGCCGACCACGGCCGCGCGCTCGACGGGATGCGGCTGTACGCACCGCTCATCAGCGTCGTCGACACCGTCGCGGACCTCGCCTGAGTCCGCGCCGGGTGCCGTCACCCGGAGCGCGTAGAGTGCACGTCGTGCCAGCTGTGAACCTCGGTCTGCCGAAAGTCCCGGAAACCCTCGCCCCGCGCCGCAAGTCCCGGCAGATCCGGGTCGGCAAGGTGCTGGTGGGCGGCGACGCACCGGTGTCGGTCCAGTCGATGACGACGACGCCGACGACGAACATCAACGCGACGCTGCAGCAGATCGCCGAGCTCACCGCTTCCGGTTGCGACATCGTCCGGGTGGCCGTGCCGAGCCAGGACGACGCCGACGCACTGCCGATCATCGCGAAGAAGTCGCAGATCCCGGTCATCGCCGACATCCACTTCCAGCCGAAGTACGTCTTCCAGGCGATCGACGCCGGCTGTGCCGCGGTCCGCGTGAACCCGGGCAACATCCGGAAGTTCGACGACCAGGTCGGCGCGATCGCGAGGGCCGCGAAGGACGCCGGCGTCTCCCTGCGCATCGGTGTGAACGCCGGGTCGCTCGAGCCGAGCCTGCTGCAGAAGTACGGCAAGGCGACGCCGGAGGCGCTCGTCGAGTCCGCGGTGTGGGAGGCGAGCCTGTTCGAGGAGCACGACTTCCACGACTTCAAGATCTCGGTGAAGCACAACGACCCGATCGTCATGGTGAAGGCGTACCGCCAGCTCGCCGCTGCGGGGGACTGGCCGCTGCACCTCGGCGTGACCGAGGCTGGACCGGAGTTCCAGGGGACCATCAAGAGCGCGACGGCGTTCGGCATCCTGCTGGCCGAGGGCATCGGCGACACCATCCGCGTGTCCCTCTCCGCCCCGCCCGCGCAAGAGGTGAAGGTCGGCCTGCAGATCCTGCAGTCCCTCAACCTCCGCGAGCGCAAGCTCGAGATCGTCTCCTGCCCGAGCTGCGGCCGCGCGCAGGTCGACGTGTACCAGCTCGCGAACGACGTGACGAAGGGGCTGGAGGGCATGACCGTCCCGTTGCGCGTCGCCGTGATGGGCTGCGTCGTGAACGGCCCGGGCGAGGCGCGGGAGGCCGACCTCGGCGTCGCCTCCGGCAACGGCAAGGGTCAGATCTTCGTGAAGGGGCAGGTCATCAAGACCGTGCCGGAGGGCGAGATCGTCGAGACGCTCATCGCCGAGGCCAACCGCATCGCGGACGAGATGGGTCCGGACGCGGCGACGGGTTCCCCGCAGGTCGTCACGGCCTAGTCGGGACCACCCACCGGACGGGAGGCGCGGTGCCGGTCGGTACCGCGCCTCCCGTCCGTCGTCTGCGTCCGTCCGTCGTGCGGGCCGCGCTTGCCGTCGGTGGAGCAGTAGCCGTCGGGTCGTCGGCCACCACCCGACGTCTTCTGCTCCGTCGACGCGATCGCGATGCGGTCGGCACCGCGCCTCCCGTCCGTCGTCGTCCCGCGACCGCCGCCGCTAGGCTTGCGTCCGTGGTCACACGGCTCTCTCATCTGTTCCTCCGCACGCTCCGCGACGACCCCTCCGACGCCGAGGTGACGAGCCACAAGCTGCTCGTCCGCGCCGGGTACGTCCGCCGCCAGTCCCCGGGGATCTTCGCGTGGCTGCCGCTCGGCCTCCGTGTCCGCCACAAGATCGAGGACATCATCCGCGAGGAGATGGTCGCCGCCGGTGCGCAGGAGGTCCTGCTGCCGGCGCTCCTGCCGCGCGAGCCCTACGAGGCGACGAACCGCTGGACCGAGTACGGCGACGGCATGTTCCGCCTGCAGGACCGCAAGGGCGCCGACTACCTGCTCGCGCCGACGCACGAGGAGATGTTCGCGCTCCTCGTCAAGGACCTGTACGGCTCGTACAAGGACCTGCCGGTCACGCTCTTCCAGATCCAGGACAAGTACCGCGACGAGGCCCGGCCCCGCGCCGGACTCCTGCGCGGCCGCGAGTTCACCATGAAGGACGCGTACTCGTTCGACCTCACCGACGAGGGGCTCGAGCGCAGCTACCAGGTGATGCGCGACGCGTACGAGCGGATCTTCACGCGTCTGGGTCTCGAGTACGTCATCGTCAAGGCGGACGCCGGCGCGATGGGCGGCTCGAAGTCCGAGGAGTTCCTGCACCCGATCGGCGTCGGCGAGGACACCTTCGTCCGCAGCGCCGGCGGGTACGCGGCGAACGTCGAGGCCTACGTCACACCCGTCCCCGACGCGCTGCCGCTCGAGGGCCGGCCCGAGCCCGTGACGCTGCCGTCCGCCGACACGCCCACGATCGACACGCTCGTCGCCCACGCGAACGAGGTCGCCCCGCGCGAGGGCGCCCCGTGGACCGCGGCGGACACGCTGAAGAACGTCGTGCTCGCGCTGACGCACCTCGACGGCACCCGCGAGGTCGTCGTCGTCGGGCTGCCCGGTGACCGCGAGGTCGACATGAAGCGCGCCGAGGTCGCCTTCGCACCCGCCGAGGTCGAGGCCGCCGGCGACGACGACTTCAAGCGGCACCCGGGCGTCTTCGTGAAGGGCTACATCGGCCCGCAGGTCCTCGGTGCCGACAGCGCCTCCGGCATCCGCTACCTCGTCGACCCCCGCATCGTCGACGGCACGGCCTGGATCACCGGTGCGAACGAGCGCGGCGTGCACGTCTCCGGGCTCGTGATGGGCCGCGACTTCACCGCCGACGGCGTCGCCGAGGTGTCCGACGTTCGGGCCGGCGACCCCGCGCCCGACGGATCCGGCCCGCTCGAGACCGCCCGCGGCATGGAGATCGGCCACGTGTTCCAGCTCGGCCGCAAGTACGCCGAGGCGCTCGACCTCAGGGTGCAGGACGAGAACGGCAAGCTCGCCGCGGTCACGATGGGCTCGTACGGCATCGGTGTGACCCGCATCCTCGCGATCCTGGCCGAGGCGCACAACGACGAGAAGGGCCTCGCCTGGCCGAAGGACGTGGCGCCGTTCGACGTGCACGTCGTCGCGACCGGCAAGGACCAGGTCGCCTACGACCTCGCGGCGTCGCTCATCGAGTCGCTCAAGGGCGAGCGGTACGACGTCGTCTACGACGACCGGCCGAAGGTGTCGCCCGGCGTGAAGCTCCGCGACGCCGAGCTGCTCGGTGTGCCCGTGGTCGTCGTCGCGGGCCGTGGTGCCGCCGACGGCGTCGTCGAGCTCTGGGACCGCCGCTCCGGCGAGCGTCGCGACGTGCCGGTCGCCGAGCTGCTCGAGGCGGTCCGCGCGATCTGACCCGCGCCCCTCCCGACGGTGACCAGCAGGCGGACTGGAGGCGCGGCGCCGGCCCGCACCCCGCCTCCAGTCCGAACTGGGGTACGCTGATCGCCGACTTCCGCGACGGATCCATCCGCGGGAGCGACTCAGCTGAATACGGAGGCACCTCGGTGAAGATCGATCTCGCAGTCCTGCGACTCATGGAGCGCGAGCGGGAGATCCCGTTCGACGAACTCGTCCGCATCATCGAACAGGCCATCCTGACCGCCTACCAGAAGCACCGCGCGGAGAACGACGAGCCCGTCGACCCGCAGGCCCGGGTCGAGCTCGACCGCAAGTCCGGCGAGGTCTCGGTCTACGTGCCCGAGCGTGACGACGAGGGCACCGTCGTCGGTGAGGCCGTCGACCAGCCCAGCGACTTCGGCCGCATCGCCGCCTTCGCCGCGAAGCAGGTCATCAACCAGCGCCTGCGTGACATCGGCGACGACAAGATCCTCGGCCAGTTCCGCGGCAAGGAGGGCGACATCGTCGCGGGCGTGATCCAGCAGGGTCCGAACCCGAAGATGGTGCACGTCGACCTGGGCGCCGTCGAGGCGATCCTGCCGCCCGAGGAGCAGGTGCCGGGCGAGGAGTACAAGCACGGCAACCGCATCCGCGTCTACGTCACGAGCGTCGGCCGCGGGCCCAAGGGTCCGCAGATCACCGTGTCCCGCACGCACCCGGGCCTCGTCCGGAAGCTGTTCGCGCTCGAGGTCCCGGAGATCGCGTCCGGTGTCGTCGAGATCACGTCGATCGCCCGCGAGGCGGGCCACCGCACGAAGCTCGCGGTCAAGGCGAACGAGCCGGGCGTGAACGCGAAGGGCGCGTGCATCGGTGAGCTGGGCGCGCGCGTGCGGGCCGTCACCACGGAGCTCGGCGCCGAGAAGATCGACATCGTCGACTGGTCGTCCGACCTCGCCTCGTTCGTCGCCAGCGCGCTGTCGCCGGCGAAGGTGACGAGCGCGTTCGTGCTCGACGCGTCGACGAAGGCCGTCCGTGCGCTCGTGCCGGACTACCAGCTGTCGCTCGCGATCGGCAAGGAGGGCCAGAACGCCCGCCTGGCCGCGAAGCTGACCGGCGCGCGGATCGACATCCAGCCCGACTCGATCCTCGACGGCGACGAGTGAGGATCGACATCCAGGCAGCGCCGGTCGGTGCCAGCATCCTCGACGGCGACGAGTGAGGATCGACATCCAGGCAGCGCCGGTCGGGGCCAGCATCCTCGACGGCGACGAGTAAGGGCGTTTCGCTGGTGGCGTTCCCGGTGCTGGCGCGCCGGATCGCGGACGACGGAGGGGAGGAGTAAGGTGGTTCCCGTCAGAACATGCATCGGCAGTCGCCGTCGTGCTCCCCGGTCCTCCCTCCTCCGTGTCGTCGCCCTGAGCGACGGTCGTGTCGTGGCGGACCCGAAGGCAGTCATGCCGGGGCGGGGAGCGTGGCTCACCCCGACGGTCGAAGCACATGATCAGGCTGTCAAGCGCAGGGCCTACCGCCGTGCGCTCCGGCTCGAGCATGAACCAGACACGTCCGCGGTGCGTGACTACCTCGAAGCGTTGGAGCGCGATGCGCTCGAACGCGACGAGCAGGCGCGTGACCGGGACACGACAGAACAGGCTGAACGGCTTATGGACAACTGATGAGCGGCTCGAAATGAGACCCATCATCCAGTGAGTCCTGCCCCTTCGCGGGGTGGGACCCGTGAAGGAGAACTGTGGCAAAACCACGCGTACACGAGATCGCATCCGAGCTCGGTGTCGACAGCAAGACCGCAATGGAGAAGCTCAAGGAACTCGGCGAGTTCGTCAAGGGCCCGAGCTCCAGCGTCGAACCCCCCGTCGCGCGCAAGCTCCGTGCGGCGCTGCAGGCGTCCGGCGCCTCGGCGTCGTCGAAGCCGGCCGCGTCCGCCCCGAAGGCCGGTCCGGCAGCGCCGAAGCCCGGCGCGTCCGCCCCGAAGCCCGGTGCCGCCAAGCCCGGCGCGGTGAAGCCCGGTCCCGCCCGCCCCGCGCCCGCCCCGGCGCCGGCCGAGCCGACCGAGGCTCCGGCAGCGTCCGAGGCCCCGGTGCCCGGCGCGCCCAAGTCGGTCGCGCAGCGTCAGGCCGAGGCCGAGGCCGCGCGCAAGGCCGCCGAGGCCGAGAAGGCCGCAGGCACCGCCGCCCCGAAGGGCGACGCCGTCAAGCCGGGCGCCCCGAAGCCGGGTGGCTCCGCCGCACCGAAGCCGGGCGGCCCGAAGCCGGGCGCCCGACCGGGCAACAACCCCTACGCGTCCAGCCAGGGCATGGGCTCCCGCCCGCCGCGCCCCGGCAACAACCCGTACGCGTCGAACCAGGGCATGGGTCAGCGTCCCGCCGGCGGTGCCGGTGGCGGCAACGGCATCCCGCGTCCGGCCCCGCCGCGTCCGGGTGCCCCGCGTCCCGGCGCTCCCCGTCCGGGTGGCCCCGGTCAGGGCAACCGTCCGAACGGCTTCGGGCAGCGCCCGGGCCAGGGTGGCGGCCGTGGCGGCCCCGGTGGTCGTCCGGGTGGTGCCGGTGCGGGTGCCGGTGGCGGCTTCCCGCGTCCGGCCTTCAGCGGCCCGCGTCCCGCCGGTGGCGGCGGCCGTGGCCGTGGTCCCGGTGGTGGCACCGCCGGTGCGTTCGGTCGCGGTGGCGGCAAGAGCCGTGCCCGCAAGTCGAAGCGGACGAAGCGCGCCGAGTACGAGATGCGGCAGGCGCCGTAGCTCGGCGGT
>Ga0265798_10007572_pt1 | contig 14016 bp, 19 predicted proteins | sample P3T30metagenome_FD_192430 | JGI IMG/M metagenome (GOLD analysis project Ga0265798, IMG submission 192430) | Plant litter microbial communities from East Loma Ridge, Irvine, California - P3 T30 | ecosystem: Environmental > Terrestrial > Plant litter > Unclassified | place: USA: California...
GGACAAGTGATCGGGACTGCAGGAGGCATGCTTATCTTCATTGGAATGAACACGAGTATCATCCAGTCGTTCCCCCTCGGGTTCGCAGGTGTGGGAGGTGCATTCTCCCAAGTTCTCTTCCAAGGTGAGTTCTCCAGCTTTTAGGCATTCTCACCGCCACGCATCTCAGTCTTGGGATTAAGCTGACGATTAGTCGGAGGAGTAGTCGGAATTGCCATCCAAGCAGGTCTGATCGGCACCGGTGACGGCACTATTGAGGACTGGACAGGAAGTAAAAACTCGTACTTCTTCACCGGAGGTTACATCCTCTTTACCGGATTAGTATTTGTGGTTTGGTATAGGCAGTACAAGATGCCCAAGCATGATGGACCTGTCGTTGCTGTCTAGATAGAGGTGATGTAGTGTTGCTTAATAGAATAGAATGTAGTAGCTATAATTTCACGGATTCGTATGAAAGATGTGTTTTACGTTATTTTGATATAGCTTCGGTGACATCACCGAGGCCACATTTCGCCCAATACTTTTACTTCACTTCACTCTGATATTGATATAATGCCTAAGCCGATCCTCATCAGCGGAGCTGGTCTCTCTGGTCTCTTGCTTGCTCGGTCATTGCGTTCCTCCAACATTCCATTTGAACTATATGAACGCGATCAGGCGGGATCATCACGTTCTCAGGGGTATCGAATACGACTATCATCACAAGGTCTAAATGCGCTTGAAGCGGTCCTCTCGTCCGAAGCATATGCCGACTTCAAAGCAGGATGTAGCGATAATGGATCAGGACAAATTCTTGGATACGATGCTATAACGATGGAAGAGAAACATTTCGGTGGAGGTGGTCCACCCAAAGGAGGCGGACAGGTGCTAGGCGTAGATCGGGCTTTCCTACGTAATCAATTGTTGAGAGGGATAGAGGAGGTCACGCATTTCAACAAAGTTTGTACGGGTTATGAGGTGTCGTCAGAAGGGGTCACTGCCAGATTTGCGGATGGAACTACCAGTCCGAACGGTTCGATGTTGGTGGGAGCCGATGGGGTATATTCGAAAATCACCAAACAGCTTACCGGCAATCAACTTAAAGTGTACGATACAGGAGCTCGGATGATTCACGGCTCTGCCCCGCGAGCAGCATACGAACCACTAGCAAGAGGGCGGTTCGCAGCATTCTCGATTACGGACAATTCCGACGAAAGAAAGAAGATAGCAATGATCACCAACGTACGAGACGAACCCAATTCGACACATTTCGGATTCGTCCTCGTCGGAGGTCCAGGGACGTTCTCAGCTCCTAACGACGATATTTCGTTGACTGGTCAAGCGGCTGTGGATATCGCTGTGAATGTCACGAAAGATTGGGCAGAGGGAGTCAGACCAATATTGAGGGAACAAAAAGTGGACGAAGCTGCTTTTCTGAAAATGTCAACATCAGATCCCAAGGGTATACCTGGATGGACAAATGAGCCTAGAGTGACGATCATGGGCGATGCAGTACATGCCATGACCCCAGGCAAGTGGATGCCAACAACTTTGCGAGATGTTGACTGACTGATAGCTGGCGGTGTGGGAGCGAACACTGCTCTGAGAGATGCCGAGCTGCTAGGCCGCCTCATCGCTGACGGAGGAGGATGGAAGGGCGATGTCACGGAAGAGTACGAGAAAGAGATGAGGGGATATGCTTCGCAGAACGTCAAGGATAGCTTTGGATTCGCGTCAAAGCAGTTTGGTATCGGAGAATTGTCCATTGTCATCAATTAGTCTATTATTCTATATGTCTCAATAACCTTCGTAGGAGGTCATAATTCACATCCCGGCTCTTTGGGCGTCTTGTGGACGTACGAATGAAGCTTTGTATGCTTCTGTCAGGCCCATATTCCAGCAACAAGAAAGGGGCCGGAATCGTCCAACCGCCGGCTCTCAGATCTCAGGCACCCGTCGGTTTACGGGAATATTCGTCTGTTGATGGGGATTCGGTTAACGATTTCACGAATTTTCACATAACGACTTGAAGCCCCGCCTTTCCCTCTACGTATCCCCTTAAGCGCGTCTTTTCAGCTTACAACGCTGATCCGATCATCTTGTATCTGTCATACTTATAATGTCGAACTCGATCCCAGAGGTCGCCCCGCTAAACCACTCGGTCCGCGAGGATCAAGATGACAAACATGGATTGCAGACGCCCGCCCTGAGCGACAATGAAAAAGCGACCAACGAAATGTTTGCAAACGCCGCGTTGGCCACGGACAAGGAACACAACATGACCTTGAAGCAAGGTCTGAAGCTATACCCAAAGGCTATTGCATGGTCAGCATTGATCTCGACCCTGTGTGCCATGGAGGGTTACGATATCTCGCTCATCGGAAACTTCTGTAAGTCACGTGTGAAACATGGAGGATCGTGCTGATGTAAAGACGCGTTCGAGCCGTTCAATCGAAAGTATGGAGAGTTGACGGCGGCGGGAACGTACGAGATTCCTGCACGTTGGCAGGCTGGATTATCGAATGGTGCACAGGTCGGGCAAATCTTCGGTTTAGTCGGTGAGTGACATATAAACCATATAAGCCATGCTGATGACCAGTCAACGGATACGCAACCGAAAGGTATGGGTACAGGAAAGTCTGTTTGGCTTCCCTGATCTGGTTGGCGGCAGTGACAACCATCTTCTTCACTGCGCCAAACGTCGAAGCTCTCCTTGCTGCCGAGATCTTGGCTGGTGTTCCCTGGGGTGTATTTCAAGCTAGTACGCCCATCCATGTTTCACAAAATCGTAGACTGACATAGCAGTCGCTATCTCATACGCCGCAGAAGTATGCCCGATTGCTCTAAGAGGGTATGTCACGACATACCTCAACTTCTGCTGGGGATGGGGTCAATTACTCGGAGTTGGAGTCATTAAGAGCATGTTTGGCAGGACGGACCAGTGGGCCTATAGGATCCCTTACGGACTGATGGTATGCTTTTCTCATCGTGATCGTGTTTTGCTAAACAAGGTAGTGGATGTGGTACCCCCCTCTCCTTATCGGAATCTTCTTTGCACCCGAATCCCCATGGTGGTTAATCCGAAAAGGAAAGATCGCAGAAGCCAAGAAATCGCTGTTACGACTCACTTCGAGAAAAGGAAATCCAGATTATAATCCCGACGAGACGATCGATATGATCAGGCATACGACCGAATTGGAGCAGGATATCACCGCTGGAGCTTCTTATTTAGATTGTTTCCGAGGTGAGTACCTATTTAGTACATCACTTCAGTACTGATGATCAAGGTACCAATCTACGAAGGACCGAGATCGTTTGCGCTATCTGGGCGACCCAGAACTTGAGTGGCAAGTCGCATCTGCTTCTATAAAGCCGCAACCTGACCAAGCAGGAAACACATTCTCCAACTACTCGACCTACTTCTTCAAACAAGCCGGTCTAGGTGGATCGATTCCGTACGACTTCGCAATGGGTCAATACGCGATCAACATGGTCGGCACCATCGGCGCATGGGGTCTCATGTCGCTCGGTATCGGAAGGAGAAAGCTCTTCTTGATTGGTCTCTCAGCTTTGACTGTTAGTTTGATGGTCATGGGCTTCTTGGGATTGGCGAAGGACAAGAATGAGTATGCTAGTTCTATGGCTACGGGATCTATGATGTTGGTCTGGGCTACTTGCTATCAACTCTCTGTCGGGTAAGTTTCTCCACTTCGAAGGTGCGACCGATACTGATTAGCAATAGCACTATCGCTTTTTCCCTCGTAGCAGAGATGTCGACCCGGAAACTTCAGATCAAGACCGTCGCGATGGGTCGAGCCGCTTACAATGTGGCTGCAATCATCGTCAACGTCCTTACACCCTACATGATTAATCCAACCGCCTGGAACTGGGGTAATTACGCTGGGTTCTTCTGGGCCGGAACGTGAGTCGCTTTTCTCGCCGCTCGAATTCCCCTTCTGACCTATGTAGATGCTTCTTATGCTTGATTTATCACTATTTCCGACTTCCCGAACCTGCTGGCAGGACCTTCGCTGAGGTATGTCATTTCTTTTATTATCTCTGGACCTTACTGACGGGACAGCTCGATATTTTGTTTGAGCGAAGAATTCCCGCTCGACAATTCAAGCACACCGAGGTCAACGCTTTCGATGTCGCCTTACGACACAAGATACACAACGATAGCGAGGAGGCACTCGAGGCATCGCGGGCTTAGACTGATGCGCCATAGACATATAGACTTTGAGATACTTTTCTTGTAGGACGTGGTTAATAATGCATACTTTAATGAATGATACCAAGCCTGACATCATCTCGGCGTATCGGCCATTCTCGGCTAAGACCGAAGGAGTAATGCTGTGTCCCCACTCTGCCATTGTCCTCTACTCACTGTCACATTACCTACAGACATGCGGTATACTCTTGTAAGAGCGCTCATAGCGCTGGCTGTGTCCAGTCTATCGCTGGCCCAAGTGGCAGCATCCCAAGGAGTCAACAACCCATTCAAGTCCAAGGTGGATCCATACTCCACCTTCATAGATCACTGTATGTCCCTGAATAAGCAACCGTTCAGTCGCTCATTGAAAGTCTCCCCCAACACTGCCAACTCGGAAGTCTACTTTCAGTCGGAGATGAAGAACTTATTCCCGAACTCTAGCATCACGGTGACATCAGACCACCGATTCAACATTCTCGCTTACGCTGGTCAGACCGAGGATCCAGTCTTGATCCAGGAGATGGAGATGGAGGGATTGAAGAAGCTTTATTACTTCCCTTCTAGGAGCCGGAGGTATGGTCAAGGTACAGTAGCGAGTGAAGTCTCACTCGGTGGTTGGAACGTCGGATGGAGGGATGCAGAGTTCAAGGTTGTCTTCACTTCGGCAAGTCGCTTTCCGCTCCAGGAGAACGTGAACCTGACTTGGTAGTGGACCGAAGGTTTCAATCGGCCTAGTCTATGGTTCATCATCTCGGAAGATAAGTCCAAGGCTCAAGAGTTCTTCCACGCGGTCACATCTCAGTTGTCCAAGACTGAGGATGCCATCCTGGTATTCGACCAGGGGTACTGGCAGCCTGACCGCGGACTATGGGAATCTGTCCAGCAGGTGAGTTCAAATGGCGTGTTAGGCTTTTCTAAGCTGACGTTGTAGGCAGAATGGAAAGATGTGATACTGGATGAGGAGTTCAAGGAGAGACTTCAGCGGGACTACCGATCTTTCTACAAGTCGGAGAAGATCTATAAAGACCTCCAAGTCCCTTGGAAACGAGGACTGATCTTCCTGGGGGCAAGGCTATACCTCCTTGCGGAACGGACACGAGCTGATGAAGCAGCCCCCCGGGAACGGCAAGACTATCAGTTTGAAGGCAATCATGCACGAATCAAAAGTACCGGTGCTCTACGTCAAGTCGTTCCATAGTAAGTCGCCTCGCCTGGACCTTTCACTGGGACTGACGATTCAGACTGGGAAGGCGATGAAGCTGGCATCAAGGAGATCTTTACTCGAGCAAGGGCTGAGGCTCCATGCCTATTGGTATTGGAAGACCTCGATTCGCTGATTACCGACGATAATCGGTCCTTCTTTTTGAACGAAGTCGACGGTATCGAAGGTAACGATGGTCTTCTTCTCGTGACTTAATCACCTTCTTACGCTCGCGGAGCTAACAAATTTAGATCGGTACAACCAATCACTTTGACCGACTTGACCCAGCTCTGTCCAGTCGTCCATCTCGATTTGACAGGAAGTAGTAGGTTCATATGACCCACTCAAGCTATGCTGAATTCCAGTACCTTCTCCAACCCTGCTGAGGGGGAGAGGCGACAGTACGCCGTATACTGGCAGAAGAAGCTCAAATCCAACAAGGATATTGAATTTCCCGACGAATTGCTTGACCAGTTTGCCGAGAAGACCGACAAGTTCTCTTTCGCCTACATGAAGGAAGTCTTGTACGCCATATGCTTCTGAGGAGACAATACGCTGACCCGCAGTATCTCGTCACTGCTAACTTTAGCTGGGTTGGATGACCCCTCCAAGGCACCCAGTTTCCAGTCTGTTGTCCTTGACCAGATACAGCATCTTCGGAAACAGCTTGATGAGGATGAGCAAGCGGCGATGATGGCTGAAAGCGCTCGGGGAGCAAGTGGAGGTAGAAGTCAAAGCGGTAGCTACGGAGGAGAAGGCATGGATGAGGAGAACTACAGTGGCCGCGGGTCACGATACTCAAATGGGGTTTTGGGAGGAGACGGATTGCCTCAATTTGTCGCGCAAGGAGATAGGGAAGACTCTCCTCCACTCATTATCCAGATGTGATGTGGTATTTAAAGAAGAAGAATAGCGTCACACTACCATTTAACTCGTATGCAATGCCCCCAGCAGCCGCTGATGAATGTCGTCGTCATTCCTGTGGACCGGGTTTGAACTTGGAATTACCGGGTAGTCTACAAGCTGAAATTCCAGGGATCTGTTAAGTGCCATTCCCGGTTATTCGCGTCACCCCGCGTTTCTTTGTTGGCAAATCGTCCCCAAAATGGTCGACTCTGCAAGGATATTGACATTGGTCTGAGTAAATTGTGCGCATACGAGTAGATGACACATCAGGTGTTATACGCTCAATCTGCGGATGATGACCAGAGGTCACAAATTCAAAACCAAAAAGAACGAGATCTGACACCGTTGAGTCTTGACGCTTCGGCACGGGCCCCAAAAGCCTATTTGCGCTAATTGAATAGGTGATCGACCGGACCCATAATTAAGTCATGCCAGGCTAACGCCGTATTGGACTCATATATACTGAAGTGGGAATGTCTCGAGCGGTCAGGTTATCCACTAACCTTCACACAAGGTAGATTCAACATGCGTTTCACGCTATCTACCGCTTATCTCGTGGTTGCACTTTCAACGACGGCCAACGCTAGAGTGAGTCTTGGTCATCTACAGCTAGGTCGTAGCTGATTTGATAGCCGGCTGGTGTAGCGCTTCAGGACCGAGCACTTTCTTTGGGCATCTCGGCATCGCTTTCTGTCGCCGTCTTGGGTGGTCAACAAGGACAATCAAGCTCCGTTCCAACGAGCAAGACTTCCTCTCTGTCTTCGACTTCGAAATCGATTGCCTCATCTTCCGCTACCGAGAGCGTCTCTGCATCCTCAACGAGGTCTTCCACTCAAGCTTCATCAACAGGATGTAGCAGTACTTCTGGCGATGCTCCCTATTCTCTGCCATGCAGTCAGCTGGAAAGCGTCGTGACTTTCCCCAATGGTTTCCAAAACAGACCAGGTGGAATTGTCTTCCTTGTCCATGGGACTGGTAGCACCCCGGAGGAATCCTGGGGTGCAGGACCATATAGTACCATTCTCCCGAACAAAGGGTAAATCAACGAGTTGTTGACTGCTTTGCCGCATTTGTCTCCCAGCTGACCAACAGACCTGGGTACGATGTCGCATGGATCACCATCCCCAACCGAAGTTTGACAGATTCACAGGTCATTGCCGAATACGTCGCATACAATATCCCAAGACTTGCGGGTATGTCGGCTACCAAGAAGATTTTCATAATTGGACACAGTCAAGGAAATATCAATATCCAATGGGCACTCGCATTCTGGCCAAGCGTACGGAAGCATGTCACCGGCTTCATATCGTTGGCGGGAGACTTTCACGGAACTGCAGAGGGGCCTTTGCTCTGTACCACTCAGAACATCCTACAGGGCGGATGTTCACCAAGTGTGTTTCAGCAAAGTGTTGGTTCCCATTATCTGGCCGCCCAAAATGCGATTGGGGGTTCTGCTCTCGTCCCTACTACCAGCATCTACACCATATTCGATGACATTATCCAGCCTGAAATTATCAACCCTACTAGCGAGTTACCAGGTGCTGTCAATCTTCGGATTCAAGGTCCGTTCTCTGATAAAACCGGATTCGTGCTGATAAACAGATTTAGATCTATGCGGGACTGGATATGTGATCGACCATTTCACAATGCTAGTAGCGGCTGGACCATTCTATCTCGCCCTCAGCGCTTTGGAAAACAACGGCGTCGCTGATAGATCGGCATTCGGCTTGAATGAGTGTACTTATCTCACTGCTGACTCTGCGTAAGTCAACAGACCGATTTCAACATATGACAATGCTGACCTGGACAGTGTTCCCAACCCGTTCGTGACTGTCCCGGGGGTCGTCAAAGGAACCGCTCTCGCCATCATCGCTATCAGTTTGAACGAATACAAAGTTCCCGTGGAGCCGCGTTTGATGCCTTATGTTTGTGAAAAGGGGCTCAGCACTTACTGCTGAAGTCGTTTGTTTGGAGCTGTATCATACATCGGGATTGTAGTCAGTCGTGGTCATCTTTGAAGCGGATACTGCATCTTCCTGCTGTGATTAAAGTTCATTTCAGCTTGATCACGATGACAGCAGACGAACATAGCAAAATGTAGATCAGGTACCGGCCAAGATTCGACGCGTGAGTTCTGTTAATTGGATCTCATGGGCCATCTCTTGGTCTCCCAAAATGCAACTCTGTCTACACGTAATCACCAAGACTTTACACTTGTTGTGACGGTCTCACACTCCCGCACCAGTTCTGGATCCACCATGCAGACGACTTGACGCGTAAGATACAAAATGGATGCGCTGAGCTACTCATCCGTTCTTTCGTTCCCACCACTTCACTCTAGCTACATACAATCAATCGGGTATCTTACGCGTCTACTACCTACCTAGAACACATAACCCAAACGTATTCTCTACCACCCACTATGCTTCAATTCCTGCTTGGTGCTGATGGGCCTACCGTCGGTGACGACGCGCTTCCGCTCTACACCTCCGACATTCCCACCTTGACGCCGTCCTCGTCCTGGACTTCGTTCCTCTCGAGATCTTCTTCAGGCGACTCACTATCCGGTATCCTCCCAGAAGCTGATCAATCCCAGACCGACATAGGAGAAGTCGCACCGATCGATGACGAAGATCATATCGTAATGGCGCCGCCCCAAGGTCCGAAGAGAGAGTTCGCTAAGGGTTACGAGCGATATCATCCAGATCGGTACCGCTGCACCGGCTACGACGTTGAAAGCTACCAGTGGTTTGATGGGTACCCCGAAGCGAGTGACCAGCGATTTATCATCGATCTTGAGCATGGTTCCATGGATCGGTAAGCAACACATCTTGGCTCTTCCCCAGTCGCGACTAATTTGTAGGCTTCCCGATGTCAGGCCTTTCCTGTATTTCGTTGGCTACATGAAGGGACGGACACAACTATTACCTCGACACTACGAGCGACACCAATCGACGGAGATTGAAGAGTTCTTTGTACAGGAGGGTCGGCAATATCTCTTGATCGAATGGAAGGTATCACAGTCGGGGTAAGTTCTACAGGCTCAGTAAGCTCGGTCGGAAATGAGTTGACACGTCCAGATACTACTTGATGGACCGAGACTGGCTTGCCTTGAGCCGCTACCATAACAAAACTATGCCCTATGCCGCTTGCACTCTTTACGGCAATCCCGACAGCACCGGACGAATGAATGGCGATGTCGGAATCGAAAAGGCGGATTTTACCAAACACGAGCGTCCAGATGCCTTCATTTCTGTAGGAGAGTGTCCAAAGGTGATGAAGGTGAGCTATGATTCCATTTTACCATCCGGCCAATTTGAGCTGACGAAGTTCTCTAGACCAACTTAAGAGCGCCTCTACCCGTCGAAAGAGTGTGTACCGTCGCTCCAGGCGGCGAGCACTGGGACGGGTTCATTCGATATCTCTACGGCCATGACCATCCCGTGTATTACCTTCAACTCCAAGGGTTCACGGTAGCGACTGCACAGAATGCACGAGCGAAGGGTCACGCGAGATTTTACATGAAGAGGGGCAGAAGCTAGGAAAATTTATTCTGTCGACGTAACATGCCGACTAGCCGAAATCTGTCCCTGCATCTGTCAGTAGTTTTGTCAGCCTGTCGTGTGACCCGGAGTCCGGGCTCGATAAGCTGGGACCCTAGACACCCGTATAATCAATTTCGTATCAGGTTTATGCTCACGAATGTGATTCATGTTGTCTGGCGAATAGTTTTCCAGGCCTCTTCAGAGTTATCACGGACATTACCCGTCAGACAGTCTACAGTGGTCTCTCGCTCATCCAATCGTTCCGTAAATGCTTGGCTCGGCCACGCTGCCAGCTCGAAGACTCAGAGGCCGATATCTGGCTCATTACGTGCGCCCTGTGGTGGCTTCTTTAAGCAGTTTTTGCTATAAGCATTACGACGAGCCGAAAGAGGTACGTACCCGCTAGCAAGAAGCTGCCAAACGGCAAGCCGGCACGGCTAGACACCTGGAACCAAATTGACTTGATTCTCAAGTCGTCGCATCCGCTAATTTCAGCATGTACAGTACCCAGTTGAGCCGAGGCCTGCAGCCTGACAAAACCGGTGCACATTGCTGATACAGTGGTTTTGCACTGCAGTCAAAGTTACTCGCTTTTAGTGATGATTCTGCACGGCCAATCTTGCCACAATGATTGTTCTTTGTGCTCAAGAGCATCTTTTCATTCACTGCATGGTATGTGCAGGTCGAACCTGGTCAGGTTGTGAAGACAAATATGCGATGCTGTTTCTGCGGTGGGAATACACAACAGACCGTGTCGGTGAACTCGGGTCATTTGGTACTGTCGTAATCACGTCTTTCGTCTTCCCATTGACTGCCTTCCTCCAACTCGACATACGTTCCCAGCTCTATGTCATCCGATCGACTCGTGCCACCAGCTCGTTGCGCTTTGCCGGACCGCTTGGCCTCCTTCTTCACAGCCTTCATTCGTTTCTTTTCAGTCTTCTGTGCCCTTCGAATGGCTCGCTTCGCTTTACCATAGGGGGGCTCGGCGTCTTCACCTAACAAAACAGTTCCCGGATGAGGATAATGTATGGCGATCATCGCAAGAAACATAAGGGCGGTATCAAAGATGTACTGGTAAGCCTCCGTGGTCTGAATATGCTGGGTGACGGTGGAGTATACACCACCAGAGTATTCGATAATACGGAACAAGTTTCGCAGCTGTGTACATATCAGTAAAACGCTCTTGAACAGAGAGACGGCTTACTGAGATCAGACTTAAAACGATGGCGATCATTCGAACCAACCGTCGAGCACTAAGCCAGTTTTTTTCAAGTGATGCGTCCCGCTTCACCTCGAATACAAAGCGTATTAGCAGGGCCGCGAAGACGCAGATGAAGGCTTGCTGAATGCCCGTACCGATAGAATAAATCCTAAGACCAAGATTCTGAGCCGACGGGTCGATGTTGAGAGTGAACATGACGCCAACGACTTGTACTGCAAACGATCTGGCCTAAGCATAATTGACACGGCCCAAAGGACTCACGAAACGTCGCAAAGGACGAAAATCAACCCGAAAGCCCAGGTTCTCATTCCGAGCAGCTTTTTTGAGGGAAGATAGTAGTAAACCAGCCTTCCCAGTAACACAAAGATGAAGGCGTTGATCCACAGCGGCGATATAAGTACCAGTGCGAACTGGGTGTCAAATAGTCCCTCGGAAGTCGGCTCGACTACCGCAAGAGCACGAGTGACGAGTGCGCCAGTCTCCCATAGACCACCCATTATGAGTGGCCAGCAGAGGCGCTTCTTACCGTATCGGATGGCCTGATAGATATGAAAAAGAGTTGTACATCCATACAGACCAGCAAAGAGCGCGGCAGCACCTGTAGTGTAAGCCAAGTATGCTTCGTTACCAGGACCTGCTAGACGTACCGACACTAGGGCAGTATTTGGACCATCGCGTTCCATGTGTAACGAGCGCTATTGATCAACGAGCTGTCACATGCCATGCGTGTGATCCTACCAGTGCAGGCCATCTGTTCGAGAGCTATCGATACTTTGCCAAATCATGCTGCGTGGGTAATATATATGTAGAACTAGCTCCGGGTTCGATCACGTCGAGCGCGTCGAGAGCATCTTGGCGTCCATATGGCGTGTGTCCATTCTAGCCGGTAGTCGTGAGCATATGAACCTTAAAACAGGCAATATCCCGCGAAGTGACCGCCCGGCACGTATTCTGTAAGGGTACGCTCCCTCTCAGGCACAGACGTTCCATCCCTGACACAGCTTCACACCCTTCGTGTCCACATCGATTTCTCATTCTTCTACACCGCATTTGTGCAGGTGAAGAGGCTATTCATAGTGAGCAGCATGCGGTGTAGAGTGTGTTCCTGTAACACACCTCGTCCGCCAGGATTGCTGTGTCGAAAATCAGTGGTCCCAGGAATTTGAAAGAGGAAAACATTTGAGATGTTTGCTGGAAAGAGGATGGGCTATCGCTTGGTAGCGGATTGCATGCAATGTGCCGAGCATCCTTGATGGCAACGGCTGTTCGGCTTCGGCGACGGCGCACAAAATCACGTGTCAATCCGGAACCATAGGGGAAGAACACTGCAATCGGAAAATAACGATGTGCGAAGCATATTATCATCGAGAATTGGGCCATTGAGTGGATGTAGTCGATATCGAGCCACCTGAAGGTAGACTGTCGTGTCTTGAGATAAATTCAAACATGTAGACTCAAGCAAGGTATCAATAACGCGATGTTGCCTTGATCCATCCCCCACTCACTTCCGGCGAAGTTTATCCGGTTTCGGAAAAGGGCCGAGCCGTGGAAATTTAACTGGATCCATGGATCGCGGTAGCGCCATCGCGGCTGATGGATGACAAGAGCTGAGTCAGAAGGAATGCATCGAGCTCGCTTTACCGTACGATCATTAGTGGCTATCGAGCCTTTGCTGCAGGTGGGGCTTTAACATCAACAGACGCGATGAGCTACGAAAATAAAGATCGGGACTTAGATACCCCCATGGAGTGGAGCCGGGATGAAGTGCTCAATCGCGACACGAGCAAATCGAGGGACGTAGATCCAGCTATGATGTGGGCGGGCGCAGGAGAAGTGGGAACGGAGCAAATGGACCATGTGGAGCTGGAGCCAAAGAAACTATCGACGATACGAGTGGTAGCTTTGACGGTCATAATGGTCTTGACTTATTTTCTGGGTGTATGTCGGCCCTCTCAGGAAGTAAATCAGCTAATGATCAGGCGGTGTCTTCGCAGGCAGTCACGCTCAATGTCCCTGGAATGTCCCGGGACCTCAATCTTACCCAGCTACAAGCTCAATGGGTCGTGTCGGCATATTCACTAGCCTACGCATGCGGTCTACTGTTTTCAGGACGTATAGCAGATGTCTACGGTCGCAAACTCTGTTATCTGATCGGAATGGGCATTTTCGTCCTCTTCAATATCATCTCCGGGGTTATGAGAGTGAGTTCTACCGATGTACAGAGGATACTGACTGGGTAGACGTATATTCCGCTCTGTATCCTTCGAGCCTTATCTGGACTCGGTATGGCACTAGCTGGACCTTCTGGATTTGGGATCGTTGGGGCTTATGTCGTTCATGAGCCCGTCAGGACTTTCGTGTTCGCGGCATTCGGGCTAGGAGGCCCGATCGGTGCTGCCACTGGTACCCTCCTCGGTGGAGCTGTCGCAGCTATTAATGCGTAGGTCTGTCCTCGTAGCCATTGATTATCCTACTAATGTGCAGTCCTCGTAACTGGAGTTACCTCTTCTATGTATTGGCCGGTCTTGGTGCAATCCCGATGATACTGGGATGGTTTTCAATGCCATGGGATCGACGAGCTTTGACAGGTAGTAAGGTTCCCAAGATAGACTGGATTGGTGGTTTCTTGGTCACTAGCGGATTAAGTCTATTCATGTTTAGCTTGACGCAATCAGGTGTCGTCGAGAGGGGATGGAGTGAACCATGTGAGCTCTCTCCCCTGATCAAGATTCAAGCTGACGAGTAGATGTTCCTGTCGTATTCGTCTTGTCAATCTGCCTACTCGCCTGCTTCATGTTCTGGGAACGACACCTCGAGAACAAAACCACATTCCCGCCTATCGCCAAGTTCTCACTTTTCACTCGTCATCGATATCGATTCACAGCCTTGATGCTATGTGCATTTTTCTGTACGATCTCGACGTCAGGGTTCGTTTACACAGCAACAA
>Ga0265798_10007573_pt1 | contig 14014 bp, 12 predicted proteins | sample P3T30metagenome_FD_192430 | JGI IMG/M metagenome (GOLD analysis project Ga0265798, IMG submission 192430) | Plant litter microbial communities from East Loma Ridge, Irvine, California - P3 T30 | ecosystem: Environmental > Terrestrial > Plant litter > Unclassified | place: USA: California...
AGGCGGGATGCCGGATGAATGTACAAGTTGATGGGCAGGCAAGGCAGAATGTTGCTGCGATTTTCAGCTAAACTCGATGTTTGTTACAAAGCGTGTGATTATAGGCATGTGTGCAATTCTATCTCTTATTTGTGCTGGTTGAGCCTATCGTGCTTCGCCTTGCTTAGGCCAAGTCGTGTCCCGCATAATAAAGCTTCGAGTAGTCTCGAAGCGAATAGTGTGACTACATAGAAGGCACAGAATTTTTAGGGCTTCATACAAGACTTGACGATCAGTGTACAATGTTCCACTTCGCCCCATCTCTCCACTACTCTTTTACGCTCGGTGAAGCTCGGTGTCGCATGGCGCGAATAGTGTCACCCAATTCACCTCAATCAGTGAAACTGTCCAGCGCTGTAGCCCAGTAACGTGATTGTTTGTTAACGCATTCACACTTCTGCCCAAATCCTATATGTTCGTTTCTCTCCCTCGGACTTCGAGAAGCCTCACCTCACCAAGGAACGTCAACTCTTCTCCCCACAACTCAAGCCGAAATCACGATCAAAGATGTCACACACCAAGCCTGCAGAGACTCCCGTCGTTCTTAACACAGGCGACCAAGAGCAGCCCATCGAGGTCAAGGACAACTCCGACACGACAGACACCACCGAGGACAAGAAGACCAAGCAGCCTACCTCGAACGCGCCCAAGCCCAGCAAAGACGACCCATCCTCCAACGCGCCGGCCCCAAAACTCAAGCTCACCCACGACCCACCCGACTTCCTCACCATCTCCGATATCCAGATCATGCACTGGCTCTCCAAAGTCGAGCGCGACGTCCGCAAGCACCTAGTCGATCCCCACAGCAACCTCATGGACGCGTACCATGCGCGCGTGTGGCTGGCGCGCCTGTTCAATAAATCGGAAATACTGTCAAACAAGGAGCGGTGGGCGGCAGCTGGGGATGCGGATCGGAGCGCGAAAGAGCGGATGATGTTGTTGGATGTGTATCTGCGGATGCATCGTCGTTCTGCGCCGGATTATCGCTTGCCGGAGCATGCTGGTAGTTGGCCTGATGGGTGGTGGGTGGAGGAGGCGGATGCGGAGTAAGGATCTGGACTGATGGGTGTTGGAGAGAAGATCTGGCGCTGGAGTAGAGGGGATGGGGGTTTCTTCCCATTATGTACTCATGGGCTTGATGATAGACACTGGAGCTTTGATGCCTTATGCAGTAATGTTAAAAGATGACTTCAGTTTTTCCAACTTGAAATACTCCAACTCTTGAACTCTTCCAGCTCTTCCTCTTCCTACACAACAGGCTTTTCGGCAAGGAGGTGGTCGTATAGTGTGCACGAGGATGCGACTGTTAGCAGCGACACTGGCCTCTCTATATGGCTGCCAGTAATCAAACGGTAATATGTCGGGACCGCGCAGGAAAGCGGAAACTTTGTGCGAGTAGGGGTTTAGCCCGAGTTGCGTTGACTCACTCATCCCTGCCTTGCAAGTCACTAGCACAGAGGTCCGACAATAGAGTGTTGTTGTGTATTGAAGTGAAGAATGAGAAATTTTGACTTGGGAATCGAAAGCACTCAGCAGTGGCGCAAGAGATGTGGTAGGTTCCAAGGTGTACTACTGTTCCTGTCTACATTGACTCGACGACTTTCGCGTCAGTGTGTCCTGGAGGTCGACATACTGAAAACGACCACCTTCGTGCCACGGTCTTATTGCTGATGCGCTTGATCTTAGGTCGCGCAGGCACCACTCCCGCTGCACGCATTGTTCTTGTTCGGAATTAACATACTCTATGCCCATCCAGCCTTCAGCTTCTCCACTGCCTCCGTCTCTGGCACGACATCAGCCATCTTCGCGTTCATGTCAAACATGTTTGCATCGTGCACAGCAGGCGATCGGTCACCGCATGCCTCGCTTACAACCTAACAAAATGAGTGATATGCAACCAATGTTGGAACGCCAGGAATCCTACCATCGGTCTGTAACCATAGCACATGGCGTCAAGCGTCGAGGCACGAACACAACCACTCGTGCTAACACCACAGACGACCAGGGTATCGATGCCCTTGAACTGCAGGCGCGAAGTAAGGTCGGTCGCGAAGAAGGCGCTCGGGTAGCGCTTGGGCATTACGAGTTCCCCCTCTTTTGGCTCCAATCCTGGGACCCAAGTCTCTAGTCCTGTCTCGTTGCCCTTCTGGAATGTCTTTAGCAAAGGCACTTTGCTGTAGAAAATCCCCGCGTCCGACATATCAGGCTCTGTGTATTCGACACGAGTCCATATCAAGGGCACCTTGCCTTCGCGAGCGGCAGCGACGAGTTTTCCGATTGAGTCCAGTGCCGCGGCCGATGCAGGGTTCGAGCTGGTATCCAATGGACTGTCTTTACTCCAGTACGCGTTGCAGACGTCGATGAGCAGCAATGCCGGTTTGCTGCCCCATCCCAACTTCTTCGCGAAGCCAGCTTTCACATAATTCGCGTGGTCGCTGTGGTCTTGGTGGGCCATGGTGGCGTGCTGTGGTTCGGAAAATTAGTTGCGATCAATGGCGGGAACGCCGTCCCAAGCGGCCTCTCTTATAGTGGGAAACGTATGGACTCGCAGCCTGTTCAACTATCTGCTGAACGCAGAACGTTGGTAAAGTCGGATCGAACTACGCGACAGTCGGAGCCATCGGAGGCCTGCTGTCATCGCTGTCACGGCTACGGACTTCCGATAGTCAGTGCTACCAGCCGTTCGGCGATCGATCCACCGACGCGGATACCCGAGGTCAGCTTCCCATACGAGGCCCAGCAACATGGCAACGCGGTTGTCCTTCTCGCACGCGACGTGTCTTGATCAGTTGTGGGGCTGTAATATGAGGCCACATCTTCGCGCGCTTGTTGCCGTATTCTTGCGCGCTCGTCACCGTATTGTTGGATATCAATTCACCTTTGAAGCTCCTCCCGAGATCTTGGCGTCTTCGGACTCCCCCACATGCATCAAGCCGCGGCAAGTGACCGGGGATCCCCAAGGTCGCCCCAGCCTGCCAGTCCTTTCTTCAACATGGAGGGAAAAGAAGTAAAAGAGGGAAGGATTGGAAATGCGTTCGCGTGCGAAAGATGCAGAAAGCACAAAGTTCGATGTGTTCCGTCCGACACGTCGGGTATATGTCAAAGGTATGTTACTCACATGCGAATATGTTTGCGCTTACATTGACACGTGTGCAGATGCCAGAAAGCAAGAGTTGAGTGCATCGAACATGTGGCGCGTCGCAGACCAGCGAAGAGAAGTGATGGTCAAGCGCAAAATCGCATACGCGACGTAGACATGAAGCTTGACCAAATCTCGACGATGATCGCGTCTACGACACCTGTACCGCAGTCGGCCTTGCCATCGGTGGTAACGCTGCCTTCGCAAGCCAGCGAGGCGGCCCATCAGAGTTCCCTGCCGGTCCCCTCACCGTCCGCGTCAGCACCACCGTACCAAAGGAACCCAATCCTACCAGCTCTTGCGCCTGTGAGGGAGAGTACAGTGAACTTCTGGGAATCGCTCAACGAGAGTCTGTCCTGCCTCAGCAACTTTGATCCCATTCTACGGTCCATCAGCTTGAAACAAATGCAACTGCTGTTTAGCACGCACAAGCACATGACAGCCTTCTTCCCTTTCGTGCAGTTACCCGAAGACTCTCCCTGCGTAGATCTTGTCCGGCATCGACCGGTCCTCACATTTGCAATCATTACCGTGGCCTCTTATGAGTCGTTACAACTACAGCAAACTTTGAGTCGCGAATTTCGGAAACTTGCGATGGTCAAGATCATGAAAGGAGAAAAGACCTTGGATCTGCTGCAAGGCTTGCTGGTTTTCATCGCGTGGCATCATCACTACATGGAGACGCAGGCAATTTCCGTGTCTATGCTCCTTCAAATATGCGTCGGCATTGCCCGAGACATCGGCCTAGACAGGTTATCTACTGAAGTACGAAGCCCACTCCAAAAGAATGATCCAAGAGACCGGGAAGCAAAGAGGACATATCTGGGGTGCTACTACTTGGCTTCCAACCTTGGTGTGCTTGACTCCGGCAGAAATCGCAGCATTTCTTACTCGACAACGCTCCGTAGTTATGCTTCCGATCTAGCATCAGCCTGGGAGTACAAGACTGATGCCATCCTTCCGATCATGGTCGACATGTGCCAATTCAGCGAAGACATTGAGGAGACTCTTCGGTCTGAGCAAGCGCTTGTGTTGCGTTCGCAAACGAAGCGCTTGACTGAGAAGTGGGAACAGATTCGCTCTGCCTCGAAACAACAAGCAAATGATTACAGTAAGAGCTTGCATCACGCCCGACGTACCATGTTAACTCTTGCGCAGTAATATTGCAATGGATTCAGTTGGCTGCACAGATACATCTACATAAGACCGCAGCAGCGGTTGAGCTCACTGATCGAGAGAGTACGCCATGGGCATCTGGATTCCAGCTATCGTCACGAGTCACATACCTTCGTTCGATCCAACAGTTTTTGGACAACAGTGTGCATCTTTCGACTACGCAGTACGCACTAATCTCGTTAGTGGACTGGCTGTAAGTATACATGTACGAAACGCATGTGAGACAAATACTAACTTCGTACCTACAACTCTCACAGGAACCTCGTCGCGTGTTTCACAGGACTCGGGAAACTGGCGCTGCACTCGCGTCCAATGCCGGGATGGGACCCAGTCGAGCTTCACATCGCCAGCTCCTTCGACTTCTTCCGTGATCAGCTGTCATCACTTATGCCACAGCCACGCGGAAACAAGGAGGAGATCGAAGACGCTTTCGAAAGATTCCGTCGGATAACAGCCTTGATGAAGATAGCCTTGCGCAATGCTCCTAGAGGAGCAAGCCCGGATGGAGGGACCACCTTTGAGCTTGCGACGGGGCCTGGACGAAAAGTATCGCTCCTACACGATGTATCGCTACCGAAATTGAACGGGATGACAAACGGTATCGAGAAGCTGCCAAGTCTGTGGGAGATCAATCCGTCCATCGACATGACAGGCAGGGAGTTCCATTGGAAGTTCTTGATGGGGACTGTTTGAGCGATCAAGCTATCAAGGCTGCTATCAGCTTTTGATCATCTGAGGCCTTTTTTCGCGACGGAGGAAGCTCAAGTGAGCCTGGACTTGATCTGGTTGTTGTTGAACACGTGGGCTCCGTCATCACGGAGCACTGCCCAACGAGCTTCTGACCGGTCACTTCGACATCAAAGCCGCAACATCAACAAGTTTGTTTGACCGGTGTTTGATAGGTAAGCGAACTTAGTTGTGACTTCACAAAGATGCGAAGCAATCTCGCTTACAAGGGTAGTTTACATGATGCGTGCATGCCAAGTCAGGGCTGTGTAGAGGGCTCACTCGGTAACTCTGCATACAAGCGACAACTCTCGGAGTCGTATCTGCCTGGAATCATCATCATCATCTCTCCTCATCGATCGCAAATTCTTCCGCACAACCCCCGCACTGGAAACTGAGTCCGGGTCTATGCAGTAGGTATATATTATAGTCCTTTGGGACGCCGGTGAGCTGTAAGGCTTGTGATGGTAAGCCTCGTCTCGCACTAGCTTAAGCCACAGACGGACAACAAGCATCACACGATCAGCCACCACGATAGCATAGCCTACTACGCCAAGACGACTCACAACACCATAAGAAGGACCAGAGAGTCAACGCCTGTCTGAGCAAAGATCTGCGCATCAGCGATTGCCCCGACGGGCAACAGTAAGCTTACGTTCTTCACACCTCGTCCACGCTTAACACATTTCCATAGGTGAACGCATCATCTCCGGCAACCCCACCGAACACCCCATATCACATTGTCTTATCACTCATACTACGACTGCGAACTGTCCCCACACGCTGCAGCAATGGGTTCTGTCTTCAGCAGCAGCAAGTCCAACGACATCAATCCAGATGCGAAACTAGGCTACAATCCCCATCGAGATGGACTCCCGGATCAGGGCGAGAACAAGTATAAATTCTTTCGTCGCCACCATTATCACATGGGCGACTGTTCAGGAGGTGGATATGGTGGCGGGGATGGAGGAGGCGATGGAGGAGGAGGAGGGGGTTCTTGATGGTTGGTGTGGAAGGAATATCGAATTTCCGCAGATCTGGATGTCACGTATACTGTCGTGAATCTTCGAATTGTGCAGGATTTGCGCGCGCTCATACTCCTACCAGCTTTCACGAGATACTAATGTCAGGAATGTACTTGCGCCTATATCTGTTCTTCCTCGTGCCAGCACATCATTTCTACCCTCCCATTCATGCGCCTCATCTACAACCGCAGTCGAATGATGTTAGCCAACACACTGTGAGCAGGCGCAACGATTTTACGCCCCACTCAGCCTTATGAGCAATAAGCATGCGGCCTACCGCGCCACAGCACGTGAGCGAACGCCAGAGTCCAGACTACTAAAGCAACAAGCACAAACCTCATTCGATCTTAATCCCATCAACTCATCACACATATCCACCTGAATTCACTCTCAAGCAATCTCGAGTACAGACACAAACCACACTATAACACGATCATAGCACACCGACACACCCATACGCGCCCATCATAGGTTCCTGCATCTCCAAACTCGACAAGGAAGTCGAGAGACTACAAAACGAGCATCATCACGAAGTTCGTGTCGCGCGAAGCCGAGGGTACGGTCGCTATCCAAGTCACCCAAGCGGCTGCAGTGGCTACAACATCGGCTATGGAGGGTAATAATGGGTATGGCGGGCACAACAATGGCTACAGCGGTGGATCAAACTCATATGGTGGCGACTGTGGTGCCGCGTTTGGGGGAGGAGATGGTGGAATGGGTCCTGGGGGAGGAGGGTGTAGTTCTAGTGGAGGCGGCGGCACGGGTTCTGGTGGAGGGGGATGTAGCTCTGGCGGAGGCGGAGGTGGAGGTGAAAGAGATACACAAACAGTGACTCAATCTCCAAAAACAACGCGCGCGTTTACATTTCCACGCGCCCACCCACACCCACCCAAAACACTTAAATACCCCCATTATCCACCTACATAAGGACTTCCTTTCCCAAACCCCCATCAATCCACCAAGTTGGGATACCTGGTGGTCGGTCCCCGTTCACGAGCGCACGTTTACGCCTCCCTTCATAGTTCACTATTCATAGTGTCTAATTAGGTCCTCCGTTTGAGTCCGTGATAAAACCGAAGAATTTAATGCTTTATACCGGATTCGGTGCTCCTCTAGAGTGTTCAACAATCACTTATAGCTACGGTCTGAGGACCTAAAGCAGGGGTAATTGTCTTTTTGCTGGTTTGGTGGGCTTCTTTGGTTAGAATTTTTTTTTGGCTTTTTGAGTGAAGTACATGGGAGGTAGGTGTGAGCTGAAGTAGCATGTGTGACATGCTATACCATCCGCGCCACATATCGTTCACGTCTTCAACACGCCATTCGAGGCCGCTGCATGCGAGATAGTGGTGATGGGCGAGCATAGTAATTGTTGCTGAGCAGTGAAATGTTAATGTCTTGGTATATCTGAGCTGTCGTACTTTGGAACTGCGAGATTATGATTGCTCTTCAGACGTCGTTGGCAGAATCGACACATACCTCCATATCATTAAACACACACCCACGTTCATCATTTACGCATCGCCCAAAGCAAAGAATCCAGTATGTCATGCACATTTTTATCTATTCGCCCCTTCAATCGACACCCAAATCCTCCCTTCCATCAGCATCCAAGTGCGTAATTCTTCACCCCATACACCATCCGCTTACTCAGAACACAGATCTCAAGATTCCCGTCATGGATCCAATCGCACCGACAACACAGTAGTCCATCGTATGTATCACTACCACTCCGTCTCTTTCACGACGCCGGATTGGAATGACAGTAGGAGCAGAGAGAGGGCGGAATCCAGTGGAGGTGAGAGCCCACGTGGCGGTATGGTAAGGAGGAGTTGATAAGCATCCGGGATGTACAAGCCAACGCCTGGTCCTGCAGCGAAGAAGCCGACTACTGCTAGCGGTGGTCTGCGTAGTTTTAAAAAGAAAGAGAGGATTGATGTGAAGACGATTGTGTTTTTTCTTGAGTTTGATGTGTGATACTCGGCATTCAGTCGCGGTATCGTGCCGCTCATATTCCTTATTCATGGTTGTTCTTCGTCTCGCATCGCAAGTCGTCCTGACATCCTGCTCATATTGTCTCTCGCGCGCCTTATCTACGCTTCCAATGGCCGCGGCTCGTTCAAACCTCCTTCATGCCTCGTTGCGTTAGTATCTCTGTTATCTCTTCTTTCCAAATTTTCATCTTATCATCCTAAACGGATGACCCTCGGTGCTAAACACCCACGTATCCAAACTTGCAGTCTCGACATCCGTAAACGTGAGCCAAAGATACTTAAGCGTCTCAGCAGCCCAAAAGCTCTCCTGCATATCCACCCAATTGTCCTCGCCGCCCGCTTCCCACACATCAGCTAGTTGCGCGTAGCCAAACGGCGCCTTGCAGTGCTCCTCCATAGCTGCAAATGCTTCCCACGCCCAGTCGCGGTATCGTTGCTCGCCTGTGATGCGCCACGCGTAGAAGAGCGACTCGACGTATTCTGGACGGCCTTTGTAGGCTGGATCCGTGCTCCAGACACCTGATTTCATCCACTCGTCCTTCTGGCGCTCGGTGTTGGGTGCAAAGTGCGGCTCGTCGTAGCTGAACTTGGGCGTCCAGGACCATGTCTCTGGCCCGATATTTGTAGTTGTAGACGTGTAGGCGTGGCGGCAGCCTTCAAGTAGGGCGAGGGCGAAGGTGCGTAGCGACGGCTGGTCGTAGTGCTTCGAAGCAAGGAGGATTGTGCCGGGCGCGAAACATGCGAGATGTCCTTGGCGATTGTGGTATTCCTTATCATCTTGTTGTCCGATGAAGAGGTGCTGCATGGCGTACTCAGGCGAGGGAGCTGAGCGCGAGCCAAGATGCTTGCGGAGAGAGTGGGCGGCATCGAGGAAGCGTGTCTTGTAGACATCGTGGTGAGGGTCGGTCGGCGGAGCTAACAATGTTATCTTGAGCAGGTACTCGTAGTAGGAGTCGTGGTCGCTATCCCAGTGCCGTGAGCGGCCAACTGGTGAGCCCGTCATGATGTCGATGGGCGCGTCGACCATTCCAGGCCACGGTGTCACCCATTTCGACCATACCAGAGGCGCCCAAGCAAGTGTCGAGTTTTTCGCGTATATGTAGTCGCCCGTCATTCTGGTCAAGACGCGGTTCTCTAATATGGACGAGCCGGTACGTGCAGGCCCGATGACCAGATGGTCATACTTACGCTTGTATGGACTTTCCGTGGAGCCGAACGCAGAGCTCGGTTCGCCCTGGTCTATCTCGAAGTCGACCCCCGGCCACGGCATGCCAGTGGGTGTATCGTATGCTGGCGCAAGCTTCTCTGCCAGAGTGACTGCGTGCTCGAGAATGAGGTCGCGTGCCTCTTCATGGAGAATGTCGTGTGGTATGAGACCAGCATCATACAGATCTACTATTGAGAGCAGTCCACCCAGATATCGGATTGTGGTCTCGAAGGGGTCTACCAGGCCCTCGGCGACAGCAAAGTCGACGCCCAGTATGTGCTCGATTGAGTGCGACAGCTCGTCCCACAGGCCCATCAAAGCTAATGTGCTTGCCGAGTCTACAATGAAGGCTCCCCAGCCGTTTCTGGAGGAGGAGCCTTTGCCAGAGACAGGCAGAACATCATCGTAGCCCCACGCTGTCTCTCGGTACTTTCGAAAAGTATACCTCATGGCATCTCGTACGCTGTCTGCCCGCTTCTGGTGCGCCTTGCCGGTCGCATTCCATTGTGCATATTGTACATGCGCGCCAACAGGTGTCGTATATGGCAGATATGTCGTGGGGTGCTGGAACTCTTTTATGATCAGGTAGAGCGTTATGACCAGCACGGCAGCCAGTAGTTTGAAGGAGGACTCTGGGTTGCGCTCGAATTTGCGACGGAGGCCGGGCATATCTGGAGGAATGTAGGGCCGAGAGGGAGGGTGGGCGAGCTCAGGTGGGTAACCGCGGCGGCGGCATCTGCTCGTCGGCGGCGGTGCGGAGGTGTTGGTGTCGAGGTAGTGGTGAAGTCGACAAATACTACGGCGCCATGATTTGTGGGGTACGGAAACGCTCAGAGCCCTAGTACCGAAATCGCAAGCTTTGTTTCATGCGGTGAAAGCGATCTTTGTGCGTCGGTCACCGCAACGGAGCGCTTCCCATCGTGTGGTTGCGGAGAACTGGCCTCTTGGCGTTGTTCCCCAACTTTTTGCAAGACCGCGGTCCACCCCACATCGACTACACATTGAGAGAACACCACACCAACATGGCTGTCTGGCAGTAAGTCACCAAGAAGTCGTCCCACAGGCCCAATTGACACTTTTAGGTGGTACAGAGCGATGGCGCCGAGAACACGCGTCATGATCGGTGCCGGCATCATGGCGTATGCAGGAGCCGGCCTTTTTCTGTCTGATAAGGCTGAAGAGAAACTCGGCCTCACGCCTACCGAAAAGGACAAGGAAGAGCTACGAAATGCACTACCCAAGATCACGACGGTCGAGAGAAATATACGATGATGCATTGGCGTATAGAAACATCGTTTCGAGTGGTTGGCAATACAAGAAAGGCTGTTGCGAGATTTAGCACCTGGAAGAAACGTGCTTTTCTGGTAGTCGGACTGCTGCTCATGAGGAGGGCTGAGTGAAGCCCAATAGAGGGGACATGGAGGAGGACTCTCAACCTTAAATTGTGGCGGTTCGACTCAGCCTCGTAGCCTGCCACCTTCTCCACGCAAGATCTCCACCACCCTCCAAGGAATCTTTTTGCACAGTCCGGGAACTCTTTGCAAGTCGTTCATAACGCTTTCTTGTCTCCATACCTCATTGTCACTCTTCAACCTTGCGTGTACCGTGCTTAGGATCTCGAGACAAGGCTGCACACATGCGACTGAACGGATCTCAACAGACTTTCAAATTGATTGCCGCTGCATGTAAGACGCGATGATGGAGAACGACACACTTGTCACTGGCCCTGCGGATGGAGGCGCGCATGAAGCCACCACTACCCTTTGGGCAGCCGAGCGGCCGCCTCCGCATCTACAGCGCTCTGGCGTACTACCACCCATCGACAATGATCGACCAACACAGATTGAGGCTGTCCGGAAAGTGGTCGACCCAAATCTGATTGCCGAGATCATGGAGCAGGTCGAAAAAGCTGTGTTCGAGGAGATGAAGAAAAGCACGCAGAACAGCACAGAGCACAGAGGACGATCCACGTCTCCAAAACCGTACGAAGATAATGCATGGAGTCGCGCACAATCCCCTGTCGGTTCGTTGTACAGCGATGACGGCTTAGTGTCTCCTAGCCATCTCAAGTCACGCACGTCACCAAGTGTCTATGGGGACCTGGAAGATCCGAAACCTGCTGCTGAAGGAGTTGAGAAATTGAACGAAGACCAAGACAAAATCAATCAAGAAAAAGCGCGAGAAGACAAGGGGTTGTTCATGCAAGAAGAGCTACGGAAGCAGGAAGCACTGCGCGTACATGAATGTATGGCCCGCAGACCTTACAGCTATACCTCTATCTCCTCTCGTGAAGTCCGGCTTCTACGCATCGACCCGGGACATCCAAATGATCCCATATATTGTGCTCTGAAAGTCATGGCTATCGAAAAGATCAAGGCACAAGTGCTCACTTTTCAGGCCTTGTCTTACGCTTGGGGTGATGGCGTCGCGGAAGCGATCATTCTCGTCTCGGACATACTGGACCCAGGCAAGCAATATGCGAACGACAATGATAGTGAGACAATCACACGTGTCTCACTTCACCGTCCGTTTTACGTCCAGTACAACCTGTTCGAGGCACTGAAGCAGATCCGGCTTCGAGATGAGCCAATCTGGCTGTGGTGTGATGCCCTCTGTATCAATCAAAGCAATACAACAGACAAGAGTCAGCAGATACCAAACATGCCAGATATCTATTCAAATGCTTGGAATGTTATTGTTTGGCTGGGCGAAGGTAACTTTGAAGGGCACAGCGGCGAAGTGTGGACACAACGGGCTGTGAATCTCATCCCAAATATCCTCAATCTGCGCACATTGGACGAACTTCTCGACCTGGACCTCTTGAGCTACGAAACATTACCTTCGTGGATCTGTTTTGGTCGACTGCTCAAAAGTCCTTGGTTTGGTCGACGCTGGGTTATACAAGAAATTGCTTGCGCAAGACAGCTATCAGTCCGCATTCGTCATCACATCATCAGCTGGCTGGACTTCACTGACGCTATCGACATCTACTTGCACAACTTGGGTCGTATCAAGCGTCTTTTCCGATACTCCGGCCTTGCTCTGCCACTGCCACACACACCGAGTAGCGCTGAGTGCTCACGTGCAATGGCTTTGATGGAGGTTTCAAGCACTTGTTTCCAGAAAACGTCAGATCTCAAAATCAAGACACGATTGTTAGATCTTGAGACGCTGGTTTTCACAGCTGCGTCCTTCGCAGTATCGGAACTTCCCGACATCATATACGCACTGCTCTATCTCGCGAACGACAGGAAGATGGTCTTTGGCAACAGCAATTTCATGGGAGCAGCCAGTGGTCCACTCAGCAGCAACTATTCTAGACATGCCGTGGAAATCTACGCAGACTTTGTCACATACTGCATGAACAAGTCAAACTCCTTAGACATCATCCACCAGCCCTGGGCGATGTGGCCACATGCGACGCGTGCCCAGCCGCATAACGACAGATGCATCCCCAGCTGGATCGGTATCGCATCATTCGGCGACAATGCCACCTCCAGACGGCTGGCACACTCGCGAGTACTAACGGGGCTGCCTAAACGCCCGCTCTACAGTGCTTCTCGTGGCACCTTGATGCACGCAACAATCAGCAGAATCAGCGACTTTCCCGTCCTGACTGCCAAAGGTGCTATCCTGGGCACCGTGTGCAAGACTTCTGCACTTATGCACAGCGGCACCATCACTTTGCCCACTCTAGAACTGCTCGGATGGACAGGGAGTCTGGACGATGGCGTAGATGACCAACTATGGAAGACCCTAGCCGCCAACCGCACACCAGACGGAACAAAAGCACCCGTCTGGTATCGACGTGCTTGCGCACTCGCCTTAACGAAGCTCAACGAGTTCGGCCATCTCGACTTGTCCGCTCTCACTTCATCTAAATCCGAGGCAAGCGCCATGATCGACTACCTGCAGCGGGTAAACAACGTGGTCGAACGCCGGAAGATTTTTCGGTGCATGCTTGCCTCGGCTTCGTTCAGCGAGGAGACTACAGTCGGCATTGGGCCTCACAACGTTAAAGCAGGAGACATCGTGTGCATCCTCTTTGGATGTTCTGTACCATTGGTGCTTCGCAGAGTGCCTTTTGATGTCGAGGCGGCTCAAAGTTTCCGTCTTATTGGTACATGCTATGTGCACGGGCATATGGAGGGCGAGCATTTCGTGGGATTGGATGAGAGAAGTATCGATAGTCTATCGATGGATTTCCGGATTTACTGAAATTCGGTGGAATTGCGCTATCAGCAGCCTCGACACAATCTCACAATCTCAAGGCTTTCGACATGTTGCGCCACCGCCTCCTCCCCAAGATGCGCGGTGTTGTCTAACAAAGGACCTATGAGATATTTAAAGCTCCTCTTCCACCTCTTCGGAGGGGTCGTGGCTGCCATTGCCCGTCCAGCCACTATTGCCATCAGATCCAGCAGCGTGTCCATAATCTCCCACGTTCCATTCGTCTTCCTGCCAGGGAAATCGGATGACCACCTTGGTCTCTAGCTGCTCGTTGAACCTCCTGTAACCCTCCTCAACATCCTGTATACCGATCACGCTGCTCACGATGCGGCCTGGGTGAGCTCTGCCACTCTTTATCAAGCCAACGAGCTGCGGCGCAATCGCTTGTGGATCGCAGGTAACAGCCTTCATCGACAAGCTTTTGAAGAAGAAGTTGGACATCGGAAAGTCAAGGGTCGGCGGAATCTTTCCAGCGTTCGGA
>Ga0265798_10007574_pt1 | contig 14014 bp, 15 predicted proteins | sample P3T30metagenome_FD_192430 | JGI IMG/M metagenome (GOLD analysis project Ga0265798, IMG submission 192430) | Plant litter microbial communities from East Loma Ridge, Irvine, California - P3 T30 | ecosystem: Environmental > Terrestrial > Plant litter > Unclassified | place: USA: California...
CTCGACTCCAGGAACATGCGTTGCTGAGTGATTTCCTGGGGCTCGGCGGCCACAAACTTGATCTCCTGGTCGGTCATCTCCGTGACCACGAGCAGGGACAAGATAATGTCGGGCAGGGGTTCAACAAGGTGGCGCTCGATGACAGTCTTGGCAATGGCGTTGACCCAGTACTTCATTTCATCCTAGAAGAAATTAGTAAGGGCGTGAGAAAAGAGGAGAAGGAGGCACTTTACCTTGTAGTATGCGCGCTGGGTGTCGAGAGCCTCTTGGCTGGAGAAAGTGTCCATGTCCAGCTCAACCGAGTTGTTCAGAGCTTTCTCTATGAGACCAGGGTCGAGTACATCTTGAAAAGCGTTATCAACTCGGCCGTTCTGAGTGGCGGTTCGAGCTGCGTCTTTGGCGACCTTTTGATGCTTGCGCTGACGCATCTTCTGGATGGTGGTCGTGAAGTAGTGGTTGTACGTGCTGGGGTGGCGAGCCTTGTCCTTGAGCATCTTGCGAAGCTCGTCTTTGGCTGCGTTCAGCGATGCTTCCAGAGCTGCATCCACGCTCAGAGACGTCAAGCGAGCCTTGAACTCCGGGGGGGCGGTATATTCGATGACGGTGTAGACAAACTCTTTGCAAGCACGTGCGACCTTGTTGACATGCTCAAATACTAGCTGCTCCCACGGCTGCGACTGGTCCCAGAACAGCTGCGAGATAAGCATCGGCTGGAATGTACCTGGAAGCTCATAGCCACGCGAGCGCTGGAGAGTCTTCTTAACCCAGTCAACCGCTTCTTCGCGGGTCAGCTGCTTAGGCTTGAGCTTAGATGAGGTGGCAACGGTGCCTGCTACAGCTTCAGAATCGGTAATGTCAAGAGCCTCGAGCTCACGGCGAACTTTCTCGTCTTCCTCAATGTCCTTCTCCTCGTCACCTGGGCCAGCACCAAAGCCATACTTGTGGCCACGAAGACGCATGTTGTCGGCGAAGGCTATGTTGACGTGCTGAACGACGGCCCTGAATCGACGGATGTTCTCGGGACCATCAACTGGGGCATCCATCTCCACTGCGCCAAAGAAAGGTGACTCGTAATAGCCCCTGGTGGCAGACTTCAAGATATCGTTGATGCGCATGCTGATCTTCATCAACACCATGCGCTGCTCCGCAGTCGTATTGCGTTTCTCGCCGAGCTTCTCCATGTCGTCGATAGTGCCTTGAAGCTTGGAAGTCATCTCGTCTTTCAAGGACGGCAGCTCCTTGATCAAGTGGTTGAGAAGAAGCTTGCTCAGACGCTCACGCAGCGAATCGATGCCGACGAACTCTCGAGGAAGATCTGCGTACCGACCTTTGCTGAAGAAGAGCTTCTCATCTTCATTGCGCTGGTCGAAAGAGAACTTCATCTGGTTATCGCCTCGGTTCTTCAACATGTGCCAGCCCCGCTCAAGATATATGTCCTTATTTTGAACGAGATCGATCCAGCTCAGCTCGTTGTCCGTGCCCTCTCGCAGGAAATCGGGCTTCGTCACGATACCCAGCGTTCTACGGCCTTGTTCGTCGATCTTTCGGCAGTGATCAAGTATGATCTGATTGGCGTAGTCATTTTTGGCGCTGACAACGGCAAGGATAATAGTCCGTGAGTTATTCATGTACTGCTTGACGAGGTTGAGAATGAGTTCCTTGTCGGTCTCGGTCTGAGCTTTGTTGGTGGCATGAATTAGTCCCGGAAGGTCGACCAACGTCCTGCAGCTTGTCAGTATGAGGTAATAATGGCAGAGATGCACGTTACTCACAATTGGGGCCGGGTTGGGCCTGTAATCTCAACGGAGAGTACATCACGTGAGAATGCCCGGGAGTTGATGCCACCCACGATGCCAAGACCCATCGCTTGCGTAGCCTCTTCGATCACATCAGGCAACTCGTCAAAGTTGCTGATGGACCTGATGAACGACTTCAATTTATTCTGCTCTTGGATCGGGCGGAGCTTGTCTGGCGTGATGGAGATGGTGCTTGTAGATTCTGGGGAGCGCCGAAGAATAATCTTGGCCCGTCAGTATGCGTGCATCACCGCTTCGATAAAGCATTCGGTACTAACCTCGGTAGCAAACCTCGTGCACAGGTTTTCCTTCCTTGGGAAAGGGATCTCCGTGATGGCCTCGAGCACAGATGACTTGCCGGAGGACTGATCGCCACACTAGATGTAGAAATCGCAAGTCAGCGTATGTCTCGCATGCAGTTATAATATGCATACAACTACTAGCTGCGGCAGCTCCACTATGCCACTGAGGCCGGTGCGGCGGAGCTTGTCGACGATGTCCATGACCTTGCGCTGATCGGCAGACTGCAAAGCCTGTAGTGATGTAGTCGTGACAGCATCCGGATCGATGGCGATCGGCGTGACCGACGCATCTGTGTCTGTGTCTGTGTCTGAGCCTGTCGAGCTCATGATGGGCGTCGTTGTGGTGGTAAACAAGTGTCTTAACCAGGTGAGAGAAGGCTGTACGAAGGGTGAGAGAGAAAGGAGGGAGGGTGTGGAGGGAGGAGCGACAGAAGCAAAGCTTTTGAGTGTGGGTGTGGGCGGTCGCTTAGATATGTTTGTTGTAGGTTTGAGCAAGTACCCGGAGTGAAGGTGAGCGGAGAGCAAGCGTACAAACAATGTTTGTATGTACCTCAACAACGACTGTGTCTACGAGGCCATGGACACTACTAGAAGCAGCTCGACTCTTCGAAATCGCTGCTTGCAGAAAGATGGTTTCTCATAATGTTTTACTGCAGGTGATATTGGCAGGGCGCCTGCACGTGACCGCGAAGTTGGTGATTGTCCGAATTCAGCCCCGGCAAGACGCATGTCGACGTGGTATTGGTGCTAGCCAAAGTCAGTAATGCAGGAGAATCGTAATAACTGCTTGGTAATTTGGCAGATGAGCGGTAGTGTTAGCACTCACCAAAGCCGGGCAGCCACAGACAAGACAGCGTCAATTCCAAATCCCAACCATACACATCTACAGCTTAACCTCCCCCGAGTGGGAAATCTTGTCGTTATGTGGCCCGGTTACGGCAAATTGAATTGCCGTGACGGCGAGCAATCAAACGGACAGGAAAGAGAAGTGAAAACGTGTAGAGCAAATGTGCGCTCAAAGCATGTTTGTCATTTGCAAAAGCAACCGCGTTGTCAAGCCGACTACGACACTTCACAAGAATTTCTCCACTGGAGTGCCATCAATACTAGTGGTCATCTGATTAAGAGCAGCCGAGCCCTGCGCTTTGGGTGAGGGCAAACATGTCAGACATGAAGAGAGGTAAGAAACCGAACCCGGGCCACAATGACCAACGAGAACGGGCAACCAACTAAGGGAGAGATCTACCGCCTAGGCAAATAGAAGCTCAACCAAAGAGGCTGCAAGACCTTTCCAAGCTACATTCAAGAGCTCGTACCAGGTACCTTTCAGGTTTTCCAGGCTACAGTTAAGAGCCCGTACCAACCCTAACAAGGATTTGAATGTGGTGTTGCGACCACAGGCGGATTCGAACAGAAGATGCTCCAGCAATCGTAACACGCCACGCCGGGACGTGTACGGCCAGAGGCGCTTAGACAGTTCGTGATGGCGAGCAAAAGTCGGGCGCGCGGAAAAGGTTTTATAGCCCACGCTGCTGCGCCAAGACGAAGCTAGACCGTGCGCCGACGACGACAAACGCTGTGGAAAATCAAAAGATGGGACGGAGACACGAGATTGAAGATGAGGGATGACGTGATGAACGAATCCAGCTACGCTGCGAACTTTCCCCACGTCAACATGGCCTACTTACGGTACGAGCGCCTTCACACTCACCCTCCAGCGCCATATGCGCATACCCACATCTCTGTTCGTCGCTGCAGACACACTTCCTCCGAATAATGATGGACCGAGTTACCGATTTGAACGCGCGTGTGCGACGGGACGCAAGGAAAGTGTGCTGACAACCACATCTACAGCTGAAAGACATGCGCGCTAGAGAGCATGAGACAGAAAGACCTACACGAGGAGAATGCACAAGAGATGCAATACTAGAACACATGGAATCACGAACTATGGCACGGCTGACAGGCGATACGAGATGGAGCATAGAACAAGTGGCGCGTCATGGCTTATGCTATCAACATGCGAGCGAACACGTAAGCAAGAAGTCACTGGATGACTCATGCGCAGACTGCATTTTGTTGGGTTTGTGTTTGTGTTTGTGTTTGTGTTTGTGCTGGTGCTGGTGCTGGTGCTGGTGCTGGTGTTTTGTGAAGTTACAACGTAGGAGGGATGGTGGGACGTTGGAACGCCATCTGATGAAGTTCTTTCACTAGCCAAGCTAGCTAGCCCGCTCCGTCCTTAGACCAAGGAAGCAAGTGCGATCAATGCCACCCATTATAAATAGACATTTTAATGCTTTGTAAGAAGGTAGAATGGCAGTATCTCTACAATTAAACGGACATAGCACAGCACAGCACTCACCAAAGCCAGATGGCTCGAAAGAGAACACACGTGACATTCTCTACAGCTTGACCTCCCCCAAAACACCAGCCTTCGCCCTCAACCTATCCCAATCCTCCATCCGAAAAACCACATACCCCCCATCCCTCCCTCCCCTCTCTCCCAACGCCTCAGGATGCCAATACACCGTATCATACCGCACCTCCGCCACCCCCCCCTCCCTATCCGCTCTCTCCACAATCTTCCTCAAATCCACCCCATCGCCCCTCAACGGCACCTTATTCTGCTTATTATTATGCATCGCCTGCACGCTCTTCTGGACCCTTACGAACACCGGCACCGCATACTTTGGCAGCTTGGCCCTCGCATGCGCCAACAAGCCCCCAAAGTCAAAATTCGCGAGGGACGAAGCATCGATGTGTAGCGCCGCGCATCCAGCGCGCCCGTCGTGCCCGGGTACCTCAACACCATACACATTCGCCTCCAGCACGCCGGCAAAACTGCCCAGCGCCTCCGCTACCTCCGCCGTACTTACATTCTCGCTCTTCCAGCGGAACGTATCGCCCAGGCGATCCACAAAGAACCAGCGCCCGTCCCTATCCCTCCTCAACGCATCGCCCGTGCGGTAATACAAGTCCCCCTTCACAAAAACATCTCTTTCAAATCTCTTCGCCGTAGCCTCGGGATTATTCCAGTATCCCACAAACGCCTGCTCAGACGTCATCGCAACGAGAATCTCGCTGCCCTCCTCGTAACCCTTGCGCCGACAAAATCCCGTGCTAGGATCGCGTGAGAGTTCGCCAGTACCTACATCGCACTCCACCGGAACGTACAGGTTGCGTGTCCGCCAACGCTCAAGCAACCCCTGATGCCCCACCGCCTCCGCCGTAAACGGGCCCCTACACCCATTAAACAGCGCCATAACACCCTCGGTACTATTAAAAAACTCGCCGACAATCTCGATGCCAAAGCGCTCTACAAACCGGTGCCACACGTCTGGCCGCATCCCGTTGCCAAACATGAAGCGCACGCTATGCTGGCGGTCGAGTGCGCTGGCGGGAGCGTTGACTAGGTACCGCGCTGTTTCGCCGACGTAGACGATTCCTGTGGCGTTGGAGTCGCGCACGTCGGACCAGAAGCGCGAGGTGCTGAATTTCGTGCCGATGCAGAGTGTTGTGCCTGTTATCATGCATACTAGTGCTGTGGTCCCGCCTGTGCCGTGGTATAAGGGCATGCAGACGTACCACCTATCGCCGTCTGGACCTGTTTTTATTCCCATGGCGCCCACGCGCCCTGTTAGGCCTGCTGCGCGCTCGGTGGGGAAGGGGCAGGCTTTGGGGTGCCCTGTTGTGCCGCTCGTGTAGAAGAGGAATAAAGGGAATTTTCCATGGGCGTTGACGCGTAACTCGTCGTCCGGTCTCGAAGGCTCCATACGCGCTATCTCGCCTTTTAGTTCCGTGTCCAAGACGCGTATTTGCATACCCATCCCCTCTAACCTCTCCCTCACATCCTCAATTCGTGCCTTACACCCCTCATCCCCATCAACAACCACCACCCTCGCCCCCGCAACTCTCAAACAATGCACCAACGCATCCCCCCCAAGATTATAATTTATCCACGCGGGCGCACACCCAATCGCCCACGCCCCCAGATGCGTGAACAGGAATTCAGGCGTATTGGTCTGGTACATGGCGATAAAGTCGCCCGGCGCCACGCCCTGGGAGCGAAGATACTGTCCATAGCGGCATGCATTCGCGTACGTCTCGGCCCAGGTATAGCTGCCGGCGCGGGACCAGATGGCTTCGGCGAGGGGTGGGAGGCGCGAGACTTGGGATTCGAATTGGTACCAGGGGGAGGGGCCTTTGCCTTGTGCTTGGGGCGAGCGTTAGCGAGGCGGTGGTTGAGCGATAGCCAGACGTGAAGTAGCAGCGAGGTGTAAAGCATTATCTTGTGTAGGAGTGACTTCATACCGTTCTTCTCCAACGCACGTTGATTCGCAGCCTGACCACGCAGCCCCCTCACATCTTTACTAATATGATATTTCGCATCGATATACGCTGCTGCAGCGCTGAGTCCTGCGATTGTTGCTGTCGTTGAGTTAGTTACGCTACGCTACGCGCGCGGTGCGACGTTGACGGTGCGACGAACCTAACGCCATCGAGGCGATTTAGTCTTTGTAGAAGGTATTTGGCGATGAATGTTACACACGCGCAAGTAAAGGAGTCAAGGAAGATATGTGAAATCCGAATGCGCGCAAGAAAAGCAGCGACGTACGCATCGCATCGCATCTATTGATCCTAGCCATGTTCAATTGCCGATGGCCCAGTTCCCTCGGGTGTTTGGCACCTTGGTTGCGGGAGCCGGCGCCATGCCTGTTGGAGTTTACCCCATGGGTTGGGCTGAGCCCCACATCCCTCATGCCTTGGACTCAACATCAGCTTGGAACATCATGGGAGCAATGTTGATGTTATTGAGCTTGCGCAAAGTGAGTGTGTTTTATGTCGTTGTTGAAGTATGAATTCACTGCGACATGCGTCGCTGAAGACGGTATATTCAACAACACTGCCCTCGATCATCTTGGCCAACTCTCCAGACACTCATCCTATCATCTCAAGTAGTAAATATGCTGCCATACATTCTCTCAGATCGCAGTATGTAACATCCCATCCGCCCCTTCACCCCAACAGCATTCGCCGCCACACAAAGGAAATGCTAGTGGTATCGTGCGCAAAAAGCCAAAATAGATGACAAAGCACCACGCTATAAATTGAACGCCGAATGCCGGTGAAGAAGGTATGTTGCGGTGCTAAAAAACGCGAAATGCTGAGAGTGCGTGCGTCGCTCAAGTACGCACATAGTGAAGCGGACTATCCGACGCCTGGTAGTTCTGCGACGGCGGCAGGTGAGGCAGGGACAACCGAGCTGTGGAGCTGCACTTAGCTTATCTCTCTTACACAGATGAAGATAAGGAAGGAGGATTAGTAGAGAAGAGGAGCACTAACGCCCTAGCCACCTGATCAGTTTCCCTCTCTCGCTGGCGCCGGGGGCCTCGAGATGTGTGCTGCGTTCGTAGAGATCCTGGGGGCGTTAGCACATGCCTAATTATAAGGCGAGACAAACCTACCTCATCGTCTTGGATGATTTTGACGTCCAAGATCAAGTTGCGGATCTCGTCGTTCTTCGTCCAGTTGGGATACGGCGTACCCTGCGCACGCTGCACACCAACAATCACTTCGCCGAGGATTTCGAACTTCTTCCAGTTAATCCTCTCTTTTCCCATGACACCGCCCGGTGGAGCCTCTTTGCTATCGCGGCTACCAGCGGGGACGTCAAAAACGTTGACTCCGGGATGAGGTGCCAGAGCAGAGTCGGTCTTCTTCTTGTCTCCTACGAAAGTCGAATTGCCTTCCGAGGCGGACACGAGGTCGCGACGATGGAGAGGTATGTAAGGTATACGCTCTCCCGAGCTGTTATCCCATGCTAACCGGTATGCAAAGTGTGACTTTTGAGATCCCATGAGAATGTCCAGTTTCAAAAAGTCGTGCATTGTGGTCTGCGGAACCAGATCTCGTGTTGCATGTAGTCGCTGGACTGCGGTGGCCTTGATTCCGGCGTGCACCGCACCGAGGGCGTTGTAGTTGTTGAGCTTCCGGAGCTGCCGCGCAATCTTCATCCACTTCTCCAGCATCAAAGCTCGGTGTTTTGGCTTGTCGCGCAGTAGGATGTAGTTGGAGACGAGGTGGTAGATGTGGTTGAAGTGGTCCGTCATGCGCGTTACGTTCTGCAGGTTCTTGCACTTCTTCTTCTCTTCCGCGTTCAGGCTGACGTGTCGTACAAGATCTCGTGGACGGACGGAGGAAAACATGATCCAGTCGATCCTTGTGAGCTCTTTGGCAATGGCCTCGTCGGTCTCGGTCATGAGCTGGTGCCATTGAATCTTGGACATTGGCTTGATGGGGTTCGGCTCCAGGTTCCGGGCCAGCCTCTCATTCTTCTCAACCTGCGAAAGCAGTGCTTGTGAGGAGCCTATAGAGGCGCTTGTCGAAGTGGTCGCTCTCGAACCGCCAGTGAGAACGCTGCTACGGGCAACTGACGTGTGATCTCCGGACATGGAGATTTGGCCAAAGACCCTGGAAAAGTCGCCCTCATCGGAGTCTTCGTCTAGGACGTTGTGGTGAAACGTGGGTACCTGGTCATTTTGCGCTCGTTGCCGGTCGCTGCACGCCCACTCTGTGTCGTCATCCTCAACCACCCACTCGAGATCACGGATGATCTCACTCGCTGCAACCGAAAACTCGCGACTTGTCGCTAGCGCCGATGCAAACTTCCGGATAAGCTTGCGTGTAGTCGGGTAGGCAAAATCGCCGGGGTAGTGCGAAACCCATTCCTGCAGGACAGCCAGATATCTGTACTGGTCCTTGATACGCAGTAAATGGTTGTCCTTCTCTCTGCCGGCAGCCTCGAAGCGTTTGAGAAACGCTTCCATCAGCTGCCCTGGGGTCGCGAATTTTCGATAGAAGGCCAGAAATATGTCGACAAACTTGGAGTCGTTTTTCGACATGGGCTGCGCCAGGAGGCGAGTCACGAGCTGCTCAAAAGTGTAGCCGTTCTCGTCCGACGGCTTCATCGACATGATGCTCTTGCCAGTGTCCGACTCCTGGCCGTCTGACTCTTCCGAATCGTATCCTGGCGATTCTTCCGCATTGAAGAATGTCTTGTTCGCGTCGCTCGGCTTGTAGCGGTGGCCCTTGCCTTCGTTGGATGTGCGTTGAAATCGGACAGAGATCTCTGAGCTGGCGCGCTCGTGTTTGCGCCACATATCTTTGTGGACAGACCGTACGGCGGAGGAGTTGGCTCTCCGTCGCGCAGTCGAGGCTTGTGATCGTGCTGGGTGTTGTTAGCATGATGCCAGACAATCTGTACTTAGCTGTATGAGGATAAGACATGCACTCACGTCGTTTCGCCGCGATGATGGCGCGCGTCATGTAGGTCAGACATTCTCGCTGCGTTTCGGGTGAAGCAGCAGAGCTCTGGAACACACGGACGTCGCCCAAAAACGACTTGGCCTTCTGCTCGACGACTACCGGGTCGACCTCGCGGTGGGCCGGGTGCTGGTCGCACTTGCATGCCACCAGGGCGGAGGGAACGTGTGCCTTGGAGAGGGTATCTGCAGATTCGTTAGCACGCTATGCTCGTAGGGTAGACTCCACAGACGGACTCATCATGTCGGGGACCTTCTCCAGGCTCTCCTTGTCCGTCACGTCGTATATGGTGATTGCGCCGTCCACGCGCGGCACTGCGAGCTCCTGCACCGTCGGCGGCCACTCGATGACATTGCCAGTCTTGACCTCGATGTCGCCAATCGTGACTTCCACAAACCGCACCACGTAGGGGATGCCCTCAATGGTCCACTTCCTATGGCACATGGCTGGGGCGGTGGTGTCGGGCAGGCCAAGGGCGGTGCGCATGAAGGAGGATTTCCCAGCGCCGGCGGCGCCAATGACTGCGATATTCATGTCCAGCATGGCGGGCGCCTTGTCGGTGTCGGGGTTGCTCAGGCCGGAGGAGGGCTCAGACGGCATGTCGCCCGCGGGCTGGCGCGAGAGCATGTGGGTGGGCGACAGCGGGCCCTCGGTGTCTGACGACGAGTCGCCCGAGGCTTCTTCTTCCTTGGTGGAGGTGATGGGCGGCGGGAAGTGGTAGCGCTGGAAGAAGGCGTCGTCGGCTATCTCCTCGCCGTCCTGCGAGTACAGCGAGGCATTGTCGTCGGCGGCGCTGGCCTGGCTGTGGTTCTGGCTGTGGTTCGGCGTCGAGTAGGCGCGATGCTTGATGCCCGGCCGCTGCGTCGTCGTCGTCGTCTGCAGAGGGCCGCCTTGCACAGCTTCGACGCTCCTGGACTTTTCACTCCGCTTGTTCGCCGGCGCGTGGACGGCTCGCCCGCCTCCTGTCGCAGGCATGGCTACCGGGGCAGTGCTGTCCCTTGCGTGGCTCAAATGGGGGGCGAACTACCACCTACTTCTGTGCGACGGACATGCGGCATTGGAGGCGTTCAGAGGGCGAGGAGGGGCGGCATTCGGGCGTGTGCAGGCGGTCAGACACAAGCCGGTGAAGAAAGCGGAAGATGCTTCAGTTCAAGACCAGGACTGCTGTCGACAAGCTTCAGCTTCAACGCGGGCACTGATCGTCACGTCGCTGTCTGTGCAGTCCACCTTAGACCTAGCTCCACTCCACACTCCACGCGGAACTTCCGAGAGCAGCTAGCCATGCACTCTTAGTTAGACATTTATACACTTCACACTGTCGACAGCTTACTCCACGTCGAGTCTAATCCTGTTCTCCAGTGCCGTTCGTGTGACTTGCAATCTAGTCTCGCAAACATCACGCGACTCGCCCACCTCCTCCCAGCTCCAGACCTTGCATAGAAACTTGAAAGCTGGAAGGGGAAAAGAGACACCGATCCAGCGCCATGCGCACGGCAGCACTAACCTGTGTCCGCCTTTCGTCAGCCTCACCGCGTATTCTTCCTATTCGCCTAATCACATTTTGGGTTTGCGTAGCTCTGGAGCAGCATCAACAGATCGACCACCTCCTCTCAAGCTCCAGCTTCATGTCACCAGTCCTCTGCAAACTCCCAGCAGCGGAGATCCCCATCCGCAGCGGGGCAGCATGCGCGTTCAAGACACGGCGTACAATGTTCGTGCGAGCCAGCCAACCACAGCCTCACATGTGCCTCTCCTCGCATATACCACGCCTGATATAGCTGCTGTGCGCTCTCCTCCATTGAGGGTGTCCTCCGGACACTCGCTCTTCCTTCCACTATTAGAGTCCTGTCCACAATTGGAAATGCATCGCACCTTGATGTATGGAAATGGGTTGAAGTGCTGACTTGCAGCCAACGACGGCTATTACCCCTTGACCAGCCACAACGTGAATTGCTTGCTGAAAAATAATCTCCTTGACGCATGCGACGAAAAGAGGCACGGTGTGCAACTGCAGTAGCTGCTGCGTTCACGCTAGGCTGCGGGAGCACATCTGCACATCGAACACGTAGACCTGCACATGGCGACCATCTCGGTATGCTTGTAAACATCGATGCGCCTTGTGACATCGTGCTTCATCACACCTATTGCAGAGAAATGTACATTGCAGCGAAGCGAGCGGCTTCCAAAATGTCAAGCAATCACTTTCCTTCGGTATACCATCGTTTCTTCTACAACGGCTTTAACATTTCAACGTGAGGAAGGAGCTCTGCAGCAGTACCGATTCTACCTACACATCTTCCACAATGCAACTCAAGCCTCCAATCAGCCTCCTGTGCCTCCACATAGCACATTATCACGCCGACAGGACGAAAACGAGCAATAACAGCGACCTGACCGACCTCATCCGCAGGGACAACTCCACGTTATTTCCAACTCAATCGATGCCACTTGAGGGCTCTCAAAGACGAACATAAGCGCTTCCGATCATCTACTCACCCATAGCGAAAGTTTGTCACCATTCGACTCAACGATACCTAGCCATCTCGATCACCATGGCGGCCATCGATAGAGTCCTATACGTAGGCAACGCGACCGAGCATCGCTGGTCAAACGCCACCCTCTCCGTGCCACGCATCCACGGCAAAATCGCCCTCGAAGAGCACGTCGGAACAAGCATCTGGGCGAAATACAACTACACTCCACCAGCAAACCAAATCGCAGGCCTAGGACCACTTCCCTTCCTCGATGTACAACTTCAAATCTCCTTCACTCAACCCATCTGCTAACCCGTAACCCAGCCCCATGGCGAAGACACAATCGCCCGCCTCAACAACATCACAGCACGCCTCGAATCCATGGACAACGCGGGCATATCTTACATCGTCGTTTCTACAAGCGCGCCAGGCATCCAAGGCGTGTCCAACATCACTGCGGCTACACTAATGGCCATAGACATCAACGACGAGATGTTCGAGAAATACGTCCAGCCGCACCCCTCACGCTTCGGCTTCTTCGCCACTGTGCCCCTGCAAAATGCCACAGCAGCAGCGCTCGAACTCGAACGCGCAGTCACTGTCCTTGGTGCTAAAGGCGCGATGATATACGGATACACTGAAGTCACTATCGAAACTACCGGCGCCGTGGACATTGTGTATCTCGATGATCCACGATGTCGACCTTTCTGGGCTAAGGTTAATGAGCTCGGTGTACCGATATATATCCACCCCCGAGCCCCGCCCATCAGCCAGCAACTCATGTTCAACCACGCTGACAACACGCACTCCAAGTATCCAGGCCTCGTCACAGCGGGATGGGGCTTCACTGCCGAAGCCGCCGTGCACGCGCTCCGCTTGATGTTGAGCGGACTCTTCGATGAATATCCGTCTGTTCAGATTCTACTGGGCCATGCGGCTGAGGGCCTACCCTTTCTAATCCACCGCATCGACACCCAACTCTCAGGTGACGCAGCGCACCATTACGCACCGTACCTCCCCCTTCCCCGATCCATCTCCCCACTCACTAACACCCCTCCCAGCGGCGTACCCACCCACCTCAAACCCCTCCGCCACTACCTCCGCACCAACGTCTATGCAACACTCTCCGGCATCCGGCGCCTCTCCACCGTGCGCTGCACGCTCGACGAAATGGGCGAGGAGAGAGTGTTGTTTAGCGTGGATTACCCGTTTCAGAGCGATCAGGATCAGGCGGATTGGTTTGATGGTGTGGAGGGTATTGGGGTGCAGGCGAAGAAGAGAATTGGGTGGGGGAATGCGAGGGGGTTGTTGGGGTTGGAGGGGGTGGGGGTAGGGGAGGGATGGATTGAGGGGGAGGAGTTTAGGTAGAGGGAGGGATGGGGTGAGGTGGAAAAGGTGGATATTATGTATGTGAATGACAATATGCAGTACAAAAACAGCTTAGTCCCTCGAGATAGATTAGACGCCGAAGTGCGGCTCCCATAAACACAACAAATACCCTCCAATCCCAAACTCCAATATGTATCAAGCCACCCATTCCTTACGCAGCAGTCCAGCAACTGCCAGCAGCCACAAGTATCGAGTGAAGAGTAAAAGGAACAACTTTTGCAACATCTTTGACACGGCTCGATTAGCAAGAGCTCTCCGATGATCAAGACTCTGGCATTGCCATCCCATCAGGCATGAAATGAGGCGTCGCTTGACGATTTATACGCGACATGGCGTGCTGGATCCAGCACGTTTACCGTGGTAGTATACGTACCAAAGCTTCTACACGCAATGATTGTTTCAGTATGTGCCGAACCATATGGAGTAACCGTCGGAGTGAGGTAGTCAATCGTGCAACGTAGGGCGCAAATTAGCCACGCCGCAGACTACTCAGTCAAGGTCCATCGCACGGACAAGCGTACTGGACGCAAGGAAAGCTATCTATTGGTTATTCTCTAGGGGGGCAAAGGCCACCTATTAAGCCGGGGCTCAAAGGCCGTAAAGCAGAACAAGACGCAGTTGCATCTTTATCGGTGCTTCTCATAATATGCCAAGTCCCCTCCATTTTTTCGTACCATAGAACACAAGGGAAGCTTACGTATATTTACAGTACGTAAGTATATGTATCTGC
>Ga0265798_10007575_pt1 | contig 14012 bp, 21 predicted proteins | sample P3T30metagenome_FD_192430 | JGI IMG/M metagenome (GOLD analysis project Ga0265798, IMG submission 192430) | Plant litter microbial communities from East Loma Ridge, Irvine, California - P3 T30 | ecosystem: Environmental > Terrestrial > Plant litter > Unclassified | place: USA: California...
GAGCGGGGCCTTAGACGAAAATGGTTTAGCTGAAGTTTGCCAGAAGCACATCTCGCCTCATCAAACTTCTCCAATCCTTCATCACGTCCGCCGCCAGCATCAACGCCAGCGATGTCGCGAATCCAGGGGGTTTATGTGAGAATTTGTCATTCGGCCGGCGCGCATTTCGTAGACGCTTTGCCCCCGATATGCTGGTACCATGCGATGAGCCCCTCCGGCAGCTATGCATCGCAGCTCGTAGTGCGAGCACCGGGCTTCCGCATGCCGAAGGTATGTTCTACATCATCTTCTTTTCTCTCTGCCTTTGCTTGCGACGGTCTTTGTCTTTTCAAATCTTCTTCCTATCTGTTTGTCCGACTTTTCCGTATCGTCATACCGCAGGCGCCGGCTGTGTCCGGCGAGATGTTCGTGCGTTGGGAAGAGGAGGTTCGTTCGACGGTATCGTTTAATGGAGGGCGTACTGCAGCTGCCGTCTCGCTCTGCGGCGTTCGTTCTGAGCTGGGTCGTATTGCTCAATAGTCAGTTCTTGTCATCATGCTACAGTAAACTCTTACCATGTCTTCGCCGGCTCTTCGCGTCTCCCGCAACCCATGGCCCCCCCAGTGTGGTTGGATACCAACATCTTGCTGTTTGTGCGGACCAAATTTGGGCAAGTTCAGGAAGTGGTCGAGATGACCACTGGCCGTCGCGTCATGTCCACACCGTTGAGGAGGCATGCCGAATGCTTGATGCTGGGTCTAGCTCTTGCCCGAAAGCCAAAGTTGCCGCGTCCCTTCTGCTGCATATAGGTCTATCGGCCAGTTCCCGCATTGATGTTGCTTTCGCGGCTTTGCTCAATTCGATGGCAGCGGCCGTGGGCAGTCGGTCTGGAGGGACGCGATTTGCGGCGGGAGAAAACGCAAGCCGCGGAAGCACCAATGTGCGCTGCGTCGCCTGGAACATGCAGCTGGTGGTCAAGCCGGCGGGGACGCTGCCGCTGGATTTCGCTAAGCCTTTGGAAGTGTCCGCCGGTACATCCATCAGCTCCAACTTCCAGCGTGTGCGGCCATCGCGAACCCGATGTTTCGTACCGCTGCTTGTATCGCTCAACCTCCTGCGTGTCCTTTATATTCCTTCGCGGGGTTCTTGGCGCGCAGATGCGGAAGGTCAGCGGATGTAGGAGGGCTTGGTACCGGCGGATAAAGCTGTACTGCAGCTCTGGGCACTATGATCAGGATATTAGCTTAAGTCCATGTAAGTCTTGGGCGTGCCGACCATCCGGCTGGTGATGCTCGGAAGGTTCGTCACGGGAAGAGCGACGCCTCCGCATGCATGATCGGACCGTAGCTTGGTCGGTCGATGCCTCGCCTAGCCAAGGGGTTCCCTCTGGGGTTTGCTTACCTTTGCGTGCATGATATGAAACCTTCGCATGGCCGCGTCGCCTCCATATCCTGGCTGCGCCATCGGTGTCTTGGTCTTCTTCGCTCGACTCAAGTGTCGCCGCGATGTCGTTGAGGCTTCGGCACCGGTGCGTGCTGTGAAAGAGGTGTCTGTCATCGCAGGAGCGCTGTGGAGGTTCGATGTGGGAAAGGTCTGCGGGGTATGCTCAGGGTGATGGCGCAAGTTCGGCGGAGTCGCGCTGCGAGAGGTAGGTCGTCGAAGACTTCATTCACGGCCATCGCCGCCATGAAGATTTTGGAAGTATCGCCCTCGTCCCGTGGATCTCCCAGGCGCTCAGTAAGCTGGAACCCTGAGACGCCGTTGTTGGTTGGGGTTGTTCTTCCGGCGCCCTTCCCGCCCTTCGTCGAGCTGTATGCTCGTCGCCAGTAGAGCCCCTGTTGTGCCTTCGCCCATGAGTCGCGCTGTTCGATGCGAAGAGAGGAGAGGCCGTTCATGTTGGCGCGCCGATGCTCGAGGAGGTGATGGTTGTCGTGTAGCTCGTCTAGCTCCGATGTGCAGAGGGTCGCCGGACATGATCGTGCCGCCGTCAAAGAAGTCTTGCCGAGTCGAGACGCGATGGAAGGACAAGCCTTTCGTATTCCAAAGGCGACTTTGTGCCAGCTGGAAGCTCCTTCTAATACAGTATCTCCGCGTCGATGTGCTGCCCTTGGCTTGTATTCGACCGGACTTGTTCGTGCGCCGTTCACTATCTCCGCCGTCGCCGTCGCTGTTCTCGTCGCCGCTTCGATGCTACGGAGGCAGTGGTGGAGGGGAGACTTTCGTCGAGCTCATCGGGCTGGTTGAGATGTGGTGCTGGTGGATGTGTCCGTGATGGTGGATGTCGGAAGACGCGTTTTGGTGCCCGCCCTGGGCGATGTAAGTCACAACACTTGTTCATATACTCACAAGTAAGCAGAGACTACGCTGCTCCTACCCTCAACGGAGGTCTCTTCGCATGTTCGTAGTCCTCGACTGGGGTAAGGTCGTCGCCGCCGACTGCGATCCCTGAGCTCATAGCTGCCTCGACGCCGCCCCTGTTCTGGCAGAGTTGCTGAGCCTCTTGCCGATGCATGCAGCAGCTTCAGGGGCTTCGTCCGCCTTCGAGCAGCTTGTGCTCAAGCTTCTGTAAGTCTCTGGGCCATCTCAAGTCGGTGCAGGCTTGGCAGTGGTGATGGTGTTGAAGGAGCCCGCGGAGATTATCACTAGCGTCAAAGGCAAGGCAAGGTCAGGATCACCAACACAACACGGTAGGATAGGACTTCAAGGCCTTGCGAGGAGGATGAAATACTATATAGCTATCTAAAATCATCATCGTCGTCCTCCCAGCTCTTCTCTTGGTGTTGCAGTGTCTCAGTGGCAGATGCATCAAGCTGCCGCCGTCTGCCCACCCCTGTCTCATTGCTCGCGGTGATATTGATATTATTGAACAACTCTCCGTCACCGCCGCTCTCTCAGCTAGCTGCCTTAGCATATATCAAAGCTTTTTGTCTCACTCCCTCCCTCTCTCCTTCTCCCACAACCACCACCCAAAATTGCCTCGCAATCGCCCTTTTTCTGCTCCTCGAAGCTTCCTTTCCTCTTCCGACACCTCTACTCTACTTGGCAATTGCCTCAAGGTATCCCCCCACTGCTCTTCTGACAGCCCGCTGATTGTGATAGCAATAGCGCTGACTTTGGCTCTCCCCGTCACCTCTTGCCTCGCCTGGAGCCGGTCACCCATGCCTTGCATGGGGATAAGTATAACCCTTCCATCAGTATCTTCTCCTCCTTACCTTGAACTTTGCTGACGATACCCTCGCTGGCGCTGCTGTCGCGCGTCTGGTCTAGTACCCCGCTCCAAGAGCCAGCTTCAACCATCTCTACAAGTATCCCCTCCCCTCCTTTAACATTGCGACGTCGTCATTGATACGGCGTCGCCCTCGTCATGCTAATCCGCTACTTGTAGTCGCTGGGTCACTTCATTGCACATCTTGCCGTCGCCAGCTCTGACCACATCCTCAGGTATCTCCTCTCCTCCTCTAACATTACGACGTCGCCATCAGCGCGGCGTCGCCCCGACCTGCTAATATTCAACTTGTAGTCGCAGCGCCTCCATTACGACACTTGCTGTCGTCGCCAGCAGTATCTTCATCGGTCCACCCAGCATCGCTACCCCGCAATCCTTACTCACAAAACGACTATGTCCACTCATTGGTATGTTACCTCTTCTATCTTACATCATTAGTGCCTTGACTGACCTTTGCCTAGTGGCGCTTACCCTTCCACCTCCATCTCTATACCTCCTCCACCCTCCTTCATCACGGTTTGTCTTCCCCCTCCTTACTGACCCTGCCTCAGACAACGGCGGCCATTGACGAGTACACGATTGACTGCCCCGGCTTGCCGCATTCTGTATTGCAATAGCAACTCGCTGTTTGTCGATCTCATACATGCGGACCCCTCATGACCATTGCGACAACTCTTGGTCCACTTCTAAGTCCATTCCCTTCCCTTCCCTCATCGAGCTCATTGACTAACGATACCAGTACATGGCACCTCAAAGCTTACTCATTCCCCTATCGAGTACCCCAGATACCCAACCAAGATGAGCACTCTGGCTGACTACATCCAGGACACTGCTATCGCCTTTGGTCGAGCTCAAGACCCCGAACCGAGACGCCATCCTCAACCTGCTTTCAGCTTTTCCAAGACCCTCGACGAGGCTTGCGCATGCAACGCCCAATGGACTTCCATTATCTTTCCGCTACTTTCCTCGTTCGCTTCTCTCCCCTTCGCCCAAGAGAAGAAGTACCATCTCGGATGCCACCGCTGTACAACATAACAAGACAACCTCTTCACGTACGTATTTCCCCTCCTCCGTCGTCGGCTAACTAGTGTTCCAGGGTGGGATGGCAAAAATCTGACTCTGGCTCCCCGTCGCCGCCTCCTGGTAACGTCCTTCTCTTCGGAGGAGGGCGGCTAACTGAGCTCCAGTACTCGTGCTTGACCGCATTGAACCTTCTTCCAATCATTTCGCTTTCCTAAGCATCCTCACCATCTTTTCCATTCCTTCCTTCCTCCCTTCCTCCGAGCTCGCCATCCATGCCGACTTACGCGCTAGCCGGCACGTCAGCGAGCAGTATACCTTTCATCAGCGTCTCATTGACGCTAAGTATCTACCTACCCTTACCGGCGACATGCACTTACTGACATGTATTCAGGCTGTCTCTCACATATACGCCAGCGTCTCGAGATGCCATGTGGTCGAGACAGACGATCCATACGTCCATCGTGGGCAGCAATCGTATTCGACCCCAAGGCTTCGACAGCCTATCGCATGTACGTCGTCCTCAACCGTTGTCTTTTGCTAACGTGTCGCAGTACGGAAAGCGATGTAAGTGCCCACTCCCCCTTTGGTCGTTGCTAACGTGTCTCAGTGTGGGAAGTGAATCTGTCTCTGTGCGTCCGCGCCGCGCTTCCTGGAAACATCTCACCTTGTCTCAGGGAGATGGCTGAACAGGGCAGTCCCAGCAGGAAAGGTCATTGCCTGCTGGTGTCTTCGTTTGTTTAGGCGACCGCGCCGCGAGTGGTCAATTCAATTCCTCGCCGAGAACGCCTTCCGCCCCTGAAAGTTCAAGCAGTAGAACTGGAAGCAAGCAAGATGTGTCACTGGGACACTGAGCAAAAATAAGCTACAATGAAGAGGCGAGCTGGCGCCAGACGAAGTGAGTATCATCTTTTCCCTTCCATCAATTCCCCTTCGTTCTCTAACACTTGCCAGATACCAGCACCCCGACAAGCCCTGCCATCCACCCAGGGCATGGGAGGCAAAATCTGACTCCGGGTCCGCGCCGCGTCGCACCCGCCTCCCGGGCAATGCCCTCTCCCACGACGAGAGGGTAGCCAAGTGAGCTCCGGTCGCCAGTAAGACTTCAACACCACTTGCTGGTGTCGCCCCGATACCACCGGCTCGAGCGAGCGAAATCGACGCCCTCTGAGAATCCGCCTCGAATACCAGCCTTGTCAAACTTCCAAGGTCATTTGCAATCGCAATGCGACGTCGCTATCTTTCCTACTTTTGCAAGCGTTGCAGCGTTCTTCATTAGAAGATGGAAGGTACACGAAGTGCACGCCTTTCGCTTCTGCCAGGACATACTCGCTGGTACAAGCAGCGACCCATTGGCAGGTGAAGTACAAGACCGGTGAGTAGCTTCTTGCATCCTACTTGAAACCCATACTGACTCGTCCACAGGAAATGCTTTCGGGCGTCGCTTGTGGTGGTCTCGATAACATCTGCTCCATTTACAACCTGTCGGCTCGGGAAGGCTCAACACGTGCAAGACGCAAGCTTTTCTGCTACTCGTCAACAAGCGCACGCCTCTTTCGGAGAGGAACACAACTCCGGATCCGAATATTCGCGATCTCAAACAAGTAGCGCTACCTGGCCGCTTGCAGAACGATCGTGGTACCGCAAGTTCTCAAGGTCTCAACTATCATGGTAACCCCTGTCATAGGGTTGGCGCACGTCTTGGGGCCGGACACCACTTGGGATCAGATTCTTCGAGCTCTCGACAAACAAGCCTTCCCACAAGCTTTCTCGCCCGGACAGAATGAAGCAGAGACATCGCTAGGTCAATCTACTGAACACTACCAGACGGAGTCATTGGCATCTGTGCTATCTTCCTCGCCATTTCGTGGTACTCGTCAACAAGCGAAATGAGGTGTTCAATGATATTACCAACAGTTTACCTGTCCCCTCCGGGGAGGACGCGATGGAGGCTTCGGCGGCGGACGTTATAGGATGCGTCCGGCAAAAGAGGAGTCTCCGCCCTTCAACAAGCCGCGCGAGGCTACACCCGACCTCACCAGCTTCACAAACACCTAGAAGCGCGAACGTCGCATGACACAATGGGACGTCAAGCCCGCAGGCTACGAGAACATCACCGCCGGATGGCATCGCAACTCACTCCAGTCCCACTGGTCCGCCTATCCCGTTCAGTGGCTCACGCTTGAAGCGCCTCCTCCCCGAGTCTCAGCGTCTGCCCATTCCCCGATGACGCCCCATGGGATGACCGCCAACAGCTCTGTCCTGGACAAAGCATAGACCCTGGACTGTATGTGTTCTCGAAGTCGTCTTTGGCTACCACAGCGACGACTTCGAGAACCCATACAGTCCAGGGCCTATGCTAGATCAATCTTCGCCACGGCTGCGGTCCTTTTGCTTCATTCACTCTTTCACTGATCCTTCGGTCAAACGGACGGGATATGGGGATGTTGATGACGACTTTCGGAATGATGGATCTGGGTTTCTATGCTTGTACGCCAGCAAATGGAACCAGTTCACTGACCCCAATAACACCACCGTCTTCGTCGGCGGTCTCTCCGGCTACGTCATCGAGGACGAGCTCCGCTCCTTCTTCCAGGGCTTTGGCGGGATTACATACGGCCAGATACGCCCTGGCACGGATGAGTCGGTGGAGTGGATGATCAGAAGTGTCGAAGGAAACCCTCCTTGGTGTTGCGGTAGATATAGTAAGTCTCCCCTCCCTACTTTTCTTTCCGGTTCCAGTTGCTAACTCTTCGCAGATTTATACTTGTTTGATACTATTCGCTACCTTTTGCTTGCGTGATGTGATGCTTCCGCCTTTGATGTCGACATGGCAGCGTATCTTTGCTTCCGGTAAGTACACCCTTCTTCGCTCCCCTTCGTACAAGATCATAGCTAACTCTTTCACATATCCTCTCGCTTGTGCCGACGCTAGTTCTGCGCTTCTCAAGGCGGTGCGATGATCTTCTGAGACTACTTCCTCATAGTAGCATCTCCAGTCCGCACCGCCGAGATCTGAGTCTTATCTCTTTCCCTAGCCCTTGATCCAATGGCGGCTATCTCTGGCGTCGTCTCCGGCAGCGGCGATTGCAATCTGTGAGTGTCGATCAAATTGACTAGATGCCCGAAGGTTTGAGACGGTGGCTGACTTCAAACGCATGATCTTCGACGCCGCGGCGGCTTTTGAGCGACAGTCGCATCGCTGTGAGTACTTCCGACCAAATGCTCGATGGCTGTGGCTTATACTGATGTTCTACATGCACGCCTTCTCGACTGGCGTTGACGATGGTCAGCTTTCTCGAGCCCAATCATCCGCAACGGCGGATGCTATCTCGTGAGTGTCGTTCAGATTGAACAACTGTCTGAAGATTCAGCTCCTTCACTAACTTCAGTGCCAGGCATTTCAGTCCGCCTTCCGGCTGGGTTCGGTCTTGATTGCTCCATCGCAGTAAGTACCTTGACCAAATGCTCGGTGGTGAGGCACATTGCTGATCATTAAGACATACGCTTCCTCGCCTCGCACCACCTTCTCACCTCGCACGTCCTCCTGGTCACATCGCCTAACCGTTTCGCATCTTCCACTCGCGGCATCTCCGCCCGATCGCCAACCAAATCTGGTAGCCTTCTCGAACGTCTTTATCCGCAACGGCCAAGCAATCTTGTGAGTGTTGTTCTCATCGACCAGCTGACCCGAAGTATCCAGACTCTACCGGCGTGTTCTTACGTCCGCATCTTTTCCTTTGGTCAATCGCAGTCCCAATGTTGGTTTCAGGAAGTCGCATCAGCCTCTGAGGTAGTGAGACCACTTCCTCATAGTGGCCTCTCACTGAGCGGCTTCCAAGAGCAAGTAAGTCGCATTTCGAGCTGCTATTCAGGGCTTTTGTCCTGTGTAAACCAACAGCTCGATGACCGGACGTGGGTTAAGCATCTTTTCCAATTCATTGAACTGATGCTGTGGGTCGTCCGTACATTGCCCATACTTCACATGAAGTTGAGGACACCTGATCGAATTTGGTAGCTTCTGGTGTCGGCGGCGGCGCCACGCATCCGATGAGTGTCGTTCGAATCGACCAAATGCCCGAAGACATGGACTTTGCTAATGCGATGCGTGTATTCTGACCTTGTTCGACTCCGCGGCGGACTTCCGGTCTTGACGACGACTTTGAAGGTAAGTACCTCCTCTTCTCCAAGACAACATCGTACTAACCGCATGGTGTCGTATGCGCGCAATGTGCTCTTCCAGCTTCCTCACTCGTACCCAGCGGCGTGACGGTGAGTCCCTCTGATCCCCCAAGTCAGCATCATGCTAACCGGTTGGTGTCGCATACGCGCATGTGCTCTCCTCGGATTCGACGGTAAGTACCTCGTTTCTTTCAAGACAGCAGCATGCTGACCGCAGGCGGTCTGCCCTCTTCAGGTTATGCATGCCACAAGCTCTTGTTTACTCTTCGCAATACACCCAACGCGATAGTGTGGAGTGTCATCGTCTGCCCTGCTCTTCCTATTCGCGTGCAGCTAACATTGTCGCAGATACGCTTAAGCATCATCAGCAAGCTGCTACATCTGTCCCTTCTCATCTTCTTCTTTCATGTCTGCCTCCTCCTATTTTGACTACCTGATTGCCGGAATGCGTCATCGTTGGCTGATTGTCAACCTCAACTCCGCGGATTTCGATCATAGCTGACCAGATAGGCAAACCAGCTTCCGAACGATGCGACGACATCAAAAGCCGACTATCAAGCCTTTCGAGGGTATTGCCTTGGCTTCAGGCGCTGCTTTGACGCTTCATCGTCGTGGTGCGAGGCTGGAGTCGCAAGAAGCGCCGCACCAAAGGTACGCTCAACACTCCATCTGCAGGCAATGCTAACATCGACTCAACCTTGACCAACCATCTCGGAACTCCTCTCCTCTTCCCTCGGCTCCCTGTCGGCGCTTAGCGCATGCCACACGCCGCCTGCTGCCTTGTTGCTGCGCACAAGCCCGGGTACCCGCTCGTCGCAAACAAACGCCCTCACCGCTCGACCTTGGGTATATAACCACCACAATCGAGCTTCTCTTCGCCTTCGGGCATTTGGTCATTTGAAACGATACAGAGAAGATTAGCATGGCCCCTGCACTAAGGATGACACGCTCAATCAAAGAGACGCTAACATTTTTTTGCGAATCTTTTGGCTTCACTTTGCCTTGCGTAAGGTCAGCGATTCGAACACCCATGGCGACGGCAACACGGGCCTGGCGCACGCCCTGTTTTTCTGCGCTCTTTTTGCTGCCAACGCTGGCGCGCTGAGTATGGACAAGCGACATGAGGGTTCGTCCAGCATCCATATCAAGCTATGTATGTCTTGGTATCGACTTTGAAAAGCTGCTGATATCTAGGTCTGTCGCTCCGCGGTTCCTTTTGCGAGTGCTTTCTGAGCTCATCGTTGGGATCGGTTTGACGTCGGTCCTGGTGTTCCAAGGGGACACACGATCTTCGAACGCCGCTTTTCCAATCAGTACATTGACTCCACAGAAAAGGACCTACTGCCTCAGGGCGATAGTAGTGTCCCGAAACTGGAGCCGAGAAGAAACCAAAGTGCATGCCCTGTCTTCCAGAAATCGAGGGGTCGGATCTAGAATGGTGTCATCAAGTATACTTGCTGCGCCCGTTACGCAGATTCCGAAGGCAGGTTGCGTATATGCAAGGACGCAGAGCTGTTCCGCTCGCCCGCTACATGGAACGGCATGTCGCGTGGGTCTGCAGGTTGCTCTGCTCCAACATTTTTATTCAACTCAATGGAAACTTGTTCTTCGCCTCATGTGTGTCGGTTTGAATGGGATCAGGTGCGCTAATCATGTTGGTGGTGGGCTGCACACGACGTGATTGTCGAATTTGATGTAGGAGACGTGGAGCAAGAAGAACCGCGCAACGGTGTCAGGTATGAGATTTGAGGCTGAAATACCAGGAGAATGGAGCAATGAAAAGGACGCAAGATGATAGCTAAAGCAGGAAGAATTGCGAAGACAAGAAAGAGTTCTGAAGAAGACGTGAGGGGTAGGTGTGACGTGCACTCGTGCAAGTGTCTTCAGTCGCGACCCCAGTGACTGAAGGCAGACCAGCGTTTTCCTAGCGAGGCGCAAACATTGTGAGACCAAAAGTGAGGGGTCCGCTCAAAGGGATGGCCGCGATGGTTGAGACGAAGAGGTTTGACGGGCACAACTAAACTCAATGTCGCGAAGACCTCAATCGACGCTGATTGGCTGATTGGCTTGGCGCCGCAGAACCTCCGGGCCAAGATCCGCATCTGCAAATCGTCACGCCGCGACATCACCACCGTTGACGTCGGCACCACACATCTCCGCCTGTCGCAATGGCGAAGAAAGGTATGCGCTCTTATTTTTCTATCGCATCGAGCCCCTAGAAGCCGAGACGAGGCCCTCGCCGGTTCACAATGCGTCCCCTCACGACTCACGCCTCGACGGATATGCGCTGACGACGACACCTCACAGCAAAGTCCCGCACCATTATGGTGCGCCTTATATCAATGGCCATGACGGGCTACTATCGGACAATGCAAAGACCACGTGCGCATCAACCGCTGAGCATGCTCAAATACGATCCCATCGGTACGACGCCATCGCTCCTTTCTCTCCATCGTCCATGGGCCCGCCGGCCTTACACACGACATCATACTAGACTGGATGCAATTTTGGAGCAATTGAAGGACCCGCGGGTCTTCGCGGGGCAGGCTAGATGTAGGAACATGGCTGACAACGCACAGTGCGGAAACAAGTACTTTTCCTCGAAGCGAAACGCGGCAAGAAATAGAACGAACTTTCCACCACGAGATGAGCCGGCGCGATGGGGAATATTGGACGACCACGATGAATGTTGGATCTGGGCTGTTATGGAAGTCAGGATGAATAGAGGGAAGCCGCGCACCACAGATGGAAGCCTCGGCAGCAAGGATTACCATCTGGAGCCATCGACAGGCATGAAGCAAGCCGCATGCTTGCACGCCTATGTACTATACAGTCAGCATGGTTCGGCGTTATATACGATTCAAAGCAGACATGAACAGCACGTCTGCCACACAACAAACAACTTCTCACTCTCGCTCATTCCAGCTTTCCTTACTCCATCTCCCCGACTACGCGGCAATACTCATCTCTGTTCGCAGGTTCTCCCGTATTTCTGGCCCGAAAGCCGAGATGAGGATGCTCGCCAAGGTCAAGGCTCCGCTCCGCTGCTTGTCTGGCCTCTTGGCCCTACTTAGTGCATCGGAAAAGCCTCAGCACCTGGACGGGTTGCCCGAAGAGGTCGTTCCGACTTGATAAAGTCTTGGACTACGTCGCCTATGGGCTTTGTACCAGCCACAAATTACCCCATAAATGCCATGGCTAAGACTCTGGGGACGCAGGTGATGGCGCACGGAGGAGTTGGCTGCAACCTAAACGCGTCTGTTTACCGGCAGGATAGCCGAGTGTGCGGAAGCGCAAAAGTATAAGATGACGCTGACCAGCAGATGTTTGCACTGTACGCTCGCTAGGACCTTTTCGACTATCTCAGTATCAAAATGGGTTCCGAAAAGATGGACGAGAAGCGCTCGGAACATTCGCCTGACGCGCGCATCGACAACATCAACTATGGGAACTCCTCATCTTCACAAGATGCGATCGAACAACAGAAAGCAGCATCGCAACCTTCCAGCGTACTGGGTATCTTCTCCAAGCTCGGCAACCTACCAGAATGGCACGTTCCCGGCATCGGTCTCCTCCAAGGGAAAACGCTGAACACCGCCATAGCATGGTGTTCTTGCTTGGCATTTCTCATGTTTGGTTATGACCAAGGTGTTCTATCTGGAGTCCTCACGCTCGACGGTAAGTACACTGACGCATGAATTGCATGAGACACTCACTAACTTCACTCACCATCTAGATTTCCAACGCCACTTTCCTCTTATGACACCGCGCGAACGTCAGAACAACCTTTGCTGGCTCGACGCACCGACCAACACTGTTCCTGATCCGAGCATGTGCACGGGCAGCCCCAGTATCTTATCCGCATGCGTCGCGGTGTATCAGATCGGATGTTTCCTCGGCGCTGTTCTCATCCTGTTCTACGGTGAGGTCTGGGGAAGGAAAAGCAGTAGCTTCTGGGGCAGCTTCATCATGATTGTTGGAACTGTTCTTCAAGTGGCCGCAGGAGGTGCTCGTGGTGGTGGAGTTGACGGTTATGCCCTACTATCAATCGGTCGTGTAGTCGGTGGCATCGGCAACGGCATGGTCACAGCAAGTCAGTAGTACATCGACCCGCACGCGGCCTTACTTACTAACAGCCTTCCCAGCGATCCCGACCTGGCAATCTGAATGCGCGAAACCGGAGAAGCGTGGACGCTTGATCATCACATCTGGCGCAGTCATTGTCGCAGGTATCATGATCTCGTACTGGGTAACTTACGGATTCTACTTCCTCCCATCGGGCGAGAGCTATAGCTCCGTACGCTGGAGGTTCCCCATCGTCTTCCAATCTTTCTTCACTATCCTCGTCATGTATTTATACCTCTTCCTCATTCACGGCATCCCGCTAACATCATCTTAGGATCGGTCTTTGCTTCCTGCCCGACTCGCCAAGATGGCTCGTAATGCGTGGCCGCTACACTGAAGCACGACTCCTACTCGCTCGCCTCGCCGGTACATCTGCGGACGCGGAAGAAGTTGACGCGGAGCTCACGAACATCAAAGACGCACTGGAAGCGCAAAGTAGGGATGGTCCTTTCAAGATGAAAGAGCTTCTGCACAACGGTCCCAGTCAGAACCTTCGGCGCACACTATTGGGTGTTGTATCGCAGTTCTTCCAACAGATCAGTGGTATCAATCTCATCGTACGTATACCTTCAAATATCGCTGTGGTGAACCACAAACTGACTTTGCTTGCACTCAGACCTACTACGCAACCTACGTCTTCGAGAACTCACTCGGATTCGGCCCAGACATGTCCCGTCTACTGTCCGCCTGCAACGGTACCGAGTACTTCTTCGCCGGACTAGTCGCAATCCCTCTGATTGAACGAGCTGGCCGTCGTAAGCTCATGCTATTCGGTGCGTTCGGCATGATGGCTAGCATGGCCATCATGAGCGGCATGGTGTCGACAGCTACCGAGAACGAAATTGGTGCTCCGGTCCTAGAGCCCAAGTATGGCATCACGGCTGTGGTGTTCATGTTCGCCTTCAACACGTTTTTCGCGATCGGTTGGCTAGGAATGACATGGCTCTACCCTGCCGAAATCACCAACCTCCGCATCCGCATCCAAGCAAACGCGCTCTCTACCTGCTCAAACTGGATCTCCAACTTCGTCATCGTCATGATCACGCCCCCAGCGTTCGCGAATCTGCAATACAACACCTACACCATGTTCGCGGTCTTCAACGCCTGCCTCATTCCCAGCGTCTACTTCTTCTTTCCTGAGCCCAAGGGTCGTAGTCTGGAAGAGTTGGATGTTATCTTTGCGAGTGCGCATCATATGGGTATCAACCCGGTTAAGCAAGCGAAAGAGATGCCTAAGCTCATGGGTAGGGAGTTGGACGTGGAGATTACGAGGTATTTTGGTGGTGATGTGGAGGAGGCGAGACGGAGGAGTGTGACAAGTGCTGGAATTACTGCGTGATCCAGCCCGGAAGCTGCGGATGGGCTGTCGTACTCTGGGTAGGAGTAACCTCGGTGTGTGCGTTTCACACATAAACCTCTCAATGTCCGGAGATTAGAGCATTTGTAAATGCCACCAACAGTGTTGCTCATTTTAAGCTAA
>Ga0265798_10007576_pt1 | contig 14012 bp, 12 predicted proteins | sample P3T30metagenome_FD_192430 | JGI IMG/M metagenome (GOLD analysis project Ga0265798, IMG submission 192430) | Plant litter microbial communities from East Loma Ridge, Irvine, California - P3 T30 | ecosystem: Environmental > Terrestrial > Plant litter > Unclassified | place: USA: California...
CAGGCGGCGCGATCGTCGGGAACTGCGCGATCGGCAGGCTGCGGATCGCCAGCACGCCGGCGAGCATCAGGATGATCGCGATGACCCATGCGAAGATGGGGCGATCGATGAAATAACGGGCCATTTCGGGTTACTTAGCCTGTGCCGCGGGGGCGGCTGCCCCCTGGACGGGCGCCTGGGCAGGCGCCTTGTCGCTATAGGGAGCCGTCTTCACGGCGGTGCCGGGCTGCAGGTTCTGCGCGCCCTCCATCACCACCTTGTCGCCGGGTTTCAGCCCGCCGGTGACGAGCCAGTCGGCGCCGATCGTGCGGCTGGTGACGAGCGGGCGGGGCGCGATCTTGCCGTCCTGGCCGACCACCAGCGCGGTCGCCTCGCCCTTCTCGTTGCGCGATACCGCACGCTGGGGGACGAGGATGGCGTTGGCCTGCGTGCCCTCGACCAGCACGGCGCGAACGAACATGCCCGGCAGCAGCAGACCGCGCGGATTGGCGAACTGCGCCCGGATCACCTGGCTGCCGGTGGTCGGATCGACCGTCACGTCGGCGAATTTCAGCGTGCCCTCGGAACCATAGTCCGACCCGTCCTCCAGCTTCAGCTTGACGCGGGCGGCACCGCCGCCGCGCGACAGCGCACCCGACAGGATCTGCCGGCGCAGGCGAAGCAGATCGGCGCTCGACTGCTGGATGTCGACATAGATGGGGTCGAGCCGCTGGATCGTGGTCAGCGGTTCGGTCTGCGATGCGGTGACGAGCGCACCGGTGGTGAAGGTGGAACGACCGATCCGACCGGAGATCGCGGCGCGCACGGTGGTGCGGCCAAGATCGATCTGCGCGGTGCGCAGCGCCGCGGTTTGCGCGGCGACATCGGCCTGCGCCTGCTGCGCGCTCGTCGTCGCATTCTCGAAATCCTGCCGCGAGATCGCGTTGATCTTCACCAGTTCGCCGTAGCGGCGCGCCAGCGCCTGGCTGGAGGCGATCGCGGCGCGGGCCCGGGCGACGGCGGCACGCGCGCTGGCGACCTGCGCCTGATACGGCGACGGATCGATCCGGTAGAGTGGCTGGCCCGCACGGACGAAATCGCCTTCCTGGAACAGCCGGGCGAGGACGAGGCCGTTGACCTGCGGCCGGACTTCCGACGTCTCGTAGGCGCTGGTGCGACCGGGCAGTTCGGTGCTGAGCGTCACCGATTGCTGGCGGACCTCGATCACGCTGACCTGGGGCGGGCCGGGGGGAGGCCCCGCCTGCTGATCGCCGCCGCCGCCGCAGCTCGCCAGCAGCAGGGACGCCACCAACAGGCAAGGGGCGGACATCATCGTGGGGGCGGCATACTTGACCATCGGGGTCCTCGGCGACAAAGAGAGCGAACGTTCACTCACATCGGCCCGCAGCTAAGCCTGGGTATAGCGTTCGTCAAGAAGGATGGTGCGGTGCACAACGTGAAGATAGATCCGGGACTACCTGCATCCCGTGGCGAAAAAGCGACGCTTCGGCGAAATAAATTGGTGGAAGCCGCTCGTATTCTGTTCGGCGAGCATGGTTTCCATGGCACCGGCATGGCGCAGATCGCCGATGCGTCAGGCATCCGTGTCGGGCAGATTTATCGCGATTTCGAATCGAAGGAAGACATCATCGCCGCGATGGTGGCGATCGACCTGTCCGATTTTCTCGACGAGGCGGTGCTGGCACGGGCGATCACGGTGGGCGACCGGCAGCGGGTCCGCCGCTGGGTGCTGGACCTGATGATCCGCAAGCAGCAGCCCAACGACTCGACGCTGTTGCCCGAGATACTGGCGGAGGCATCGCGCAATCCCCGCGTGGCGGCGATCATGCGCGAGGGTGATCAGCGTATCCGCCGCCATGTCGCCGCCGCGCTGGCGATGCTGGCACCGCGCGCCGAATCGGAGCGCGCCCGCTGTGTCGAGGAACTGATGATGACGCTGATGATGGGCGGATGCAGCCGGCGGATGGCGCTGGTCGAGGGGGATTGGCCGTTCCTGGAGGGGTGCATGGCGCGGTTCCTGGATCAGCAGATCGCCTGGCTGACCGCCCATGACGATGGCGCCGCCGCCGCTGACCATGCGGATGCTTGAACAAATCTCGCGGTTGCACAATCATGGCGCGATGAACCATCCGCCACGCGCCCCCGACATTTGCTCCACCGGCTGGCGGTGGCTGTCGATCCGTCCGGCCTGATGCCCGTCCTCGGCGGGCTTCATCACGAAATCCATGGGCCGGAAGGGGCGCCCGTGCTGCTGCTCGCTTCGGGGCTGGGCGGCGAGGCGGGCTACTGGTCGCCGAATCTTCCCGCGCTGGCGGCCCGCCACCGGGTGATCGTGTACGACCAGCGCGGCACCGGCCGCTCCGAACCGACGGTGGACGGCATCCTCACGATCGACAGTCTGGCGGCGGACATGGCGATGCTGCTGGACGCCACGGGCACGGCGGCCGCGACGGTGATCGGGCACGCGACCGGCGGCATGGCGGGCATGACCCTGGCACTGACCGCGCCGACCCGGGTCGAGCGGCTGGTGGTCATCAACGGCTGGGCGCGGCTGGACCGGCACACCGCGCGCTGTCTCGATACCCAGCTGGCACTGCTGCGGGCCAGCGGACCGCGCGCCTATCTGCACGCCCAGCCGCTGTTCCTCTATCCGCCGCAATGGATCAGCGATCATCACGACCGGTTGCTCGCGGACGAGGAGGATGGGCTGACGCGGTTCCCCGGCGCCACCATGATCGAGCGCCGCATCGCCGCCGCGCGCCGGTTCGACGTGGTCGAGCGGCTGGCGCAGATCGCCGCGCCGACGCTGTTCGTTTCCAGCGACGACGACATGCTGGTGCCCCCGGCCTGTTCGGCGCGGATGCAGGCGCGGTTGCCGGGATCGGAACTGGCACGGCTGGCGGAGGGCGGCCACGCCTGCACCGTCACCCGCGCGGAGCATTTCAACCGCTGGCTGCTCGACTGGCTGGACAGCGAATAGCGGCAGTTTTCGCCTTACCGTCCGATACGGCCCCGCTTCCCGCCGCAACGGACTGAATTCGCTAGGGCAAGCGGCGCGGCGTCGTGATCCGCGATTGGCAAAGGCCCGCGATGGGAGTAAATCCTGACCACAAACGCCGTGGGGGCGGCAAAGGGGCGGACGATATTGGCTCATGTGAAGGATCACGCCAGCCTGTCGTCCAGCGATGGCGGCGGATACGCACCCGGATCCGCCATGGCGGATTCCCCGGTACCCGATCACGGCCTGCCACCGGCGCTGCGGTGCGGCGGTGGCATGATGGGCGATCGCATCCGTGCCTTTGACTGGTCGTTGACACCGCTTGGCCCGATCGCCGACTGGCCGGCCGGGCTGATCGCCGCCACCGCCCTGCTGCTCCATTCGCCGACCGCGATGGTGCTGCTGTGGGGGGCGGAGGGCACGATGATCCACAACGATGCCTATGCCCTGTTCGCGGGCGAACGGCATCTGGGTCAGCTGGGGGTGGGCGTCCATACCGGCTGGCCCGAGGTGGTCGAGTTCAACACCCATGTCCTGCGGACCGGTCTGGCCGGCGGGTCGCTGCAATATCGCGATCATGTAATGCAGCTCAACCGCACCGGTACCCTGCAGGACGTGTGGATGGACCTGTCCTATTCGCCGACGTTCGACGAATCGGGGCGCCCGGCCGGCGTGCTGGCGATGATCGTCGAGACGACTGCCACCGTACTTGCCCGGCGCCGCATCGCGGCGGAGCATGGCCGGCTGGAGCAGTTGTTCGAGCAGTCGCCGACCTTCATGGCACTGTTGAGCGGACCGGAGCACCGTTTCGAACTGGTCAATCCCGGCTATCGCCAGTTGATCGGGCATCGCGAAGTCATCGGGCTGACGATGGCGGAGGCGCTGCCCGATGCGGTCACGCAAGGGTATCTGGCGCTGCTGGACGAGGTGTATCGCAGCGGCGAACCCTATCACGCGAACGGCGCGATCTACGCGGTCGAACCGGACCCGGACGGCCAGGTCGACGAACGGGTGATCGATTTCGTGCTCCAGCCGATCCGCGATGCGGCGGGAACGGTGACCGGTATCTTCGTGGAGGGGGCCGACGTCACCGATCGTGCGGTGGCAGAACGCGACCTGCGCGACAGCGAGGCGCGGTTGCGTTTCCTCGACCAGCTGGGCGAGCGGACCGTGCCGCTGGGCGATGCCGATGCGATCATGGCGGTCACCACCGAACTGATCGCCATGCACCTTGGCGCGTCACGCTGTGTCTATGCGGATATCGATGCCGATGGCGAAGGCTGCAGGGTCGGCGGTGGCTGGGTGTTGCCGGGTGGCGTTCCGCTTGGCGGGTCGCACCGCCTGATCGATCTGGGGGCCGCGGCGGTCGCGCTGCTGCGCGCGGGGGAGCCGTTGATCGTGGGCGACGCATCGACGGAAATGCCCGGCACCGCGCCGTTCGAAGCGCTGGGTGTGCGGGCGTCGGTCTGTATCCCCCTGATCCGCGACGGCCGGCTGCATGCGCTGCTGGCACTTCATGACGCCAAGCCGCGGCGCTGGTCCACCGCCGAGGTGCTGGTGATACGGCAGGCGGCAATGCGATCCTGGGCACTGGTCGAGCGGGTGCGCGCCGAGGCGGCGCTGCGCGACCTGAACGCGACGCTGGAGGCGCGCGTCGCGGAACGCGCGGCGGCGGTGCAGCAGGGCGAACAGACCATCCGCACCGTGTTCGAGAATTCGTTCATGGACCAGACCCTGCTCTCGACGACGGGCGAGGTGGTCTATGTCAACGCCACCGCGCTCGCCGGGATCGAGGCGGTGTCCGCCGATGTGATCGGCCAGCCGTTCGCGACGACACCGTGGTTCGCCGCCACCCCCGGCGCGCCCGATCAGGTCCGTGCCGCCATCGTCCGCGCGGCGGCGGGGGACAGCGTCCGCCTGCATCTGGCGCTCGACCTGCCGACCGGGGCGCGGGTCTATGACTATTCCCTGCGCCCCGCGTTCGACGGGGCGGGCGACGTGGTGGCGATCGTGTCCGAGGCGATCGAGATCACCGCGCGTGTCCGTGCCGAGGATGCGCTGCGCCAGGCGCAGAAGATGGAGGCGGTCGGGCAACTGACCGGCGGGCTGGCGCATGATTTCAACAATCTGCTGGCGGCGATCAGCGGTAATCTCGAATTGCTGGAACGGCGTATCGCGCAGGGGCGGATCGATGGGCTGGCGCGCTACATCGACGGTGCGACGCAGGGCGCGCGGCGCGCGGCGGCGCTGACCCAGCGGCTGCTCGCCTTTTCCCGGCGGCAGACGCTCGACCCGCGTCCGACCGATGCCGACCGGCTGATCGCCGACATGACCGATCTGATCCGGCAGAGCGTCGGCCCGACGGTCGCGCTCGACATCGCCGCGACCGAGGGACTGTGGCCGATCAACGTCGATGCCTCACAACTGGAGAACGCGCTGCTCAACCTGTGCGTCAACGCGCGCGATGCGATGGCGCCCGATGGCGGTCGCCTGGATATCCGGACCGACAATGTCATGCTGGACGAGGGTGACGTGCTGCGTCGTGACGTGGCGGCCGGGGAATATGTCCGCATCTCGGTGATCGATGGCGGCGCGGGGATGCCGCCGGAGGTGATGCAGCGCGCGTTCGACCCGTTCTTCACCACCAAGCCGATCGGCCACGGCACGGGGCTGGGCCTGTCGATGGTCTATGGCTTCGCGCGGCAATCGGGCGGGCAGGTGCGGATCGAATCGGTCGAGGGGCAGGGCACCACGATCTGCCTGTGCCTGCCGCGTTTCCACGGCACCCTCGATGCTCCGGCCGATGCCGCCAATCCGGTCGCGACCGACGAACAGGGCGCCGGCGAGACGGTGCTGGTGATCGACGACGAACCGGTGCTGCGCGCCCTGATCGTCGAGGTGCTGGTGGAGGCGGGATACCGGGTGCTGGAGGCGGGTGACGGGGCCGGCGGGCTGCGGGTGCTGGAAAGCGGGGTACGGATCGACCTGCTGGTCACCGATGTCGGCCTGCCCGGCGGCATGAACGGCCGGCAGGTCGCGGATGCCGCCCGCCTGTCCCGCCCCACCCTGCGGGTGCTGTTCATCACCGGGTTCGCGGATATCGCTGCGGTCGGCCATGCCGGATCATGGGGCGGGCTGGAACCCGGCATGGGCGTGCTGACCAAGCCGTTCCCGGTCGCCAGCCTGACCGCCAAGATACGCGAAATGCTCGATTAGGTACGGCGGTATCTTCCGTTGTCCCGCATCCGGCTGTACCGGCGCAGGCGATGACCCAGTTGCCCGGCGATTCCGCCACGCCCGTCGCGGACGACGATATCGTCTATCCCTCCGCCGTCCCTTTCCTGCTGATCCATCTCGCCGCCTTCGCCGCGATCCTGACCGGGATCACCCCCTCGGCACTGGTGCTGTGCGCGGTGTTGTACGTGGTGCGGATGTTCGGCGTGACGGCGGGCTATCACCGCTATTTCTCGCACCGTGCCTTTGCCGCCGGCCGGGGGATGCAGTTGGTGCTGGCGGTGCTGGCGCAGAGCACCGCGCAGAAGAGCGTGTTGTGGTGGGCGGCCAAGCATCGCCACCATCACCGCCATGCCGACACGCCCGAGGACGTCCACTCGCCGCGCCACGCCGGCTTCGCCTACAGCCATCTCGGCTGGATCTTCGCGCGCCAGCACGATCAGGCCGATCTGTCGGTGGTGCCCGACCTGACCCGCTGGCCCGAACTGGTCTGGCTGCACCGCCACGAACATGTCCCCGCGATCGGGCTGGCGCTGCTCAGCCTCGCCGTCGCCGGCTGGCCGGGGCTGGTGGTCGGGTTCGTGTGGAGCACGGTGCTGGTCTATCATGCGACCTTCGCGATCAATTCGCTGGCGCATGTCCGCGGTTCGCGTCGCTACGTCACCGGCGACGATTCGCGGAACAACTGGGTGCTCGCGATCGTGACGATGGGAGAGGGGTGGCACAACAACCACCACGCCTTCCAGAGCAGCGCGCGCCAGGGTTTCCGCTGGTGGGAGGTCGACATGACCTTCTATCTCCTGAAGCTGCTGGCGCTGACGGGCGCAGTGCATGGATTGAAGAACCCGCCTGCGGGGGTAATCCGCGGCGAGCAGCGGCTGGGCGCGAAGGTGATCGCCCGCACCGCTGAACAACTGGCCGACCGGTTCTGTGCCGAACGGATCGCGGCGCGGCTGCGCGCGGCATGGCCTGAACCCGAACTGGCGGGCCTGCGGGCCATGCTGGCCGATCCGGCCACGGCGGCGACGCAGATGTGGAACCGGTACCATCCGCAATTGCCGGGGCGCGAGGCGTTGCTGGCGGAGGCGCGGACGCTGTTCGCGCGTACCCCCTGGCTCGACGAGATCGTCGACCGCGCGCATCAGCGGATGCTGACGGCGGTGGGAAGGCAGTTGGCGGCCTGAGCCGATCCGCCTTCCCGTGCGTTGGCGCGCAGACACAGGGAAAGGGAACTACGTTGATCGCGACCATAGCCGAGCTGGATCGTATCCGTGACGAATGCCGCACGATGGTGACCAAGCGGTCGCTGATGTCGGCGGGGGCGGCGGTGGTACCGGTGCCGGGGGCGGATGTGGTTGCCGATGTCGGGCTGCTGTCGAACCTGCTGCCCGCGATCAGCACCCGCTTCGAACTGGACGAGGCGCAGGTGAACAAGCTCGAACCACGGCTGGGCCAGCAGGTGCTGGTGATGGCGTCCAGCCTGGGCAACAACGTGATCGGGCGGATGGTGACGCGCAGGGTGGTGACCGCGCTCCTGAAGCGCATGGGTGTCCGCATCGCGACCGGATCGATGGCGAAGTTCGTCCCGTTCATCGGATCGGCCGTCGCCGCGACGATCAGCTTCGGCGCGATGAAGGCGATCGGCAACGGCCATATCGACGATTGCTACCGGACCGCGCGCGCGCTGATCGAACCACCACTGCCATCGCACCACAACCGTTAACGCCAAACGGGAACGGGCTGGATCAAGTTTGTCCTGATCGCTGCGATACTTGGCATTTCGGTTCGATAGCGCCTAGCATCGTTGCGACTCGTCGTCCGGGCGGCATGCCGGGCGTACTCGTCGGTATCGTCTATGGTGGCGGTGCCGGGAACACCGACGGGATCAGTCAGCCCGTCGGCCATTATGGACGACCCCTCGTCGACAGGGGGGCGTCCAGGGAGATGATGGCGTGGACAATCCCCTGATCGTCAGGTTGCGGCGGCAATGCCACCTCGACGCGGCCGATGTCGATCGGATCGATCATCTGTGCACCGACGTGCGCGATGTATCGCGCGGCGTGAATCTGGTGCGCGAGGGGGAGCGGGTGGAACGTATCCATCTGATCCTGTCCGGCTGGGCGGCGCGGTACAAGCTGTTGCCCAACGGTTCGCGCCAGATCACCGCGCTGTTGCTGCCGGGCGATCTGTGCGACCTGCACTGTTCGATGCTGGCGCGGATGGATGACGGCATCGTCGCGCTGACGCCGGTCCACGTCGCCTTCGTTCCTCCCGATGCAATCGCCCGGCTGGAACGGGCGCGGCCGTCCATCGCCCATGCGCTGTCGTGGCACTGTCTGGTCGAACAGGCGACGACGCGGGCATGGATCGTCAACATGGGGCGGCGTCATGCGCTGGAGCGGGTGGCGCACCTGTTCTGCGAACTAGCGACCCGGCTGGCCGTCGTGAGCGACGTGCCGGACCAGCCGCCGCATTTCCCCCTGACGCAGGAAGAGATCGCCGATGCGTTGGGGCTGACCGCGGTACACGTCAACCGCGTGCTCAACGAACTGCGGCGGCGCGGGCTCATCACCTCGCGGCGGGGCGGGCTGACGATACTCGACCTGCCGGGGCTGAAGGAGATGGCCGGCTTCAACGACAACTACCTGCACCCGGCCATGGCGATGCCGGCAGAGGCGGCCATGGGCTGATCCGGTCGCGCAGGCACAAAAAAACGCCCGGTCGACAAAGGTCGGCCGGGCGTTTTTTATTGCCGTTCGCCGAAGCGATCAGGCGTAGGAGACGTTCCGGTTGCGACGGCGATACCGGGCGGCGGTGCCGATCATCCCGAAGCCCAGGAACATCATCGCCCAGGTCGACGGCTCCGGCACGGCGAAGACGACGTTGTCGACTTCGAGCGAGTTGCCGTTGCTCAGGAAGCGGATGCCGCCGATCGCGACGTCGTTCACGTCACGGCCGATGGTGATGCGGCGGTTGGTGTTCGGCAGGTCCTGGTTGCCGTTGGCATTGGCCACGAAATCCGTGCCGGTGAAGCGCGAGATCACGCTGCCGGTCGCGCTCAGCACCTCGACGGCGTTGTACGTGTCGATCGAGCCGAGGAAGAAGCTGACGCTGTCATAGGCGGCCGCGGTCGAGGTGATCATCGACGCCGATCCGCCGTTCAGGACGGCCAGATAGGCAGTGCCCGTCGGGCCGAACGCCGGTGCGGCATAGCGGGTGATCGCGTCGCCGCTGACGATGCCGGCTTCCAGGAAGCTGTAGCTGAAGGTCGAGGGCAGGGTGCCGTCGAACGTGATCGCATCACCCACGGGCGCGGCATAGGCGGCCGTGCTGCCGGGCGTGTTGCCGATGATGCGGGCGGCCGAAGCCGGCGTTGCGACGGTGGCGACGAGCGTGGCGGCGGCCAGCAATAGCTTGTTGTTCATAATCGTTACTCCCTTTTACGCGGAAGAAGGCCAATCGCCGGTCCGGCACCTCGCCAGAGCGCACGGTCGCGTGCCGTCCATCCGAGCGCCTAACGTCGCCCTGTTGGATTGGTTGCAGCGCAGCATTGATTTCGCACGCATTTACTAAAAAAAGGTTCCGTGGCCGTATCATAATGGCACAAGAAAAACGTCTTATTGTGTCTGGACATCCTCTGGCGACACACTGAACCCGCCATCGAGCCAGCGAATCACCTCCTGTGCGATATCGTCGTCATAGGCCGCATATCGTAAACGAAGTGCTTCACGCCGCGCCGCCAGCCGGCCCAGACCACCATCTTCGATGGCTAACAGATCGGCTTCCAGCATCGCCGCCAGCGCCGGCCCCGCCACGGCGGTCGCTGCGGCACGGAATGCGGCCATGTACCGATAGGCCGTCCCATTCCGGTACAGCATCGGCAGCGTCAGCGCGGGAATGCAGCCAAGGTGCGGCTGCAGCGCCGGATTGATCGCATGGCCGCTGAGCAGCGGGGCATTGGCGGCGCTGCGCCCGGTGAAGCCGCGCAGGTGCAGGTGCCCGCTCATCCGGGGACCGTCGTTGACCGGGTAATTGTCCCACAGGCACACCCGCCGGCCGAGGCGGGCGGCGACATCGGCCAGATGACCGGGGCCGATCTCGCGCGCGCATACCTCCTCGCCGGTCCAGTAGATGCGGATGGCGGGGTCCAGCCGCCGCCCCAGCGTCTCCAGATAATCCGCGGGCCGTTCGCCGAACACGCGGTCCAGCACGCGGTCGTCGCTGTAATAGGTCGGGCAGACATACAGGCGGGTGGCACGGGTCCGTGCCGCACAGAAATCGACGATCGCGGCCTGTCGCGCCGCCAGATCGGGCAGGTCGCCCCGCATGTCGTCGAACAGGATCGCCAGATCGTCGATCCCGATCGCGTCGAGATCGGCCAGCCGCGCCGCCAGCCGCGCGAGCCCCGTGTCGTCGACGTCGCGGTGCAGGTCGAACGGGGTCAGCCCGATGCCGAAGCGTAGCCCCCGTGCGCGGCAATGCGCGGCGAAGGCGGCGATCGCGGCGGCCTCCTCCGGCGGGTGCGGCACCTGCCAGGCGCGGCGCAGATGCGCATCCCCCTTGGGTGCGTAATGATAGAAACCGTACCCCGCCGGGGCGAGCCGGTCGACCACCGCCATCCGTTCCCGCCACGACCAGGGCGGGCCGAAGAATCCCTCGATGATGCCCAGCTCGGGCATGGTATCGGACATCGGTGGCGGGGGGGATGCGGTCATCGGTCGGGCATCGCGCAGCGGCTTCGGGCTGTCCAGCGGCCGCGGCTTGCCGGGCGGGGCGGGGGCGGTATAGCCGGGCGGGAATAGAGGAAGGGCGGCGGATGCTGACGCGACGGGGGATGATCGGCGGGATCGTGGCGACGTGGCTGACGATCACCGGCACGGCACCGGCGGTGGCGCAATCGAGGGCGCCGCTGACGGTGTTCGCCGCCGCCTCGCTGACCGATGCGTTGCAGGCGGTCGGTCGGGCCTGGACCAAGCGCAGCGGCCAGCCGGTCCGCTTCTCGTTCGCGGCCAGCGGCACCGGCGCGCGCCAGATCGTCGCCGGGGCGCCGGCCGACCTGTTCGTATCGGCCGAGCCGGGCTGGATGGATCAGGTGCAGGCGGCCGGGCGGCTGGTGCCGGGCGGGCGCCGCGATCTGCTCGGCGGCCGGCTGGTGCTGGTGGCGCCCGCCTCCAGCCGGGTACGGCTCGCGATCCGGCCGGGCTTCGCGCTCGCCGCGGCGCTGGGCGAACGGGGGCGGCTAGCGGTCGGCGATCCGCGATCGGTGCCGGCGGGTCGTTATGCGCAGGCGGCACTGACCCGGCTGGGGGTGTGGAGCGGGGTCGCCGCCCGCCTTGCCCCCGCGCAGGATGTGCGTGCCGCGCTGTCCTATGTCGCGCGGGGCGAGGCGCCCTTGGGGATCGTGTACGAGACCGATGCGGCGGCCGAGCCGGCGGTACGGATCGTCGGCACCTTCCCGGCAGCCAGCCATCCCCCGATCGTCTATCCGGCGGCGGTGGTGAAGGGTGCGAAGCCGGGGGCGGTCGCGTTCTACCGCTTTCTGGGCGGCGGCGAGGCGATGGCGATCTTCCGCCGCTATCGCTTCCGCCCATTACGCTGACGGTGGCGCTCACCCCGGAGGAATGGGCGGCGCTGACCCTCAGCCTGCGGATCGCGGGGATGGCGACCTTCTGGGGGCTGATCGCGGCGACCGGGTTCGCCTGGCTGCTGGCACGGACGCGGTTTCCGGGGCGGGTACTGCTCGACGCGCTGCTCCATGCGCCGCTGGTGCTACCGCCGGTGGTGATCGGGTTCGTGCTGCTGATCCTGTTCGGCACGCAGGGACCGATCGGCCGCTGGCTGGATGAGGCATGGGGGATCAGGCTGGCCTTCACCGCCGGCGGTGCGGCGCTGGCGGCGGGTGTTTCCGCCTTTCCGTTGATGCTGCGCGCGGTGCGGCTGTCGATCGAGGCGGTCGATCCGGCACTGGAGGATGCGGCGCGGTCGCTGGGCGCGGGGGCGTGGGACCGCGCCTTCACCATCGTGCTGCCACTGGCGCTGCCGGGGCTGGTCGCTGCCGCCGTGGTGGGCTTCGCGGCGGCGCTGGGCGAATTCGGCGCGGTCATCACCTTCGCCGCCAACATCCCCGGCGAGACGCAGACGCTGCCGCTCGCCATCTATGCCGCGTTGCAGGTGCCGGGCGGTGAGGCGAGCGCGGCGCGGCTGTCGGCGATCTCGTTCGCGGCGGCGCTGGCGGGACTGTTGCTGTCCGAACTGCTGCTGCGCTGGCGGCGGCGCTGATGCGGGTGGCGGCGCGGCACCGGCTGGGCGACTTCCTGCTCGACGTGGCGTTCGAGGGGCCGGAAGACGGCGTGACGATGCTGGTCGGCCCGTCGGGGGCGGGCAAGTCGGCGACGCTGGCGATCGTCGCCGGGCTGTCGCGGCCGGACGGCGGCGTGGTGGCGATCGGCGACCGGGTGCTGACCGATACCGACGCGCGTGTCTTCGTGGCTCCCGAGCGGCGGCGGATCGGCATCGTCCATCAGGAGGCGCGGCTGTTCCCGCATTTGTCGGTCGAGCGGAACCTGCAATACGGCCTGCGCCGCGCGCGCGACCGGGCACGCCGGATCGAACCGGACGCGGTGATCGACGTGCTGGCGATCCGCCACCTGCTCGCCCGCCGCCCGCGCGACCTGTCGGGGGGCGAGCGGCAACGGGTGGCGCTGGGCCGCGCGATGCTGAGCCAGCCCGACCTGCTGCTGCTCGACGAACCCGTCTCCGCGCTCGATCCGGCGCGGCGGGCGGAGGTGCTGGGCTTCGTCGCCGACCTGAAACGCCGCTTCGCGCTGCCGATGCTCTACGTCACGCACAGCGCCGACGAGGCGCGACTGCTGGGCGATCATCTGGTCCGGATCGAGCAGGGCCGCGTGACCGGGCAGGGCAGCGTCGCCGCGATGTTGCCGGTCCGCGAGATTACCGGCGAGGTGGTGGCGCCGGGGGTGGTGCGGATCGGCGATGCGACGATGCCGGTGGCGGGGCTGGACGCGCCGGTCGGGGCGACGGTGCGGCTGGGCTGGTGATCTCGATCCTCGCGGGACTTTTATGAAATCCCGCTCGCCTCCCCGGCCGACGTGACACCTTTGCAAAAACCCATCGCTCCGCCGGGGAGGTATCAGAGGATAGGGAACAGGCTTTCCCCGACAGCCTGCGCCTGGCGGGAGACAGGACTGGCAACCCTCACCATTCCTCCTGCGGCTCGTCCGGCGCGCGGCGGTCATCGCGGGGGGGCGGGCCATTGTCCGGTTCGCGCCGGCGGGGGCCGACCGAGATCGAGCCGTCGTCGCCCTGCCGGATGTCGATCCCCAGTTCGCCGAGCTGGTCGGCGGCGGCATCGATCGCATCCGCGCCGATCTGGCCCAGATCGTTGCCGACATCGTCGACCGCGTTGCCGTCGAACACCGGTTCCGGCTCCGCCACCACGACCGGCGCGATGCCGAGCGCGGACTGCATGAACTGCCGCCACATCTGGGCGGGGATGCCACCGCCGTGCAGGCCGGGATTGGGCGAATTGTCGTCGTTGCCCACCCACACGCCGACGATCAGGTCGCCCGCGAAGCCGATGAACCAAGCGTCGCGGCTCTGCTGCGAGGTGCCGGTCTTGCCCCACGCGTCGATGCTCAGCACCGCCTCGCGCCCCGTGCCACGGATCGAGGAGCCGAGCAGTTGGAGCATCTCCTCGCGCACCCGCCCGTCGATCGCGCGGCTGCGCCCGGCGATCGACGCGTACCAGCCCCCCACGCCC
>Ga0265798_10007577_pt1 | contig 14012 bp, 9 predicted proteins | sample P3T30metagenome_FD_192430 | JGI IMG/M metagenome (GOLD analysis project Ga0265798, IMG submission 192430) | Plant litter microbial communities from East Loma Ridge, Irvine, California - P3 T30 | ecosystem: Environmental > Terrestrial > Plant litter > Unclassified | place: USA: California...
CGCAAAAACAATAATGTTGTCCACCTCCCTTCAAGTTCTCATCGTCATTAACTGCGCTGGCATATCATTTCCGTAGAACGAGAACCCATGTGACAAGCTACGACACTTCACACCAACAGCGCCAGCACAACAACAATAGCCATCTAAATCATCTTCCTCTTCCTTACCCAGCATCCTCTATCCACCCTCTCCCCACTCCCATACACACAATGTGCAACTACACCATCCTCCGCTGCACAACCTGCCACACCACCATCTCCACCAGCGCTATAAACTGCGGCAAAGGCCTCGCCATCCTCGGCCCCTCAGGCATGACGATAGAATGTCCCGTTTTCGCAACCGCCGGTATCAGAGAGATCATTGAAGAAACGCACGAGTGCGATGGTTGTGTTCGACATGCGAATTTTGGGGGAAGAAGGGAGAGCGAGTGGGAGACGTTTCTTGCTTGGAGGAGGAGTAGGGGGAGTTGAGGCACGAATCTTTCTATTAGATATTTTTGGATGCAAGGGAAAAGATGGGTAACTATATGGATGAATATACAAATACAAACCATTTCTACAAGATCTCTTTATGCAGTGTTCACACGCTAACCGGCCACCTCTCTCTTATGACCTTGCCGTATCTAAAAAGCAGCGCGGGCACAGGTACAAAGGCCACTGCTATGAATCCCAATAAACTATTGCCCCACCCGAGACCGAGCGTCTGGTACATTGACGGACCGGCGAGCGGGAGTAGACCGCCGAACAGACAGCGTAGTACGGTCATGCCTGCGATGGCGGAGGCGGCGTATTGAGGGAAGCAATCGATCATGTACGTTTGAAGCGGTGCGAAAATGCCCATTAGGCCGAGACCGAAGGGGATGAGCGCGATGATTGGTACGATCCAATGGACGTGGTAGTGTGTTGTCCAACCGTAGCTGTATGTATTATTAGCACCGCATTCCCAAATCCATCGCACCTGAATTGTCAAACTCACATGAACAGCGAAACCGGAATCAACATGCCAAAAAACACACAAAGCGGCAACCTCATCTCCGGCTCATACACACCCCTATTCTTCTTCGCAAGCCGAATAATCGTCGCATCACTCGTCTTCGCCACAATCGCTATGCCCAGGAAGTTTCCCAGTCCGATGCCCAGGTACGCCAGGCCCGTGAGCTCGGGGCTCCAGCCGTATGTCTGTATGAACACGGGCGTAATGGTCGTGAATAGGAGGATCAGGAGTCCGAAGAGGAAAGAGACGTATAGGGAGCAGCAGAGCACGACGAGCGAGGTCGTGAGCATGCGCATTGGACGTACGATGCCGTGCTTTAGGATCTGGAATTGAGATTTCGCGGCCGCGTCTTTGTTGAAGGTCATGACGTTCTGGAGATCCGGGCGGTTGAGTTCAACGCGCAGTTTAGCGACCTTGCGCGAAAGGAGGACAGGGTGGTATGTTTCGGTGTTGAAGACGATGAGCGCGGCGGTCAAGAGACATCCTGCAATGAGCACGATCCACATATCCCACCGCCAGCCCGCGCGCTGGGCAACGAAGCCGCCGATAATGGGGCCTAGGATGGGTCCGAACAGGATTCCGACGGAGTACATGGCGATGGCTTTACCGCGCTGCTGCGCAATGTACATATCCGCAATGACCCCAGTGCCAATAGTAAGGCACGCCGAGCCTCCGACACCAGCCAGGAAACGCATGGCAATCAGACCCCCCAAGTCGGGCGCAAGCGCACAGCCCAGCGTAAACGCGCAGAAAAACGCATTGGATACATTCAGCACTATACACCGGCCGTATATCTCCGACAGCGGACTCAGGAACAGTGGACCGACTGCGAAGCCGAGGAGATACGCGGAGACGGAGAATGAACCCAGGAGTGCAGAGGTGTTGTTAAAGTCTGCGTTGACGAAGGGGATGCCTGGCGCGAAGATGGATGAGGCGAGGGGGCTGAGGAAGGTTATGGCTGCGACCATGCCGAGGATACAGCCTTTCCTGCGGTTTGAAAAGTTGCGTGGATTCGCGGGATCGTCTTGTGTTTCCCAGCCGACGAGGTTGTTGTCGAGATCGGAGAGGGGGTACTTCTCGGGCGGGAGTTGGTCTTTTTTCGTGCTCTTTCTTGAGAGGTGTTTTTCGAGATCTGTGCCGATTTCTTCTTCGGCTGGGTGTGCTTCCTGTAACACGTGAGTTATGAAGGAAGTTGGGGATTTGTGGTTGTTGGAGGCGCACCTTGTCTTGCTCCATGTCCTCCTCTTCTCTCTCGGGCTTTACCTCGCCCTTTTCGAGATCAGGAACGTGTGTCTCCGAACTGCTTCTCGAGCGCCGGTCTTTCTCGTAGTCTGTCGTCATTGTGGCGTTCGCTGGCATGTACTACAACCGTACTCTCAAGTCGCTGGGTTGACGTGAATGCCTACGTTGTGCAAAGCTCCAGCGTTGTCAACGAGCTGTGCTTTAAACGACAGCAAACAGCACACGGACAAGAAAACATTAAAGTGATTTGTCGTCGGCGTTTAGGTTCATCCGCACTCTGAACTCGGCATCAAGCACCCAGGCCTGGCCATTATCTCCGTCTCACTAGTCTCATCTCCGCTGTCAACTAGGCCGTTCTCAGCGCGTGACAGCTCGGTGCACGGCATTAGCGAAGACGCGAGATGCCGTTGCTCATGATTCACGCTCTGAACTTGATCGTGTCTGCCTTCGCGGACCCTTTTCTGGAACAAATTGTGCAGGAAAGCACGGAAAAGGATGTCCTTGGCGATGCTTGATTGGAATCCTGCCTCGGCTTGTGGGAAAGGTGATAAGGCGACTCATAACGAGCTGACATTCTTTTCGCGAGATCTTCGCGAGATTTTCCGAGCGGGTAAACGTGATCAAGTGATGGTGTTTTGAGCGGTGTTTGTCGCACGCGTTCTCCACGTCGGGGAGATTGGGTGAGTTCGGTGCATCGTCCGATGCTTTGGAGGATGCGACCGTCGACCATCACCGTTGCCCGCGTACCTCGTACCTCGTACGGTTCTCGACCAAGTTTCCCAAGCTCTTACAGTGTATCCGAAGGACGGAATACGAAAAGATCGCGTCTGTCAGTCTTCTCGCAACAGTCCCATATCATACGAAATAGGTACATCCGTAGCTTTTCCTATCGCGCGTGAAGTCTCGGATCCGCCATCTCCATCTCCATCTTCATCTCTTTCTCCGTCGCAGTCATTCTACCACATACATCAAGCCCTCAAGTATTCAATCCCATCAAATCCCACAAAGAGTGAAAGAAGTGAAGTCGATTTTAAGTTTGCGAGGAAAGTGCCACCGTTCGGCGCGATAGGGTACATGGGTGGACATGTTCTATTTTAGCTGGCATGCTGATGCTGACGCGAGCACAGGCAGAATTAGTGTAAGTAAGCAGACCGAGTAGTTGAGGATGAATCTAGTGGTGTGTGCGATGGAAGAAGTCTATGTACGCGGTACCGGTCCTTGGTCGCCGGCTCTCCTCTCGGTACATGTCGTAACTAAGTATCAAGGGCTATGTTTACCACCACCGCCTGCACATATGTGAAGCCACGCACCTACAACTAAGTTCGAGGATACACAGGCCAAGCATCATCGATGTTCTTCAAGTGCACTGCAAAGTACGTACTCAATAAGATCTCTCAAGTCAACACGCGCCAGCTACATGGTCACTTTTGGACATGTAGATGCGCATGTTCGAGGACCCCAAAATTCGAAGAGTAATCACAAGTCATGATAGGCCTTGTATCTCACATTCTCCTCGTTGCACTCACCATCACGTCTTACACTACAAAAGTAGAAACTGCGGTATATGCAATGCCGGCTGTTAGCGGAAATGCAAAGCGACTGATCCGCGGATTTAGTTAACACTGTCGTTCGCAAAGACTTGTTGAGTATTTTCAGTTGCCTTCATTCTCTAGGCTAACAACTTGCGACAGTTGCAAATTGAGATGCCGACATCACATGCGAACGGGTAAATAGGATATATAACAAGACCAGAATTTGTGAGTAGTCACGCCGCGAAACGTGTGTAGAACGCAGCACGTGCTCCTTACCAGCGACTGCGGCTTGCCACTTCACCCGCGTAACTCGGCCCACCTGTTCATACATGAACTGCGGGCACCCACGGCGTGCTCGATCCAGGCGCAATGAACGCCCACGCCTTCTCGAGAAATGATTTCATTCGAGGCGCTATGTTCGGATAGTCCTGCTGCGGAGGCATACCGACCAATCAGAAGCCGAGATTCTACTGCGTGTTCACCTGGCGCTGCTTCTCGGTCTTGCGACACAAGAGCCCACGCGACACCCCCAACAATGATAATGATGCCGAAACAGCGCCTCTTTGGCTTCTTCAACCCCTCCGCTGCATACCTTTTCGGTGAGCACAACCTGGACGAAGGCTGAATCGATCCATGAATGTGACCGCTGCCCGTCCGATCATGCCTAAGCCAAACTTCCCTCCCACGCCCTCGGCCTCGCTCGATATCACGGGCAAGCATGCCGTCAATGCCCCTCAGTTGGAGAACGGCTTCACGTTACCACCAGCGGCCTTGAACGGCGGTAGAGGCAGTGTAGCCAGCTCGTCTGAACCGTCCGAACATGCCTCGGATAGTTCCTACCGCGAACCCATCTCTCCAACGTCACCGAGCGCGTCCTCGAAGCCTGCCCATGCGCGGAAACGGTCCAGCACTACCCAGAAGAGTGTGGTTACTAAGGATGACTACTCGCTGCCTCCGCCACCTACACGATCGCGCAAGATCATCCAGATGAAGCCCAAGGATAGCCAGGACACATCCAACTCGCAACCACAGGCACAAAACGCCAAAACAACGGCTGCTACAAGCACTCCGACCGGCACCAAGAGGAAACAAACAAGCAACACAAGTGCCGCTGGGCGCAAGATCGCAAGAAAGACAGCACACAGCCTGATCGAGCGCCGGCGCAGATCAAAAATGAATGAAGAGTTCGGTGTCCTAAAAGATATGATCCCAGCCTGCAACGGCCAGGAAATGCACAAGCTGGCTATACTCCAAGTAAATCCCCCCCCCTTCCACCCTCTGTTCCCCACCATACTAACGTTCACACAAGGCATCAATCGAATACATGCGCTACCTGGAACAATGCATCGCGGACCTAAAATCCCGCGACTCCATCCTCTCCGAACAAGCACCACCACCCCCTCCATTCCGCCAAGTTCACGACGACGACGAAGAACACGATGACGAAGACGAAGACATGCCCGACGCCGAGCCCGCATCACCAACATACATCGAACCCCCCGCAGTCCCGAAATCAACATTCCAACCCCCCATTGAACCCTCCGATCGAAGCATATACACCCACTCCACAACCACAAGTCCAGCCATGCTCCCGAGGGACCGCGGCACATACTCAGCCGGCCCATCGCCCGCACTCCGACCCTCGGATCCACACCATTATTCCTTGAACTCCGCATGCTCCGCGCGTTCGCCCTCAATTCAAGCCTCGCCCGCATTCAGCGCAATAGCAGGCACGCCGCACTTCAGCAACCCATTCCACCCCGTTGCATCTTTCTCTTTAAATTCACCCGCGCTGTTACCGCAGGCTGATAGGGAGGACCATGAAGCTACCGAGGCTTTACTCATGCTAAACACCGATCGCCGGAGCTGGAGTGGGGCGCGGGGCATGAGTGTTAAGGATTTATTGAGTGGATGAAGCATGTTGTCTGAGATGAGTGATGTTGGATGAAGGATATAGAATGGGAAGGAATGTGATACCTGCGTGCATAGGGAGGGGATTTGACTTTTGGTAATTAGAAGTACTAGCGCTGTGGGAAAGTTATGAATGCGATTGCGTTGTCTGTTTATTTTTATATGGGGACAAGGAGGCGAAAAGTCAATATACATATACGTACGTAACGTGCGCAGCCTTCTTCGAATTGTTCTGGCGGTTGCAAGTCTAAAATGACATGACAGAAGATATGTAACACTTCTATTCGCAAGTAACGTAGCACTACTCCTCCATCGACCATCTCTTCGCTTCCCTCTCCTTCCCCTTTCCTCCACCCTCAACCACAACTCTACAATAAGAAACTGTTACTAGCTACCTTCGCTTCATACACAAAAGCATCAGCACATATGCATGAAAGTTTCTTCGCACAATTTTTCATTCGCATTCCATTTGCAGAGCTAACGCGCTCTTCATCCCGCCATAAAGTTCTCTCTCATTCCTTCCAAGCGCCTAAGCATCCCCAATCACAGCCCAATCAGTCTCCACCACTCGCATCATCGGCCGCGTCGAAGGGAAGAATCGTTCGTGAAAATTTTGTACCTGCACAAACGTAACGGCGATCAGCGAATTCAAATTGGATTCTAGGAAGGCAACTTACATCGAAAGGGCACCTCGTGCCAGTCACTAGTCGCCGTATAGTAATATACAAGTGTCGTGTGTCGTCGAAAGTAGTCGTCGATCAAAACATTCACGGCAGAAGGGGGAAAGGGAGGGAGGGAAGGAGGAAGAAGAAGCAACCAGTACGATGGAGCGACCACCGTACCGGTCGATCTTGTGACCTACATTTCAGATCCTCAGACCACACTGTAACGACCCGTGGGCCTCGCAGTGGAAGCCGCATCGTCCGCTGCCAGGGTACCCTCGCGCAGATGGCGAGTGAGTTCCTGCATCGCCTGGGTAACGACGTTCTCGGTGTCGCCCTCGACGAGGATGTACAGCTTCGGCAATTCGTTTTCTGCAATAGTTTTAGCGTGCTCTTTGCAAAGTGGATTTCGAGTGTTGGACGTACCTCCAGGTTCTTTGCCGGGAGGGTAGAAATTGCCCTTGGTGGTAATCGACACGCCAGTGGCGTCCAGGATCTTTGCGACGTTGGTGCGGTTGGTGACGCCCCAGCGAGCCTTCTGCGGGAAGTCGTTGATCTCGATGGTGGAATGGTAAAGACCAGCGTCGGGACCCTTGTTGTCGATGGGCTGGCCGGCGTGGATGGTGCCCTTCTTGCTGAGGTTGCCGTCGATCTTCTTTGCGGCTGCCATGGCGCGCTCTTTGGCGGACATGGGCTTGCCGGTTGCGGCGGCCTCGGGGCGCTCCGTCTTGTTGACGATGATGCCGCGCTCGAGCAACTTCATCCAGCTGGGCTTCTCCTCTTCGGCTTGCTCGGCAGCAGCGGTAGCCTCCTTCGAAACAACTTCGGGCTTCTTGAGAGCAGGGAGTTCAACATCCTCCTCTTCTTCCTCGTTGTCTTCACCCTCGATCTTCAGAGCACGCTTCTCGCGCTTCTTCTCTAGGGCACGCGCGGCATCGAGACGCTCAACGCCGCGGCCTCCGAAACCACCGTAGTGCTTCTCAGCACCAGACTTGATCTTCTCGTGGAAAGTGTCAGCCATGGCTTGAAGGTCAGCAGATACTTCGGCGCCGCTCTCCTTGAGCGCCTTGACAAGATGAACAGCGAAGCGCTCCTGGCCGGGGTTCTCAATCAGAGTGACTGCACGACCCGAGTTGCCGGCACGGCCAGTACGACCACATCGATGCACGTAATCTTCCAGATGGGTCGGGCAATCGAAGTTGTACACCATGGCCAAGCCAGGCACATCAAGACCACGAGCTGCGACAGACGTAGCGATCAGAATGGTGAGCACACCTTGCCTAAATTCATTGATGGCCTCGTTTCGATCAGTCTGATCCTTGGCTCCGTGGATGGTGTTGGTTCCGAAATACTTAGCCTTGAATAGCTTGGAGAGAAGATCTTCGGCCGTCTCCTGTCTCTCAGTGAAGATGAGGACTTGCGAGTTCTCGTCCTCTGAGAAGAGCTGACCGAGATGCAGCAGAAGCCTAGAGATCTTCTTCTCGTACGAGGGCGGCACAATAGAGATGGTTTGCTGAATCTCGGCAGCGACCTTGCTACGACCGCCAATAATCACTTCTGCTGGACTCTGAAGCGCCTTTCTAGCGAGAGCAGCCATGTTCTTGGGAAAAGTAGCTGAGAACAGGATGGTCTGACGATCAGGGCGAGCATTGGCAAGAATCTTCATGACTTGAGGCTCAAAGCCCATGTCGAACATACGGTCAGCTTCGTCGAGGACGACATACGTGATGCGCTTGAAGTTGAGCACTCGACCTGAGTTGCTCTGCAGGAGATCGATCAAACGACCAGCAGTGGCGCACAGAATGTGGATGCCGCCTCGCTTGATCATCGCGATCTGATCAGAAATGGGCTGACCGCCATAGGCGCACTTGATGGTGATGCCCGACGCATTGAGGAAGGGCTTCAACTCAGCGACAATTTGCAGCGACAGTTCACGAGTCGGGGCCAGAATGAGACCGATGGGTCCATCAGACGGCTTGAGTGGGCGCTGGTCTAAGACATGGCGGATCATGGGAATGCCAAAGGCAAGTGTCTTGCCGGAACCAGTCTTGGCTACACCGATGAGGTCACGACCAGATTCGGCAATGGGGATAGCCTGCGACTGAATTGAAGTAGGCTTGGAGTAGCCCACGCGGCTGAAGACGTCCATGGTGGCTTGGAGCAAGCCCATCTGAGCCCACTTGGTGACGGGACGGGGCACATCGTCAGGCTTGACTTTGATGCCGTCGAGCTCGTGGCGGAGATCTGCGACCTCTTCGTCTGTCATGTTGGTGATCTCGGCGGGCTCAGTGTAGAAGTTTTTGCGAAATGGCTCGTACTCAACTTTCTCGTGATTGATGACAGGCACCTCCTTCTTCTTCTTGCGGGCGGCATGCATGGCGAGGAGGTCTTCGCCCTCGACGGCGGTCTGCTCGGGCTCCAGCTCGTCGTTGAACATGGCTTGGCCTGGGACGAGGCGCGGCGGGGCCTCTGAGAGATCGGCCATGAAGGCGTCGAGAGGGTCGACGTCGTCTTCCTCGGCGCCTGCGGTCTCGTCAACGTCCATCTTGTCTGCAGCGTCGTCTGCAGCAGGGACTTCTTCCATGTTGGTGTTTTCGTCGGCAGCTTCAGCGGCCGCGATGTCTGCACGACGCTTCTCGAGCTGGGCTTGGAGCTGGGCATTCGTCTCCTCGTCGTCACTGCCGATGTCGCTCATGGCAGCGTCCTCGTCAGCATCAGCCGCCGGTGAGGGCGCGTCGTTCTCGCCGAAGACGGGCAGGGCTTGGAACGTGCGCTTGCCCGTGTCGACGTCGTCGTCGAGCAGAGCCTTGCGCGAAGTCTCCTCGTCCGCGGCAGACTTGGCCTTGAGACCAAACGAGCCGATGTTGCCGCCAGCCTTGGCCGCCTGAGCAGCATTGCGGTCTAGATTCGTCAGCATGTGTATTGGGTAATAATATGTGTTGAGGTACTCACTGGCGACTGCTGCGCTGACAGGCTTGCCCGCGGGCTTGGCCATCAGCGGACGGGCGGCGGCAGACTCATCGAGCTTGAAGCTGGACTTCTCCGGCAGCTTCTGCTTGGCCTTTTCGACAGCCAACTTGGCGGGAACCTTTGCCTTGGTCGGAGTGTCAGTCTTGGAGTCACTAGGAGGTGGGGTGGCAGCGACAGCAGGGCTCGAGGGCGTGGTGGCTGCTGGAGATGCACCTGAGCCGGGCGTGTCAGGGCGCTCCTTTGCGAGCCGCTTCTTCCACTCGGCCAGCTTCGCAGCGCGCTCGGCCTTCTTGTCCTCCTTCTGCTTCTCGGGGTCGACCTTCTCCTCGCGCGGGGCATGTGCAGACGAGTGCGACGAGCCCGGGCGGCGAGAGGTCGAGCGACGCCGGCGGTCCCTGTCCCGGTCGTCGTCGCGGTCTCCTCGGCGGTAGCGGTCTCCGTGGCGGTCCCGTGACCTGTCGCGATCACGGCGGGCTGGTGAACGTGAGCGGCGGCGATATGTGTCGCGGTCTCGCGGGCGGTCGTCGCGGCGGTCGTCTCGCCTGCCATCGCGGTCCCTCACGCGCTCGCGGTCGTCACGCCCTCGCCCGCCAGCATAGCGGTCTCCATGGCGGTCGCGCGAGCGGTCGTGGCGCGGTGCTGGCGACCTCGAGCGCTGGCGGCGGGGCGGCGAGTATCGTCCACGGTCGCGGGCGTACCTTGAACTATCAGCGTGGCGCGACGCCATGTCGACTCGGTGTGCGTTACTGTCTGTGATCAGTGCAGGCGGTGGTGGCGTCGGATCGAGTGGAGTGTTGTCGCGTGGTTGGAGTTGGAGGCGAGGAAGGTGAGCGTCGAGGAGTTGAGTTGCAGCTCCAGGACGGGTCCACTAGCGTGCGTCTCTAGTGCGAGGCACGTGCAATCCTTGGAGAAATTTCTAGACGCGCAGACTCGACGGTGAAGTGTTGTAGAACTTGCAACTTCACACACTTCACCAAGATGTCAGCCAATCCACGTAAGAGAAAGGTGGTCACGAGGCCTGCCCCCGTCGAGAGCGAGTCGGACGACGAACTGGGAGACGGCCTGCTCGAAGGAATCCTGTCGCATTCGGAGGACGAGTCTGAAGATGAAATACAAGCGGAGGATGCCGACACCGACGCCAGCAGTGTGATTGAGGGGCTGTCAGATGAGGATCAGGATGACGAGGAGGAGTCAGGTGACGAGGCCGACGAGATTCGCCAGCAACTGCGAGCCCTCAATGCCTCAGACAGATCGTTACGGCAGAAACTTGGACATATGGACCTCCACAACGGCGCAGATGACCTGGACGAACAGGACGAGAGCCTCAAGCCCAACTACACCGTCTCCACCGACGCGCACGGGCAGGTCCGCTACCTGTACAAGGAAATCGACCCCGTCTACGAGTCGGACGACTCCGACGCCGAAGCCGCCAACACGATTGGCAACATCCCCCTCACATACTACGACGAGTACCCACACATCGGCTATGACATCAACGGCAAGAAGATCATGCGCCCGGCCAAGGGCGAGGCTCTCGATGCGCTGTTGGACAGCATAGACATACCCAAGGGCTGGACCGGCCTGACAGACCCCGAGACAGGAAAGCCGCTGAACCTGTCCGACGAGGAGCTGGACGTGCTGAAGCGGCTCACCAGGAACGAGGTGGTCGAAGATGGCTACGACCCGTACCCCGAGATGGTAGCCTACTTCTCTGGGAGGGAAGAGATCATGCCACTCAGCGCCGCACCAGAGCCCAAGCGTCGCTTTGTACCTTCCAAGCACGAAGCGAAGCGTGTCATGAAGATCGTCAAGGCCATCAGGGAAGGCCGCATCCAGCCCTACAAGCCGCCAGAAGAGCAGGAGGAAGAGGAGGAGATCCACTACGACGTCTGGGCCGACGAGAAGCCCCGCCCCGAACACTCCATGCACATTCCCGCCCCAAAGCTGCCACCCCCAGGCTACGAGGCCAGCTACCACCCGCCCGCCGAGTACCTCCCAGACGCAGCCGAACGCGAAGCCTGGCTGCAGACCGACGCCGAAGACCGCGAGAAAGACTTCCTCCCCAAGGACTTCGCCGCCCTGCGCAAAGTCCCCGGCTACGAGACCTTCGTGAAAGAGCGCTTCGAGCGCAGTCTGGATCTCTACCTCGCGCCGCGCATACGCCGCAACCGCCTGAACATCGACCCGGAGTCTCTGCTCCCCAAGCTCCCGGACCCAGAAGACCTCAAACCCTTCCCCACCACCACGGCCGCCATCTTCCGAGGCCCCGAGGGCCGCATGCGCTGCGTCTCCATCGACCCGCAGGGCATCTTCGTCGCGTCCGGCGGCGACGACGGGTTCGTACGGATCTGGGAACTCCTGACGGGCCGCCAGGTCTGGAACGCGCGCCTCTCTTCCGAAGAAGCCGTCGACGCCCTCCAATGGCGCCCCACAAAAGACGCATGCATACTCGCCGCTGCAGCCGGCGAACACGTCTTCCTCATCGTGCCCTTCACCCTGCTATCCCCCGACATCGAGCAATCCTCCCGCGACGTCCTAGACGCAGGCTGGGGCTACGCGACCTCCAAACCATCCACTTCCACCACCTCTGAGCCCCCCAAACCCCTCCCCGGCAAATGGACGCGCCCAGGCACAAAGCCCGAATCCAAAGGCCTCCTCATCACCATCGAAGTCCGCTCCGCCATCAAAACCCTCCACTGGCACCGCCGCGGCGACTACTTCTGCACGGTCTCCCCCCGCGGCCAATCCTCCTCGGTCGCAATCCACACCATCTCCAAACACCTCACCCAACTCCCCTTCCGCCGCCTCAAAGGCATCGCGCAAACCGCGCAATTCCACCCTTCCAAAGCCCTCTTCTTCGTCGCAACGCGCAACACCATCCGCGCCTACGACCTTGCGAAACAAGAACTCGTCAAGATACTCCAACCCGGCGCGAAATGGATATCAAGCATTGATATACATCCCGGGGGTGATAATCTCATCGTAGGCACATACGACAAGCGCCTCCTCTGGCACGACCTCGATCTTTCCACCAAGCCGTATAAAACGCTGCGGTTCCACAAAGAAGCTATTCGCGCCGTAAAATTCCATCAGGGTGGGCTTCCGCTCTTCGCGGACGCGAGTGATGATGGCAGTTTGCAGATTTTTCATGGCAAGGTCGTGGATGATTTGATGGAGAATGCGGCGATTGTGCCGTTGAAGGTGTTGAGGGGGCATCGGGTTAGGAGTCGCTTGGGGGTTATGGGCGTGGAGTGGCATGCTAGGGAGCCGTGGTGTGTTAGTGCGGGGGCGGATGGGACGGTTAGGGTGTGGTGTTGAGGAGGGGGATTGGGTATGTTGTCAGAGGAGGGGGACGGATGAATGGATCAGATGGAGAAGGCGTTTCGCTGGCGTTAGGAAAATGAGGATTGTGTTGAGACACTGGACTGTACTGTGCTGTACTTGCGAATAGTAAAGTCACATACATATCTCACTCATGTCACGTCCGACTTTAACCGTAAGAACCATTCCGAACAAGAGCACGCACATATATTACCTTTTCCCCTCCATGTCCCCACCCAAACAAACGACGCAATCGCATCCAAAACCTTCCTCCAGCGCCAGTACCACTAACAAACAAAACTCAAATTCCCTCCCCGTGCACAAGTCCTCACATCTCAATCCTCCTGTCTCAACCTCTTATCCGATATACCCCAACCCCTCCTTCCACTCATTTCCCTAATCACCATCTCTTCAGCTTCACTCGCCTCCCTCCCAAACCACTCATCACCATCCCACCTATCCCATCTACACTGCGTCCTCAACACTTCCCACCCCATCTTTCTAGGCGGATATCGATGCTGCATTTTGTACGCTATGATCTTCTCTAGGAGATCGCTTTCCAACTTGTCTTCCATGCGGCGCTTGGCTTGCGTCTCGCGGAAGGATCTCATCATGTGTTTGCGCGCTTCGGCTGCGGCCGGGTGAAATATGCGCGCTACATGTCGGTGGGGTTTCGATGCATTTTCGTGTGACGATGCGTTTGAAGAAGAGTCGGAGGCGCGGTCGGAATCAGAGGGATGGTATATTGATCGCGGCGTGTACACGCCCAGAGCAACAGCATCGCCCAAGCGTTCAATCTCCCTCTCATACTCCTCAATCTTAGTTTCCAATTTCTCTTGCTTTTTCGCTAGGTTTTCTTTGTCATTATTGACCGTCATGAACGCCAGGTTGGATGTTTCTATCTCGCGCTCGAGGGTCTGGATTCTTGCTTGGAGATGCGCTATTTCGGGACGGTTTAGTTGGGTGATTTTGAGCTTGTAGGTTGCTGTGTGGGTGAGGAGGTCTTGCATGTGGGTTTGGTGGGATTCTTGGGTCTGGGTGATGTGTGCGTTGAGCTGGTCTAGAGCGGTGTCGCGTTCGTCCTTCCAGGCTTGCGTGTAGGCTTCTTGGTCTTTGAGTCTTTGGTTCAGTACGTCGAGGTTGGTTTGGAGGTCTTGGTGTGTGCCTTCGTCTTTGGGCTGATGGTGCACCTCCACTTTCTGTCTGTAATCATTTGCTCGCTGTTCCGCAGCGAGACGTCGCTTCTTTTCATCCCTGTAAAGCTTCTCAAACGTCTCGCGATCAGTCTCCCACGCCTTTGGAGTAGCGCCGTACAGTTCCCCTCTTGCGCTACTGGATGACTCCTCCCTCTCCCCAATAACCTTACCCCGAAGTTCTTCTT
>Ga0265798_10007578_pt1 | contig 14011 bp, 13 predicted proteins | sample P3T30metagenome_FD_192430 | JGI IMG/M metagenome (GOLD analysis project Ga0265798, IMG submission 192430) | Plant litter microbial communities from East Loma Ridge, Irvine, California - P3 T30 | ecosystem: Environmental > Terrestrial > Plant litter > Unclassified | place: USA: California...
AGGTTGACGAGTACAACTGCTTGAATACAAGCTACAACCCAAACAATACTTCTTCCAGATTCAGAGCTTCGCTCGGTGTGAATCGGCGGCTTCGCCGCCGGCACACCCAACGAATGCTCGTACAAGTTATGCCTGATGACCATAGCAAGTCGGTCCCACCCCTTCCCATCCCGAACAGGACCGTGAAACGACTTTGCGCCGATGATAGTGCTGCAACCAGTGTGAAAGTAGGTTATCGTCAGGCTAGTTATAAGAAAAACCCCACCAGGTGATCCTGGTGGGGTTTTTTGCTTTCCTGGGCTGGTATCTGGTCTGCGGATCTGGAATTCATACACTGGTTGAACGCCTGGGCGGCGAAGCCGCCAACCCTACGCCACTATATCGGCAGGGCTGGCAGCTTTGCTGCCGACGCGTTCAACGCCATCACATCGGCAGGGTTGGCAGCTTCGCTGCCGACGTGTTCAACACCATCAGATTATCCAACAACCCGGTCACCGACTCCGCGATCCGATCCAGACTCGCTTCGCGCAGCTGTCCCGTATCCACGATATGTTCACTGCGCGACCCCGCCCATTTCAACAATGCGCTGCAGGCCTCCGGATGATCGAACAGCCCGTGCAGATACGTCCCCAGTATCTGACCATCTTCCGAAACAGCACCTTCGCCACGACCATCGATCTCGAAAGCCGGCTTCGACATCTGCGCCCCATGCGACACACCCATATGAATCTCGTATCCGTGCACCCGGTCGCCCGCATCCTGGCCGCTGAACGCGCACACACCTTCCACCCGGGTCAGCCGCTTCTCGCGCGTCAGCTCAGTCTCGATATCCAGTAAGCCAAGCCCCGGCGACACACCCGGCGCACCCTCCACTCCATGCGGATCGTGCACCGACCGCCCCAGCATCTGGAACCCGCCGCACACGCCGATCACCTTGCCGCCATAACGCAGGTGGCGCGCGATCTGCGCCGGCCAGCCCTGCGTTTCCAGCCAGGCCAGGTCGCCGCGCGTGTTCTTGCTCCCCGGGAGAATGATCAAATCAGCGCCGGGAATCGCTTCTCCCTGCCGCACGAAGCGCAGGTCGACATCCGGATGCGCACGCAGCGCATCCAAATCGGTGTGATTGCTCATGCGCGGCAGGCTGGGCACGACGACCCGAAACGCGCCCTTGTCGGCCTGCGCCGCCTGCACCGCATCTTCGGCGTCGAGGAACAGCCCGTGCAGATAGGGCAGTACCGCCAGCACCGGCTTGCCGGTCTGCTGCTCGAGCCACTCGAGCCCCGGCTCGAGCAGCTTGATGTCGCCGCGAAAGCGATTGATGACGAAGCCGAGCACTCGAGCGCGCTCTGACTGGGACAGGCAGGACAGGGTACCAACCAGGTGCGCGAACACGCCGCCGCGATCGATGTCCGCGACAATGATGACCGGGCAATCGACTGCCTCGGCAAAGCCCATGTTGGCGATATCGCGGTCGCGCAGGTTGATCTCGGCCGGGCTGCCGGCGCCTTCGACGATCACCGTCTCGTATTGCGCCAGCAGGCGCGCATGCGATTCGAGCACCGCGCCCATGGCGACCGGCTTGTACTGGTGATAGTCGCGCGCATTCATGTCGGCCCGTACCTGGCCATGGATGATCACTTGCGCACCGATGTCGCTCGATGGCTTGAGCAGCACCGGGTTCATGTCGGTGTGCGCCTCGATGCCGGCGGCGATCGCCTGTAGCGCCTGTGCGCGCCCGATCTCGCCGCCATCCGGCGTGACCGCGCTATTGAGCGCCATATTCTGCGGCTTGAACGGGGCGACCTTCACGCCACGCTGCTTCAGCAGCCGGCACAGCGCCGCGACCACCGTGCTCTTGCCGGCATCCGAGGTCGTGCCCTGCACCATCAGGGTCCGATAGGGGAAGGCGCTCATTTCGGACGGCGCTGGCGGGCCTGCTCGAGCACTTCGCACATCGCGGCCGTGCCTTGCACCATGCGCGGCCCCGCGCGATTGAGCAGGTGGCCATCGAGCGTGAACAGGTTATTGCTGCGCACCGCGGCCAGCGTGCCGTACGGCTTCCACAGATCGACGCCGCCATAGTTCTTCTCGGCGGTGGCGATGATCGCTTCAGGATTGGCCTGCAACACGCTCTCGATGGAGACAATCGGCGCCGTCACTGTCAGCTTGTCGAAGACGTTCTCGCCGCCGCACAGTTTCATGGCATCGGTCAGGATGTGCTTTCCGCTGAGCGTGTACAGCGGCTTGTCCCACACCTGGTAGAAGACGCGCACCGGGGCACGCCCCGCGTAACGTGTGCGCAGGCCGGCCAGCTGCTCGCGCAGCTGCGTCGCGGTCGATTTCGCCGCGGCCTGCGTGCCCAGCAACTGACCGAGGCGCAGCACGGCGTCGGGAATGCCGTCCAGAGACTGCGGATCGCTCAGGAATACCGGAATGCCGAGGCGGCGCACCATGTCGATCTGCCGTTCCGAACTATTGTGACGCCAGGCCACGATCAGGTCGGGCTTCAGCGACATCAACAGCTCCATGTCGATTTCGCGGTTCGAACCGATGCGCGGGATGCGCTTGGCCGCTTCGGGATAGTCGCTGTAGTTGACCGCACCGACGACCTGGCCGCCGCCGCCGGCCGCGAACAGCAGCTCGGTTACGCTGGGCGCCAGCGACACCACCCGCAGCGCCGGCTTGTTGATCGTCACCGGCAGGCCCGCGTCATCCTTGACCGTGATTGCGGCCTGCGCCGCGACCGACCAGGCGGCGGCAAGCAGCAGCATCGTTTTCTTCATTCCTTGCTCCATTCGTGAAGTGCTTGTTCGAGCCGGCGCCAATCGTGTTCTCCGGCAGGCAGGCCGACGCGGATGCCGCGCGCCGCATCGCGAAACAGGCGGCACCAGATGCCGCGCGCAGCCATGTGTTCGTGGAAGGCTTCGGGCCGCGCCTCGGGCCACCAGCGAAACAACGGCGTGCCGGCGCTGGCGATGCCGTGCTCCATCAGCAGGCGCGACATCCGGTAGCCGGATTGCTTGAGGCCGATGCGGGTGTCCTGCTGCCAGCGTGTGTCGCGCAGCGCCGTCAGCGCGACCTCTTGCGCCGGCCCACTGACGGCCCATGGCCCCAGCAGATCGGCCAGGTCCGCTAGCACACGCTCGTGCGCCGCCACGAAACCCAGCCGCAGCCCGGCCAGGCCGAAGAACTTGCCGACCGAGCGCAGTACGATCAGTCCCGGCTCCGCGGCATGCGACGCGATGCTCAAGGATGTCGTCGCATCGCCGAACGCCTCATCGACCACCAGCCAGCCGCCGCGCGCACCCAGGCGCGCAGCCCAGTCGAGCAGGCGTTCGGGCAGGATGGTTTCGCCGGTCGGGTTATTCGGATTGACCACCACCACCACGTCACTGTCGTCGATGGCCGCTTCCAGTTCGGCATACGGCACCTGGCGCCGCGTGTGGCCGTGCAGACCCCAGTGGTGCGCATGCTCCGCATACGAAGGGCTCGAGACCGCGACCCGCGATGGCGCACGCAGGCGCGGCAGGGCCTGGATTGCCGCCTGGGTGCCGGCCACCGGCAGCAACTGTGGTGCGCGGTAATAGGTGCAGGCGGCCGCGAGCAGGGCCGGATCGGGCTCCGGCAGTCGATGCCAGGCCGCGGCCGAGGGCGCCGGCGCTGGATAGCCATGCGGGTTGATCCCGGTCGACAAGTCGATCCAGTCGTCGCGTCCATAGCGCTGCGCTGCGTCGCGCAGGTTGCCGCCGTGTTCAAGCATAAGAGGTTCCGATCGCCAGCAGGCAGACCACGCCAGCCCATAGGTATGTCGTGCGCAGCACCAGGCGCCAGGCGCGCAGGATGTCATTCGCGCAGGCAGCCGGCCCGGCGCCCAGGGGTGGCCGTTGTTCAACTTCGCCATCGTAGACCGCAGCGCCGCCCAGCGACACGCCCAGGGCGCCGGCGCCGCTGGCCATCACCGGCCCGGCGTTCGGGCTGCTCCAGGCCGGGGCTTGCGTGCGCCAGCATTGCCAGGCGCGTGCGCGGCCGGCGCCGGCCAGCAGCACATACGACAGCGCGGTCAGGCGCGCGGGCACATAGTTGAGCGCGTCGTCGATGCGCGCCGCGCAGCGGCCGAACAGATTGAAGCGTTCGCTGCGATAACCCCACATCGCATCAAGCGTGTTCGCCAGCCGGAACAGCACCGCCCCAGCCCCGCCCAGCAGGACAAACCAGAATAGCGTGCCGAACACGGCGTCGTTGCCGTTCTCCAGCAGCGATTCGGCGCTGGCCTTGGCCAGGTCGGATTCATCGGCGTTGGCGGTGTCGCGGCTGACGATGCGCGCGGTCAGTGCGCGCGCCCGGGCCAGGTCGCCGGCGCGCAGCGCCTCGGAGATCGGCAAGGTATGGTCGCGCAGGCTGCGCAGGCCGATGCAGAGATACAGCAGCAGCGCGTGCAGCCAAAGCCCTGCCAGGTCGGCCAAGAACAGCAGCAACAGGCTCGCAGGAAGCACGGCAAGCAGCCAGGCCAGGGCGCCGCGCAGCAAACGCGATTGCCCGCGATTGAGGCGGCGCTCGATGAATCCGGCCAGATTGCCGAAACCGACCAGCGGATGCCAGCGCCGCGCCTCACCCAGCAGCAGGTCGAGCGCAATGCCCGCCACCAGCAGCAGGGCAATCGTGGAAAGCGGCAGGCCAATCAGCACTGGGCACCTTTCAGGACCAGCGGCAGGCCGGCCGCGACCAGTACCGCGCGGTCGACGCGCGCCGCCACGGCCTGGTTCAGGCGGCCCGCCTCGTCGGCGAAGCTGCGTGAGATCGCCCCCCAGGGCACGATGCCCATGCCAACTTCATTCGATACGAAGATCACGTCGCCGGGTACGCCTTGATCCAGCAGGTCGAGCAGCGCCGCGCGTTCGTCATGGAAGCGCAGCGGTAGCTCAAGCGCGCCGACCTCGGGATACTCTCGGCCATCACAGAACATCAGGTTGCTGAGCCAGAGCGTCAGGCAGTCGACCAGCACCAGGCGTCCTGGCGTACAGGATGCACGTAGCACCCGCGCCAGCCCCAGTTCTTCCTCGACCGTCTGCCATTCGGGCGGGCGGCGCTCGCGGTGGTGGGCAATACGCGCGGCCATCTCGCCATCGCCGGCGCGCGAGGTCGCGACGTAGGTCACATCCTTGCCGGATGCCTGTGCCAGGCGTTCCGCATGGGCGCTCTTGCCCGAACGCGCGCCACCAAAGACCAGGGTCGTGCTCACGCGCCAGCTCCAAACAGTGCCGCCACCGCCTGCGGGTTGGAAGGAAAGTAGCCGTGGAAGTAGGACGCGAACAGCGAGCCGACCCGGTAGGCGGCTTCACCCTGGGCGCCGGTGCGCTGCTTCACGGTATGCGATGCTGGCGCTACTGGCGAATCGAGCAGTGAGTAATGAAAGGTGTGACCACGGATCTCGCCCTGCGGCGTGGGCATCGCATGCATGCCGAGCCCTCCCAGGCGTTTCTGCATCCTGACCTCGCCCGCCAGCAGGCCGGCCATCTCGTAGCGGCGGCCCTCGCTGTCGGTCAGCCCATCGGCGAGGGCCATCATGCCGCCGCATTCGGCGACGATCGGCACGCCGCGTGCATGCGCGTCGCGGATCGAATCGCGCCAGCGCTGGGCGGCCTGCAGCTCGGCGGCGTGCAGTTCGGGGTAGCCGCCCGGCAGGTAGACAGCATCGGCGTCCTCAGGCACCGGCTCGTCGGACAGCGGAGCGAAATAGGTGATACGGGCGCCGAGTTGCTCGAGCAGGTCGATATTCGCCGGATAGACGAATACGAAAGAGGGATCGCGCGCGATTGCGATGGTGCGTCCCGCCAGCAGTGGCTCCACCGGCGCCGGGGGCGTGGAAGCGGGCGTCATGACAGGCAGCGCGTCCCACGCTGCATCATCGAAGTCGATGCTGTCGGCCAGCGCATCGAGGATACGCTCCAGTTCCTCGACTTCGCCCGGCACCACCAGGCCCAGGTGCCGCTCGGGCAAGGCTTCGTCCTGGCGCGCCAGGGTGCCGATCAGCGGGATCTCGCGCAGCGACTCCTTTACCATCGCTGCGTGGCCGCCGCTGGCAATGCGGTTGGCAATGACGCCGGCCATCTGGACCGGGCCGTAGTCGCGCAAGCCTTGGGCAACCGCGCCGGCGGTCTGCGCCATTGCTGACGCGTCCAGCACCGCCAGCACCGGGATGCCGAACTCGCGCGACAGGTCGGCCGCCGAAGGAGAACCGTCGTACAGGCCCATCACGCCTTCGACCAGGATGGCGTCCGCCTCGCGCGCCGCATCATCCAGGCGCTGGCGACAGGCCTCGCGCCCGACCATCCACAGGTCGAGGTTGTGGACCGGCGCGCCGCACGCACGTTCAAGCAGCATCGGGTCGATGAAATCGGGTCCGCACTTGAACACGCGCACCCGTTTGCCGATCCGAGCCAGGCGCCGCGCCAGCGCGGCCGTCACCGTGGTCTTGCCCTGGCCGGACGACATCGCCGCCACCAGTACGACCCGCGCCCCCATCACCACTCGGTCCCGGCCTGGGCCGCGATGCCGGACTTGAACGCATGCTTGACGACATTCATCTCGGTGACCGTATCGGCCACCGCGATCAGCTCGGGCGGCGCGCCGCGGCCGGTGACCACGACGTGCTGCATCACCGGGCGGTCGAGCAGGTCGGCGATCACGGTGTGCACGTCGAGGTATTTGTATTTCAGCGCGATATTGAGTTCGTCGAGCACCACCATGCCGATCGATGGATCGGACAGGAACTGCCTGGCCAGCGCCCAGGCTTCCTCGGCCTTGGCGACGTCGCGCTCGCGATTCTGGGTTTCCCAGGTATAGCCTTCGCCCATCGCATGGAAGCTCACTTCATCGGGGAAGCGGCGCAGGAAGGTTTCTTCTCCGGTCGACAGCGCACCCTTGATGAACTGGACCACGCCCACCTTCATGCCGTGGCCGAGCGCGCGCGCCACCATGCCGAACGCGCTCGAACTCTTGCCCTTGCCGTTGCCGGTATTGACGATGATGATACCGATCTCCTTGTCGGCCGAGGCAATCTTGGCGTCGATTACCGCCTTCTTGCGCTCCATGCGGGCGCGGTGGCGGTCGTTCAGGGCGGCGGTCTGTTCTGGCGTCGGGTCAGTCATGCGGAGCTCTCCTTCGGAATAAAGATGCGGCGGCCTTCGTGTTCGATCATGTCGATCGGATGGCCGAGGTAGTCGCCCAGCAGTGCCGGACGCATGATGTCGTGGTTGGTGCCGGCCTGCCAGCGGCCGTCGCCCATGAGCAGCAGCACGTGGGTCGAGATGCGTGACGCCAGGTTCAGGTCGTGGCCGATCATGACCACGGTGCGGCCCTGTTCGCGGCACAGGCGCGCCAGCAGGCCCATCACGCTCACCTGGTGCGCCAGGTCGAGCGCATTGGCCGGCTCGTCGAGCAGCAGCAGCGGCGTCTGCTGCGCCAGCAGGGCGGCGATCGCCACCCGCTGGCGCTCGCCGCCGGACAGGGTGCGCACATCGCGCGCGGCCAGGTCGTCGACTTCCATCGAGGCCAGCGCCTGCATCGCGGCCTGGTGGTCGTCGCTGCCTTCCCAGTAGCGGTTGGCATGGTAGGGGTGGCGCGCCGACAGCACGCTTTCCAGCGCCGTATAGGCGAAGGCGTCGTGGCGCGACTGGGCCAGGAAGGCGCGTTCGCGCGCCAGTTCGGTCAGCGGCCAGTCCGCCAGGGGACGATTGTTGACATGGACCGAGCCCGCGCTGGGCTGCTGCAGGCCGGCCAGGGTGCGCAGCAGCGTGCTCTTGCCGGCGCCGTTGCGGCCGATGATGCTCCAGCACTGGCCGGCTTGCGCGCTCCAGTCCAGGTTTTGCACCAGGATGCGCTGGCCGATGCTCAAGTCCAGATGTTGGGTGGCGATCATCTTCATTTACGGAGCCGGTGCAACTGGTAGAGGAAGACTGGCGCCCCGATCATGGCCGTGATGGCGCCCACCGGCAGCTGCTGCGGCGCGACGATGGTGCGTGCGAGCGTATCGCACAACACCAGGAAGGCGCCGCCAGCAAGCGCGACGGCCGGGATCAGTACCCGGTGATCGGGCCCGAAGGCGAAGCGGCAGGCGTGAGGCACGATCAGGCCGACGAAGCCGATCGAGCCGGCGCTGGTGACGGCGCTCGCGGTGAGCAAGGCCGAGACAAAGAACAGGCCCTTGCGTAGCGCGCCAACGCGCACGCCCAGCGTCACGGCATTCTCGGCGTGCAGCGCGACCATATTCATATTGCGCGCATTGCGCATGGCGAACAGCAGGCAGCCGGCCAGGATCAGCCAGGGTACCAGGCGCAGTGGGGCGCCAGCCAGGTCGCCGATCAGCCAGAAAATCATGCTGCGAAGGCGCCCTTCAGGTGCGATCGCCAGCATCAGGGTTACGATCGAGCCGCACATGGCCGAGACGATCACACCGGTGAGCAGCAGCATCGAGGCGCCGCCCTCGGCCGCCTGGCCGCTGCGCAGGTCGCGCCTTGCCAGCAGATAGAGCAGCATGGCGACGCCGATGGCGCCCGCCAGCGCGGCAGCATCCACCATCAACACCGAGGCCGACAGGAGCAGGGCCAGCAAGGCGCCGACCGAGGCGCCTGACGAAACGCCCAGTACATACGGGTCGGCCAGCGGGTTGCGCAGCAGCGCCTGCATCATCAGGCCGGCCAGGGCCAGCGCGCCGCCGGTCGCAAACGCCACCAGCGCGCGGCTGGCGCGCAGCTCGAGCAATGAAGCGGACAGCGAATCGGGCTCGCCGCTGGCTAGCTGGCGCAGGGCGTCGGGGATCTCGTGCAGCGGCACCCGGATCGATCCGGTCATGCCTGCGAACAGCAGGGTGGCGATGGAGAGCGCGAGCATGGCGCCGACGATGAGCGTCGCGCGGTGGCGTAGCGGAGGGACGGATGCTTGCATGCTGGCCCAAATGGTTGAACGGTTGCCCGCGGCATCGCTGCCGCGGGCGTGAGGTTATAGCTTAACGGATGCCATAGCGCAGGGCGGCAAACCAGGTGCGGCCGCTGGTGCCGTAGTTGCGCGCGACTTCATACTGCTTGTCGGCGACGTTATCCAGGCGCATCAGCAGCGACCAGTCGGGCGTGAACTGCCAGGTGGTGTACAGGTTGAGCAGGCCATAGCCGCCCAGGCGGCGGTTGTTGGCGGCGTCATCGAAGCGCTCGCCCGACACGGTCAGCTCTGCACCGGTCTTGAGCGTGCCCACCGTGTAGTCGGCGCCGAAGTTGGCATGCCTTTTTGCGCGGCGCTGCAACTGCTTGCCGGTGGTCTCGTCACGCGGATCCTGCCAGTCGAGGCTTGCGCGCAGGTCGACGTCCATCAGGCGGGTGCTGCCGGCCAGCGAGAAGCCTTCAAGCTTGCCTTTATTGACGTTGTAGGCGCAGCTGCGGTTGACGCCGTCCGGGCACGGGGTGCTCGACACGATCATGTCGGTCAGGCGGTTGTGGAAGTAGGTCGCATCCAGCTGGTAGCCGTTACCATCGTAGCGCAGGCCGACTTCGCGGTTGCGGCCTTTTTCGGGCTTGTTGGTCGCCAGCCCGTAGCCGGGGAAATACAGCTCGTTGAAGGTCGGGGCGCGAAAGCTCGTGCCGACGCTGGCGGTGGCGCGCAGGCCGTTGCCGAAGTCGTAGCCATATCCGGCGGCGCCGGTGTTCTTGCTGCCGTAGACCGAGCGGTCATGGCGCGCGCTGACGTCCATCAGGTGGGCGCCGCGCTTGGCCGAGTAGGCGGCGGCATACGAATTGGTGATGCGCGACTTGCGCATCGAGTCGACTTCTTCCTTGCGGTGCGTGTACAGCAGCTGCAGGGTGTCGCGGCCGATAGTGATGTCGTTCTGCCAGTTGAACTCATTCTGTTCGGTGTCGATCTGGCTGGCGCCTGATGCCGTCGCATTGGTGAAGTTGCTCGACTTGTCTTCCGAGCGCGCGTATTGCACCGTGCTGTGCCAGTTCGGCAGGACCTGGTTGCGCATGAAGACCGCCGCGGTGTTGAGCTCATTGTCGCTGTGGACGTCGTAGTTGGCGGTGCCGCTGTCGTAGCGGCTGAACAAACGGCTGGCCAAAAACTGGGCGCCGATCTCGTGGCCTGGAGCGAGCGCCATGGTCACGCGACCGTTCGCGTTGCGGCGGCGGTAGCCGTCTTCGTCCGGGTTGTAGCCCGATGCGCCCGGGCGGGTGGACGAGAAGCCGTCCGAATCTTCATAACCGGCGCCGAAGGCATAGCTGATGGCGTTCGGGCCGCCGCTGCTGCCGTAGATGCCGGCATTAGCCTGGCGGGTCGCGTTGCTGCCCACGCCGACCGAGCCGGTGACCACCGGCGCGCCTTCGCCCTTGCGGGTGAAGATCTGGATCACGCCAGCGATGGCGTCGGCGCCGTACAGGGTGCTGAGCGGGCCGTAGACGATCTCGATACGGTCGATGGCGCCGAGCGGGATGGCGTTCCAGCTGGCCGTGCCGGTGGTCGCCGAGCCGAAGCGCACGCCATCGACCAGGACCACTGACTGGTTGGCGTTGGCGCCGCGGATAAAGACGCTGGTCGTGGTGCCGGCAGCACCGTTGCGCGAGATCTCGATGCCGCGCTGGCGCTGCAGGATGTCGGCGACCGAACCGGCGCCGGAGCGCGCGATCTCTTCGGCGCCGATGACGGTGGTGTCGGCGATGACATCAACAGCGCGCTGCGCGCTGCGGGTCGCGGTGACGACGACGGTATCGGCGGTGGGGATGGCGTCAGGTGCGGGTGCGGGTGCGTCGGCAAAAGCGGCGGACGAGATGACGGCGAGGGCGAGCGAGACCGCGGCGGCTTGCCGGGTTACTGGAAAATTCATGAGCTGTTTCTTATCAAAGGCAACCAGCCGACGTCCCCGTAGGCCAGATTGAACGGCATCGCGCGAGGCGACGCCACCTTTTGGCCGGTATCCGGGCTGACAAGTATGGCCGTCCGACCTTCCCATGCTGGAACAGCACAGTGGTATGAGGGGACGGTTTGCCGCGCGGCTCGGAGAGAGCTGGCAGCACTTGCTTACCGTTGCGGGGGCAGCACACGTTGACCCGTTGAAGAGCTTCGTGTTTCCCGTTTAACTGCGACTGCGAACGCAGGCGCGAGCACCAAAACGCGCTCATTATAAGGCGTTGTCAGGTTTCCAGCACCATCACTTCGCCGTACTCGATGCGGTGTGGCGCCGATGCGGCGCGCAGCGCGGCCTCGGCCAGCGTGCCGCCGAGGTGCAGTGAATGCAGCAGGCGCATAGTGCCGGCGTGGCAGATCACGAGCGCTTTTGCATGGTCGGCGCGCACGATGTCGGCGCGGAATCCTGCCACGCGCGCGGCCACCTCCATCACGCTTTCGCCGTCGCCGGGACGGTAATGCAGCAGGTCCGCGCTCCAGGCATCGATCTCGGCGCGCGGGATATCGTCCCAGCTGCGCATTTCCCAGTCACCGAAATCCATCTCGGCCAGGCGCGCATCGAGCGTTGGCGCTGGCGAGAGGCGCTGCGCCAGGACGGCGCTGCGGGCGAGCGGGCTGGCGTAGATGGGCATCGTACCGGGCAGGCCCTGGCTCGCCAGCAGCGCCAGCACCCGCTCGACGTCGGCCCCGATCGCGGCCACATCGCTGCGGCCGTAGCAGTAACCGGCCGGCACCTCGGGCCGCGGATGGCGCACCAGGTGCAGGCGCATCAGGCCAGCGCGCCGTGGCCGAGCGTGGCCAGTACCGCGATATAGATCGCCACTTCGGCCAACTGCTGCACGGCGCCCAGGCAGTCGCCGGTATAGCCGCCCAGGCGGCGTGTAAATTTACGGGCCAGCCAGCGGGTGGCCAGCAGGGCCGCGGCCAGGGCGGCGCCGAGCGCGGCCAGGTCGAGCAGGCCAAAGGCCAGCAGAGCGAGCGCGGGCAGCACTACGGTGAGCGCGGCGATGCCGAACTCCTTGTCGCTCATGCGCACGGCCAGCGGCTTGGCCTTGCCCTCGGCGCGCGCGTACTCCATCTGCCAGATCAGCGAGGTGGCGGCCAGGCGCGAGAGCGGATGCGCCAGCAGCAGGACGCCGATGGCGCTGGCGGGCGGCAGGCTGCTCAGGGCCACCAGTTTCGCGCCCAGCATGCACACGATGCCGATCGCGCCATAGGCGCCAACGCGCGAATCCTTCATGATCTCGAGCGCGCGTTCCTTCGTCATGCCGCCGCCCAGGCCATCGCAGCTGTCGGCGAAGCCGTCTTCATGGAACGCGCCAGTGATATAGATGGTGGCGGCGGTGGACAGCACGGCGGCCACTGGCGCCGGCAGCCACTGCGCGGCCACCAGGTAGACTGCGGCGCCGATCGCGCCGACCACCAGGCCGACCAGCGCGAAGTAGCGCGACGCGTGGTTCAACCAGCCTGGCTCGAAGCCGACCCAGCGTGGAATCGGCAGCCGCGTGAAGAACTGCAGTGCGATGAAGAACAGGCGCAACTGATGCATCATGCCGAGCGTTCGCTGACCTGGGCCGAGGCGAAGGTGGCCATCTCATTAAGGAAGTTGGCGGCAGCGTGCAGCAGGGGCAGGGCGAGCGCGCTGCCGGTGCCTTCGCCCAGGCGTAGGTCGAGGTCGAGCAGCGGCTGGGCGCCGAGTTCTTCGAGCAGCAAGGCGTGGCCATGCTCGCCCGAGCAGTGCGAGAACACGCAATAGTCAATGATGTTCGGCTGCAGGCGCGCGGCCACCAGCAGGGCGCTGGTCACGATGAAGCCGTCGATCAGCAGCACTTTGCGCAGCTCGGCCGCCTTGAGCATGGCGCCGGCCATCATGGCGATCTCGAAGCCGCCGAAGGTGGCCAGCACCTCGAGCGGCTGCACGGCGTTGGCATGGCGCGCCGCCGCGGCTGAGACGACATCGGCCTTGTGGCGGATGCCGTCCGGCGTGAGGCCGGTGCCGGCGCCGACGCAGCGCGCCACCGGTTGCCCGGTCAGCTTGTGCATCAGGGCCGCGGCGGCCGTGGTGTTACCGATGCCCATTTCGCCGAAACCGACGACGGTGCCGGGCAGGTCGCGCGCCAGGGCCATGCCGTGTTCGAGTGCGGTAGCGCATTCCTGGACCGACATCGCCGGCTCAAACGCGAAGTTGCGGGTGCCGTTGGCGACCTTGCGGTTCACCAGTTGTGGGCGTGCGCCGAAATCGTGGTTCACGCCGGCGTCGACCACATGCAGCGCGCAGCCGTTCTGGCGCGCGAAGACATTGATGGCTGCGCCATTGGCCAGGAAGTTCTCGACCATCTGCCAGGTGACGTCTTGCGGGAAAGCGGAGATGCCCTCCGCCACCACACCATGGTCGGCGGCGAAGACCAGGATCGCCGGCTGCTCTATACGCACTTCGGTTGAGCGCTGGATCAGGCCCAGCTGGGCGGCCAGCGACTCCAGTCGTCCCAGGCTGCCGAGCGGTTTGGTCTTGTTATTGATGGCTTCGGCCAGGGACTGGGAGAGGGCCGCGTCGGCGGTAGGAACGATCGTAGGAATCATGTGAGGGTATGTAAGAGAAGGTCGCCGAGTGCGGCGGCTAAGATATCACAATCGTAAACCTTGCAAGCTGGCCGCCAGCTTGTTATAGTCTCGCTCCTCGACGCAGACGCCACCTCACGGTAGCGAAAACGAAGAGAAAAAAGAGGTTGACGAAAATCGCGAAACACCTGATAATCTCGCCTCTCTGCTGCTGACGAACACAACGCTTCGAAGCAAATGGCAGAAAGCAGTGCCGAATAAAGTTCTTTAAAAATTAACAGTCGATAAGTGTGGGCGTTTGATGAAGGTGCCAAGAACCTCGGTTCTTGATTACTTAAATTATCAAATGTTCACAAAAAAGAAATACGTTGCTCAGCAATGAGTAACGGTCAGTATTTTGAGTGAGCGACCCCGTTAGCAATAACGGGTGACTCGAAAGAGTCAACAAACAGAGATTGAACTGAAGAGTTTGATCCTGGCTCAGATTGAACGCTGGCGGCATGCTTTA
>Ga0265798_10007580_pt1 | contig 14011 bp, 11 predicted proteins | sample P3T30metagenome_FD_192430 | JGI IMG/M metagenome (GOLD analysis project Ga0265798, IMG submission 192430) | Plant litter microbial communities from East Loma Ridge, Irvine, California - P3 T30 | ecosystem: Environmental > Terrestrial > Plant litter > Unclassified | place: USA: California...
TCTGCTTGAGATGTGCTAGGCCTCGTCTCTGTTGCTCTGCGCTCTTCTAAATCCTCGTTTTTCTCCTCCAACTCGCAAATCATCTCTGCCGCTTCCTGAACTGCTTTGTCGCGCTTTTCCAGCTCTTCGACAAGCAGACTATTAATCCGCATCAGTTCTTCGTGTTCGTCTTCCAATCTCTGTGCGCGTTCGACTGTTTGCCGCATACTCTCAATCTCAGCATACAGCTTCGCTTGGCTCTCTCGCCTGTGGTCGAGTTCCAGTTTGAGGTCGAAGTTCTGCTTCATCAAGCGGTCCATTTGCTCGTTCAGTTCCCTCACGCCAGGCGTGCGACGCTTACGTCCTCCGGCGCTGAGGGTAACGTCAACGTTGCCAGTGCTCGTATTGTCCGAACCGTGTCTCGACATGGGAGCTAAAGGCGAGCTATCATACGATCTCGCAAAGGCATGCCTGCTGTCCTCTCCTTCCGCGAAGAAGAGGTCGTCGTCGTGTCCGGCCGGCATTCGAGGGCCGAAATCGGACTGCCGCGTGCGTTTGGGCCTAGGGTTTCGCGCTCTTCGCTCTTGTAGGCGGTCCTGCAGATATTGCGACGCTGGTAGGACTTCTGGACTCTGCTTTGGCCGGAGCGTGCTGCTCTTCGCTTTGAAGTCCATGGTGACGCTTCGAATGCGCGTGCTGCGCTGCGGCGAGGTCCTTGTGCCGCAGTGCCAAGTCTTATGCGTACATGAGCGGGAGTTTGTGCAAGCAAATCGGGGTAGGCCGATTGGCTCAAGGCGAAGTGATGTGACGGTGATGGTATGAGCAGGGAAGACCGGGGCGGTTGTTTGCTCGCGGCTGCAGGAGGCCGTGTTTGGGCTGCAGGTGATGTTTCGGTGCAGTCGGTGTGGGTTTTGGCGGCAGATGCTGGTGCGATCGCGTTCAACTGGACGATGGCATGGCAAGGCAATTCGTGGGTCGTCGTGGTCGTCGTCGCGGTCGTCGGGTGAGCAGTAGCCGTGAGTCGGAATGGGCCAAGTCGCCTGCGCAACGAGTGAAGTGAGACAAACAAAGGATTGTTGTCTTGCGCGCGGTAGGACTTATCGGCGGCCGGGGAGTTTGAATTGGGCAGAAACGCGGCGCTCTCAGGCTCATTAGAAACAAAGGCTAACCTCCACGTCGGCGCAACGGCGCCCGCAAGCCTGGGTCGCGCCATGCAAGGACCCGTAGACTACCGCGCGTTACCCGTGATTGTCACAACGTCAGCCAATTGGAAAAGCTAACGTAGCCGCCAGAGTTGCCGCTAGTACAGCATAGAGTGAGTCTATATGATGGGTTCTTTACGGAAGCCGTGAAGAATCTCCGTCGAAATACCATGATACCGCGGGAGGATGAAGACGATGAGTATGATGGATACATGGATGTATGGATGTTTGTGCTCCTCTTTGAAACAGCCACACGCAAACGCGTATAGCTTTGACGGCAGTACTACCAACATGATGCAATAAGCCGTATGCAACCAGCCCGTTCTTCAACAACAGCCAAGTCAGTCGTACCATCGTACCGCGGCTTGCAATAATTCAATTCTACGAGGTGGGTCTTTCTTCGCAATGGTGGATTGGGAACGACATCTCCTGCGTTGGGCTGGATCGAGAGGACATGGTGCCACTTCACTTGCCCCTCTCGTTCACCTCGACTCCACCCAACCTTCCAAATCGTTGCATTGGTGCATGTTTCATCTTTTTTTCCAGAGTTGATAACTCTACAGTTCGCCAAAACTCAATTGATGCCTTCAACCTCACACGTTGACGGCCGGGACTGCGGATCAAACTCTGTTCTCGCCCGTTCTCGCCCGTGGCTACCCAAGATGCTAGAAGAACTACTGCATGTGAACTCGAACTCTCTTCTCTTTCTTCATCTTTCTTCAACGGCTCGAACTCTGCGGACCGTCGGATATGCTCGCCTCGCACTCGCGAGTGGGGATGATGGCGGCGAGAAAGAAAATCGCGTCAAAGGTTTTCATTATTGGAAGGAAGTGAAGAAGCGGACTCTTCTATCCACTGAGTGAACCCGCTAGCGATGTAACTATGTTCCATCACTTAGATCTCTGATTGAATTGAACAGAGTCCACATTTCATTTGAGGCCTTCGGCATCGGACTCCCATTTGCTTAGATCTTCCTTCCCTCTTGTTGCCCAACTCGAAGATGGAAACTCTAGGGGCGCAGTCCTACGTGGACAATGGCAGATGTCCACAAGTACATGTAGTACAGAGGTCCTCGACTGCATACTCTGTCACGTCAGTCTCAAGCTTCCAGCACACCTACGCGTTGGGCATACCTACATGTGCACACTACTCAGAAGTGTTCTCGACATCAAGCAGGAGACGCGAGTCACTCAGCACACCCTCAAGAACTCCGAAGCCTTGCACAGGGAAACCACTTCATGGATGTTACGCCAAAGAGGTCAATCGGGCGTCGATTTCGAGTTCTGGGATTCATTAGCCTAGCCAACACTCACGGCGACATGTCTCCAGATCGCCGTCTTCCACCACCACATCAAGGCTTCAGAAGACAGCGCCCTTATTCGCCCTGCACCACCAATACCACTCACTCACTCACTCACTCACTCACTCACTCACCACCTCCCCTAACTCCCAGTTTCAACCCACTTCCCTCCAACCCTCCCCCTAACCTCCTCAGCACTCCTCCCAACACACCCACTCACACACTCCGCCGTCCCATCCCGCACCAGCCCCTCAACCTCCAACGCAACAAGAACCCTCAACACCCAATCCTGACACCTCTCAACTCCATCCCTAGGAGCCTGCTCCACCTCAATATTCTCCTGAACACGTCTCGCCGCCTCCCGGTCCAACCCGGTTGCCAGCTCGAAAGAGCCCTCGGATCCTGCGCCGCGAATGTCGACTCCGTCTCGGACGTCGAATGCGTAGATCAGGCGTGAGAGGTCGAGGAGCGTGACTTGGAATATTCGGCCTGTGTTTGAGTCGGGCGAGTGTAGGGCGAGGGACCAGTGAGAGCGGTGGTTGGGATCTGTGCCCGGGCCGGTGATGATGAGGGAGAGGGATTTGGTGGCGAGTGGTGCGGTCATTGTGGTGACTTGAGTGTGCGCATACCGTGCCTTTGGATGGCTCGTGTTGTCGATACTACTGCTTGATGTCCGAAAGGGTGAAGAGGTGCCTTATGGTGTTGTTGCGTGGCTGGAAAAAGTGCTGTATGTTGACTGGATTTTCTCTCTCTATTTTGTTACTTTCCACGAGTCCAAGTGAGGTGGATGGGTTGGAGTTGCAAGTTCTCCTACAGCTTTGGCTCATATATACCACTGCCAGTCAGCGTTTACGCGAACACTGCCGCGCGGCAAGCAGGCTAACCACACGGCCAATAAGAGCGATCCACTGGACGTGTTCGTGCCTCTAGGAAATAGTGGAAGGACATCGACCTGGCGCATGGCAATTTTGGTAGAATTTTGCAGAGCTGGTAATGGTGGTGGGTGCGTTGTGTGAGCGAATGGAATCGCCACGGAACACAAGCTACACCTACATGTACCTCTTAGGCAGACCACCATGAAATGTCCACGCGTGCAAGGCTTACAGACTCCCTTTCCGGCTCAGTACAGCAGGTCGCATCCAAGTTGGCAAAACATCCAGTCAGCAGAGAATGCATGCTCCAACGGCCTTGTTCGCCAATGATTGCGTTCAACGTAAATCGCGTTTCAGCGAGAACCTGCGGGTATACTCATATGATTTCTTCCAAAGAGCACAGCAGCTCTCCGCCCATTCACCTCACTATTGAGCAACCTCCTTCGCCTTGCCCGTATCTACCGGCGCCTCATCAATAAACTCCGGCGGACCCGCCGTATCCCTAAGATAACTCGGCATCTCCTCACCCAACTCCGCCCCAAAATCAACCTCCTCGCCCAGAGCCTCCAACTCAGCATCCAACTCCGCCTCATCCACATCCTCGGGAACCTCATAGCTCCGACTAATGCTCTCCTGGATATCATTCCCAATATCCATCAAATCAGCCATCTCGTCCTGCATGCGCTCGATCTTATCGATGTCGACCTTGCCGTATTGTTTCTTGAGCTCTTTCTGCGTGGTCTTCATCGCGTCGACCGTCGCCATCGTGTTCTTGAGATTGTCCTGCATCATGCCCGCTTGCTCCATGTTCCAGCTCTGCTGCTGCAACTGATCCTTTTGGGCTTCGTACTGCTTGCGCTGCTGCAGCACTTTGATCGCTTTCTGCTTGATGGCGTTTTTGCCGGGTCCATCGCGCATGCGCGTGAGGCGCTGTTGGTAGGTTGTGAGTTCCGAGGTCAATTTGGCGAGTTTGACGTCGATGCTTTCGATTCGGGCGTCTACCTGTTGAGGCGGTGCGTTAGTTTGGGCTGTGAATCTTTCGGGAGAAGAAGAGTGTGCTAACATTTGATATGGCGGAGTTGAGGGTGGGTTTGGGCGCATTGTTCTTCGCTCCGAATAGGCGGTTCATGATTGCTGCAGCCTGGGGTGGGTTTTGGTTCGAGAGGGAGGTTTGGGGAGGGCTGCCAGGTCGGTCTGCTGTGTGTTCAAGACGGCTGTTCTCGGATTGGTTGTCTACGGGAGTATAGTAGGCTTCGTATGCGTGAGAGAGTGCCTGTGTTTATTCGGTGATGTATGTATGTATCTACGGTAGGTAAGGTACATGCAACTGGTGGGAGGTTAAGTCGGAGTGACTGCATGTGACGCGCCTTCCCCGCCAACAGTGAAAGCTAAACCACGTGTGCTTCAACATGATGGCAGCAATTTGTGTATATGTACGTGTGCCTCAATGATCATACACTGAATTGCGAAGGCACGACTCGTGCCCATTCGACTCAGTCGCTTAAACACAGGTGGCCTAATTGAGACAAGCAACCCGGGAAAAGATCGAACGTGAAACAGCCGTGAAAATGAATACTAATAGCGAAGGTGAATACCTAAATGCCATCAAAGTGGCAGCCATCACGAGGACTACCTAACATATCGTGAACGCGTTTTCGCGTCATCGTGTCCCTCGCTCAAAACGCGGCAAAACATTCCCTGCTAACCATGGCAACTGGCCACCCGATGTACAGTGAGCAATGCGGCATACAACCCATGAACAGCATTCACCCGCTCACTGGAACACCTTCTCGTGATCGAAAGGCTTGCGCCCGAAAACCACCGGCATCGGGAAATAGGCGTGGATCTTACGGTTCTTGAAATCGTTCGCCACCAGCGCCACGAAGACATCAACCTCCTCCTTCTTCCAGCCGAGAGCGCGGGTGAAGAGAGCCAGGCAGAAGACTTCGAGGCCCTGCAGACAGTTGACCTGGTTCCAGCGGCCAAGTTCTTTCATAAAGGGATCCTTGGGCCAGCCGTTCGAAGGCCACATGAACATGCGCAACTGCACGTCCACGAAGCCTGCCTGCTTCATGAGGTCCTCGTACTGGTCGCAGATGTCGTTACCCAAGGGACGCCCCATTTTGCGTCCGGCTTCGCACAGTAGTTCGCCCCATTTGTGGATGTTGGTACCTACGTGCGTTCCGTCGGAGGAGCGCACGGGTAGGCCATAGTCTTGCATTTCTAGCCAGCCACCAGGCTCGAGGTTGCTTTGGAGCTGGTCAGCCAAATATTCTTTACAAAGAAGGGCAATCATCGTTGCTTCTTACTCGTAGGCCTTTTGGAAAAAGCTGGGCCAGTCTGCAAAACAGCCCGACATCAATCGAGCATGGATCAAGTCAAATTTGTCTTGATACAGCCACGTGTCTTCGGCGTCATCTATGATGAACTTCAGGTTTGGTGGGACACTAGACCAGTCAGTTGTTGATTAAAGATACGCTCTTGTGATGTTACTTACAGCGTCGGCTGGCCCGGACTGAGATCTATGCCAATTACTTGGCAATCAGGGTATTTATCGGCTGGGATAACCATCAGAACGGAAGTTGACATGACGGCCTTTCGTCAGCGACCTACCCAAGTCTATTGCCCAGATTCCTGTTCCTGTGCCGACATCGAGCACGTGTTTCGGATTCTCCACAGGTGCGAAGTAAAGCTTGCTGGCGTAGGTCAGGCACAGTACGTGGTGCTGTAGGTCCAGTCTATCTGCTTCGCGCTGCACACTATCAGTATACTGTCCAAAGATGTCAGTCACGGAATGGGCCTCACCTCATCGTTCGGGAAAATGTATTTGCCATCCTTGTAAGCTGCGGAAAGTCAGTCTCTCGCAATACTGTGCGTTATGACGAAAACCGGGCGAGATCGACTGTAACGTACCATGATATGTACGGCCATGCTCTGTGCGGTAGTGATATATTGAGCTGGCCACTGAAGTCGTTGTGCTTTGTCTGCCATGCCTGTCAGTCTCATGTCTAAAGATCTTCAGGAAGTTAGAGAGGCGAACGTGTCACTTCCAAGCGCCGAATCGGTTTCGAAGTCGTCCTATCGTTGCGGAGTAAGTAACTGCTTTGTCTAGCCGAACTGGGGTTAATGTTGAGACACTAAGTGAAACATACGTCGACTTCGAGATTCTGCTCGTCTGCAGTCTGGCCATTGGGGTAAAGGGCGGTGGTGTTTTCCATGGATTGGTCATCATCAGGTCCAGCTTCATCTCCCGTCGGGGCTTGAAGTGAACTGCTCTGAGTTTCGGAGGGTTGACTGGTCAGACCAACATCGGCAGACGAGCTGTGCAGATTGTTGTCTGATGTGGTCCCATGGTTGAGGGGTTCGCCAGTCGTGTCTTGTGCGGTCGGCTCCGCTTGAGATTCGTGTGTGAAAGCAGAGTCGATGGCGTTCACGACTGGCTGAGGTTGCGTCGCGGGAGCGAGCCCGGTCGTCGAAGCGGGAGCATGGTCCTCTGGCAATTCCTGTCCTGAAGACATGACGATGCTCTTGGAACGGTGATCCGGTAATAGCAGTGTGTGCAGAGGCGTCTGCCGATCACGATGCGGTCGCTGTCGTCCGGTGGTTTCGAGCCCTTTCTTCACGCAAGGCGAAGCAGATCTTGCCCAATGGCGAGACGAAACGGAGGCTGCAGCGTCGTTTTGGGCAGATAAACTGGATGAATGAGAACGGAACAGCGCGAGCACGGACAAAAGTGCTGTAGGCGAGCAAGAATAAGAACAAGGTAAGCGATGATGACTGTCAGAGTTCAGGACGAAAGTGTAGCTCGCCGTCTGGGTTGCAACTAGGAAACTAGTGGGAGCACCCTGCCTGTAGTAGTGGATCCGGGCCGGTGAAACTCTGTTTTCGGAGTCGGCACCTACATGACCTATCTTGACGTGAGGCACATCGGCGGCGGCGAGCTGCTTTTGCTGTTGCTATCACCTGCCTCACGGAAGAGATGGTGAATTGTTCCATGCGGCATGCTAGACAGACGGGACGGTCTCTCCGTGGACTACCGGCAGAGTCTTGGACATGCCGATGGTCGCATATACAAAGGTACTGTACGTTGCTGTCAAAAAGCTACTGTCCATGTAAGTACCGGCGTTTATTCCAATCACAGAGGATTCTAGGATTTACTACTGTCAGTGGTTGACAACCTCGCACGGAACAACCATGCCCAAACCAACGCTCCACCACCCACACCATCTGCATGCGTACGGGGCGGCGCTCGTTCCCCGACGCAAGTAGCGTGCCTGCTAGATATCTGCCCTGATTATTACCACGCGAGCTCAATGTTTAATGGCGCCCAGCCCATTCCCGCCACAGGATGCAGCCCTCTTCGTCACTCTTTATCAACACGGCACGCCATGCCAAAACACCTTCGAACATGAGGGGAGAGCTGCGTACGAGCGGGGTGCTCTTTGATATCTGTTTGTCTCACAGGAACCTTACCTTGGAAACTGCCAAACAGCGGTAGCGAGGGCGTCAACGTCAACTGGTCTGTTCCATCCTCTTGACGTGCATGGCGAACAGGTAACCTGCCTTAGATAGCACTACTCTAGAGGTATAGCGGCGTGCGGGCGTCTGGCTACTTTCATAGTCTAGCAGCCAGCCCACGCAGCAGCAGCCAATGCTATCTGTGCCGTCGTCGCCTGTCGCCGCCCGTCTCCCTGCCCAGGTGTCATCGGCACATTTTCATCATCATCCACGTGCTTCGCATGCATGCCCGTCTTAAGGTCCGATATTACTTAGGCGGGCCCGCTTGCTTGCCTGTCTGTTTGCTTGCTTGCTTGCTTGCTTGCTCGCTCGCTCTCCGACAGCCTCTCGTTCGTTCAATGTATTCCGTGGGTGCAACGTAATTTGAACACTACTGCCACCCAGTGAAGCCAACAAATCTCGTCGCCGGCCTTCGCAAACAACCCTAGCCACGGCACGCACCCACCATACACGCAAGCAAGCAAAAACGACCACATCAGTGCACGCGGCCAACAACTGCATCCTCCCGCACCGGTCGGTCGACTGGAACCCAGCACGTTGGATCGCGGCAGCACGACGCCGAAAACTGCAATCGCCCAGCGTCTAACGAGTCGAACGCTGCAACAGTCATACAGTACAGAGTACCTCGTTGGCCATGGCTTCAGCGGCATACTTCCTCGCCGCCGCCCTCGTCGTGGTATTTATCGTTCGCTCCATCCGCACCTACCTCTCCCTCAAGCAGTTCGGAGGCCACTGGTCGGCGGGATGGTCGCGTCTATGGCTGCTCAAGACGCAGAGCAGCGGTGAGATGCACAAGCGTTTCGCAGCACTCAATCGCAAGCATGGTGAGTACTCCACGCGACATGGCTTTTTCTCGTTACCACTGTGCTGGTAAATCGCGCGCCCACTCACCATCCCAAAATGACCCGCTTTGCCGCGGCAAGCCCGACCGGCGCTTTCTTTCGTTCTCGTGACACGAGTTGAATCAAACATCCCTGTCCATCAGCAATAATGAGAATCATGTTACTGCAGAGGGACGTCGACATTGGGCGGCGTAGCGGGTGAATATGGCACCTCAAGGACCCAGCTAACATTCTCACAGGATCAACGGCACGCATTGGTCCACGTATGCTAATTACATCCGATCCTGATCTGTTGCGACGCATGAGCGCTGTCCGCTCTCCGTTCACCAGAGGCCCATGGTATGCAGCGCTGAAACTCCATCCCGAGCGTGAGAACATCACGTCTCACATCGACGAACGCATCCATGCCGACCTACGTACACGCATGGCTCCTGGCTACTCAGGCAAGGAGAACCTACACATGGAGTATGATATCGACGAGAAGCTGCTGCACATGTTCGACTTGATCGCGAGTAAGTACGTAGCTCGTCCTGAAGACAACATCTTCAGAACGATGGACCTCTCTAGGGTGACCTCGTTTTTTACCCTCGACGTCATCTCCAAGGTCGCTTTCGGCCAGACATTCGGCTTCCTCGACAACGACGATGATCCCTTCGGTTACCTCAAGAACCTTGAACAATTTCTTCCTGCTATCATCGTGTTTGGCGTTTACACAGAGCTCACGAACATACTCAAGATGCCTCTCATCAAGGGCGCCCTGCCGAAGACTACAGACAAACGAGGTCTTGGGAGAGTCATGGGCTTCGCGCGTGACCGAGTGCAAGAACGGTTTGGTTCCAAGCCCATCGTCAGACAGGACATGCTCAACTCGTTCATCAACCGCGGTCTAACACAAGCCGAGCTTGAATCAGAAACTCTCACCCAGATCACGGCCGGTTCAGATAGCACAGCTTCAGCATTACGCATCACCTTGCATTTCATCTCGACCTCTCCGCCTATTCTCGACCGTCTTATCACGGAGGTCAACAGTGGCATCGCTGCAGGGAGAGTTTCTCGGCCGGTCATCACGGACGCGGAAGCTCGCCAAATGCCTTATCTGCAAGCCTGCATCAAGGAAGGTCTTCGCATTCACCCGCCTGTCTCTGGACTTATGGCCAAACGTGTACCGGATGGTGGTGCGCGGATTGAAGTTGACGGTGTCGAAAAGTTTGCGCCAGGTGGCACTCAGATCGGGTGGAACAGCTGGGGCATGATGCACGATCCTGAAATCTTCGGCGCTGACTGCGAAGTCTTCCGCCCTGACCGCTGGCTACATCGCGATGCCAGCGAGAAAGAGAAGGCAAGGATCGTCCGCATGACCGAAACCGTGACTTTGAACTTTGGATCTGGACGTTTCGGATGCTTGGGCAGAGGCGTGGCGACGATGGAGCTGAACAAGGCTGTTGTTGAGGTAGGTCTTCACAGTTTCGCTGTGAATGCGAAGGGGACTATGTGCTAACGTCATTTCAACAGACTCTCCTCCGATTCAATCTCCAACCTTGCAGTCTGGCCAAGCCCTTCAACCAAAAAGTCATTGGCTTCACCGTTCACACAGACATGGACTTCATCGTTACGGAGCGCAAGACGACCGAACAGCAAGCGACTGAGGCCCAAGCTATGGGTGGAGCTGAGTACGATGCAGGTGCTTTGCCCGGCTCATACGATTCTTAATTTCACAGCATGGCGGCATCCCAATGAGGCTTCTCTTCATACACGGGGACAGCATTCTTTCACGGTAGACTCGACTTTGGCGTGGCGTTGGCGGGTAGCCATGCGTTTAGACGAAAGGGTGCGGGTGCGGTCTTACTCCTTTATAACACCCATTGCTGAGCCGATCGTTGTTGGAGAAGATGACGAGATTATGTACGAACTAATTGCTTCCTCCATATCCGATGCTTGACATTTCACAATGGCGCGTGTATCTTCCAGGGTTCGTTAATGTTGGGACTGCCTGCTTCTAGGCTCTTCGGCCTTGAACGGCACCCCTCTTGTATTCGCTTGTTAATCGAGCACTTGAAAAATGAGGGAATTTGTAGCGACGCCCGGTTGTTACACAGCCACTATCGCTTGCACGATCGTACATGTGAGCGACTTCCCAATCCCCATCCCGTCAGCTGACCAACGAGATATCGATGCCCAAAGCTACACCACATACACGGCAAGCGGTAGTAGTAGCTCTCGGGAGAACAGATGAACTGGGACAGACATGGGCGACATCGGCCGTGCTGTGTCCCAGATTTGTCCCACGAGAGTGTGCTGGAATATCTAAATACGACGGGTGCACAGCATACTGCAACAACAATGGCTAGTGCTCTTTTCTTCCGCCAGACCACGTTGATCCATGTAATAGTGTAACCCTAGCTTCTGCGCCATGTGATAGGTACTGTACTCATGGGTTCCGGTCGTGCTACTCAAAATGCACCACCTCGCTCTCATCAAAAGGACCAGTTGTGAGTCTCTCTTTTCGCTATTTAAGCTTCGCCCAGCTTCCATGTCAGCCGCTGGGCCAGGCTATCAAGGCCGCTAACGAAGAAAGGGTTGGTTTAATTCTCCGGAAGGAGTTTCCTTTCTTTTTTGTTTGTCACTGTGTAAAGATGTTGTTGACCATCATGCTCGTCTGTGTGTACAACGAGAGGTAGAGCGGTAGACAACATGTACATGTTTACAGATGCATGCATGAGTTCAATGGCATTCAGTATTCGTGATTGCTAATAAATGTATCCATCCATGCCATGTCTCTTAGGTACGCGTCAGCGGTTCCTGGCAGCTGTGGGGTGAAACTCTCACTCACACCATCAACTATTGATGCACTATTACTCGTCAGACACATCTAAAATGCGACTCAGCCTCACATGATCCTCCTACTCCTCTCACGCCTCCCGTCCTCTTTTGCGCCGACTCGTCACTTCCTGTCTGCCGGACGAGCGATTGATCAGTTACACGGAGCGTCGCAAAGCTTCTGGAATGCGTGCTGCGCAGGTCTAGGCACGGGGTTGATCTGGATATCTGGCACTCTGTGACTTAGCTTTTGCTCTGCTTTCTGGAAGAGTCGCTTGCGCGTTGATGGGATGAGGCTGTGAGGGGATATCATGAATGTGAGTCCTTGTCGTTTTTTCGCTTTGGCTTTGGCTCGTACACGACTGGAGCGACTGGATTCTGGACGACAAAATGCTTCTTGACGCGCCTGCTTGAACTCTGGACGCTTGCTTTGCTTGCTGGCCTTGGGGATGACTGTAAGAGCTCGGCGATCGGGGTTTGCAGAGGTGATATATCTGGATGGATCTCGGGGATGTGAACGGTGGTATTGCGTCAATGGCTGGTATGGTGGTGGTACAGTTGGGCGCTGCCCTTTGGCAATCGTGGCGCGCGAGAGAATACTGTCAGCACAACGCGATGCCTATGGTCTAATCGCACCATGGAAAATGGATCCGGCAAATCGTTTTGAAGCTCAGATTCTCGCTACACGATGTGAACGTCCACAGCGATGTCCCAACACTCGGAGAGCCGGCTGCTGTGCACACTGGCAATCCTTTCTCGCGCAATCAGGCTCAAGAGCGCATGGTCTGGATGTAACAAGCTGACAGATATATGTATGATAGTTCTTCCAGCTCCCACCTGCAATAGCAGCCGCAGTCGTAACATTCGTCGCATCGAGGTCATTTACACAAGCGCAATACCTGCCACTTCCTTCTTACGATAATGTTTTGAACTCATCCATCAATCCGAACATCACAATCTCCTACAAGCGTCCGGATGATGGGACCTGCACGACTGCTTTTCCCACCCAAAAACAGTACACGGGCTACATCAACCTGCCTCCATACACATTGGCTCCGATACAACAAAATTATAGCATCAATACGTTCTGGTGGTTCATCGAAGCGAGACAAGTTCCCGAAAGCGCACCATTGACGATATGGCTCAACGGTGGACCTGGCTCCAGCAGCATGGTGGGTTTGTTCACCGAAGTGGGGCCTTGTGAAGTGGTGCAGATGAACGATGGTAGCTACGGCACTCAGTCACGGATGTGGGGATGGGATCGGAGTAGCAACATGCTGTTCATCGACCAACCCAACCAAGTTGGCTTCTCTTACGACACCGCTACGAATGCCTCTTACGACCTTTTCAAGAACGAAGTGCACGAACCTGCATCACCACCAGGCGACCTCCCCTTGTATCTGAACTTCGACGGCACTTTTGGTTCTGCCAACTCCAATGAGCAAACGCCATGGGCTGCGTCTTCCAACACCACCGAGATAGCAGCCTCTGCGACCTGGCATTTCTTGCAGTCATGGCTCTCAAGCTTTCCGCAGTACAATCCTGCGGTGCGGACTAATGTGACCTCTCCGCAAGTCCCTGAGGCAGCTGTCGGTATTCATCTCTTCACGGAGTCTTACGGTGGGAAGTACGGGCCAACGTTTGCCCGATACTTTGACGAACAAACCCAGAAGCGCAAAGATGGTGAAATACTGTCAAACAGCTCTCTCGATATCCAGCTCGAGTCCTTGGGCATTATCAACGGTCTTGTTGATGATGCAGTCCAAGACTACTACTACCCATTCTTCGCATACAATAACACGTACGCCATAGAGGCTTACAGCCAAACCGACCAGCTGAACACTCTGCAAGCCTTTTCCGGGCCAGAGGGATGCCTTGAGAAGATAAATGCATGCCGCACAGCCGCGGATCAGACCGACCCAAGCGGCTTTGGCGATGTCGCTGAAACCAACAAGCTGTGCGAAATCGCGCAGTACGAGTGTCTTAACGTCACAGCGCCGTACATGCAGAGCGGCTACAATGTATACGACATCAGGCAAAAGAACCCCAGCCCGGATCCTCCTGCGGCATATCAGGAGTACCTGAACAACGAGACGGTTCTCGCGTCCATAGGCGCTCGCGTCAACTACACCGAAAGCAACCCTTACGTCCAGCAGGGTTTCATCTCGACCGGTGACACTATCCGCAGTGGCCAGCTGGACGACATTGCTTACCTTCTGAGCAATGGCGTACGAGTGGCACTAATTTACGGCGACGCCGATTGGATATGTAACTGGCTTGGAGGGCAGGCTATCAGCTTGGAAGTGGCCAAGCTGGTGCGTCCATATGGACCTCCAGGTCCAGCTCCTCTACCAGGCTCAAGCCCATACGCCGAGTCCTTCCCTGCGGCCGGCTACGCAGATATTGTGGTCAATTCCAGCTACGTCGGCGGTGCTGTCCGCCAGTTCGGCAACCTCAGCTTCTCCCGCATCTACGACGCCG